>ERZ773200.2961-NODE-2961-length-11743-cov-9.285763_pt1 | contig 11743 bp, 10 predicted proteins | sample MGYA00581008_ERZ773200 | MGnify/ENA primary metagenome ERZ773200 (study PRJEB29015, sample SAMEA2737770) | human gut metagenome | biome: human gut; feature: human-associated habitat; material: faeces | place: China | collected 2012 ... | reverse complement strand
AAAATTCTTTTTTATTGGTTCTGGCTGCACCAAGTTCATCGTTGATTTCTGCCAGTGTCATTTGTCTTTCCATATATCTATTATATCATATTTTTGCTCGTTTGGCAATTGTGCGGTGTTGCCTTAACACATTATGAAGGGTTAGATGAAGCATGAAAGCAAAGAAATTCGAATTTGATAGAAATTTCCTAAAACATACAAATTACAAAAACGGCTACCATGTCTATACCGGCATGGAAACCGTATCAGATAAATCAGGGGCAGAACTGCCCGAAAGCGTGATAAAGCTGCTCTACAGAATTTACGTAGAAACAGCAGAAAAACCGGAAGAAATGGATGAAGCATATTTTGTCTGAAGGGTGCGGTAAAGCACCTTCAGCTTAATATAGATAAGATGTTTTTTTTGAGAAAGGAATGAGATTGTTATGACGATGGATCGATCTGCACATTCCCGGCTCGCTGTGACGTACCGCAGGATCAGTTCTCTGAATCAGGTGGACAACAACAGCATGTGTGCTCAGGAACAGGCAATCAAAGATTACGCAAAGAAAAACCACTTAAAAATTGTGGGAGCCTTTCATGATCTGGCGAAGAGTGGTACTTCTGTGCAAAACAGAACGGGCTATCAGCAAATGATGGAATATCTGGAGAAGCATCCGGAAGTGACCTGCGTGCTGCTCCATCACCTTGACCGCCTTCACAGAAACGTTCGCAATCAGCTGAATGATATCTATACCCTGAAATGCAAAGGAATCGCTGTTATTACCACAGACGGGCTGAATTCTATGGATGAGGATTGTATGTCAGAGATCCTTGATGAAGCCGCCTCTGCTGAAAAATACTCCCGAAGATTGAGCAAGGAAACAATGAAGGGGCTTCGGGTCAACGCAGAACAAATGCTTCATAACGGCGGACTTCCGCCATACGGGTACACAGTTGGTTCGGATAAAAAGCTTTATATCGATGAAGCCAAGGCACCGGCAGTTCGAAAAATGTTCGAGATGTATGCAGCTGGCATGAGTTACAAGCAGATCGCACAATGGCTCGATGACAACGGTTTCACAACTGTAAAGGGCGGTAAATTCAAAAGCACCTCCATTAAAACGATTTTGGAGAATGAAAAGTACTGCGGCACATACTTCTGGAACAAACGGGCATCCAAAGATTTCCGTGGGATGCGGAACAGCCATCAGCAAAAAGAGGACTACTATCAGGTGCACGGTGCAATAGAGCCGATCGTAAGCGAAGAGTTGTTTGACAAGGTGCAGGAGCGGCTCCATGACAACAAGAACCGGATCCGCAACTACAACGGCAAGAATTATTATCCGCTTAACGGAAAGGTCTTCTGCGGAAAATGCGGCAAAAAGCTCAGCGGTCATGTACAGTACAGCAGAACCAGCAAAAACAATGCCCCTGTCAAACAGTACCGGTTCAGCTGCAGCTGCCCTGCGGTAAAGACCGTGAACGAAAAGTATCTGGACGATATGGTCATCAATGGACTCCGGGCATGTATCTTCTCTCCTGAGAATTATGAGGAGCTTGTCGATAAGCTCAACGCATACGGCAAGATACAGGAGCGTGTGATCGACCTGCAGATAGAAGTACTGCGGAGTGATAAGGAAAATGCAGAAAAACGGTGCAGCAATCTGATGGATATCGCTGAGAACGGAGACGGTACAAAATCCATCATCGATAAGATCAAAAGACTGGATAAGCGGATAGCGAAGATCGACCGTCGGATCAGCGAATACGAGGCTGCCAAAAAGGTGTTTACAGCGGAGGACATTGACCGGATCCGTGACAGATTTACAGAATATGTTATGGAAAACCGAAACGAGGACGTACTCGGCTTTCTAGAAGACACGGTCGATCGGATAGAGGTCGATGATACAGTTCGTATACATCTCAAGAAAAACATTCGTGTGGATCGGGAAACCAAGAAGGGTTTCTGCAAAGAAAGGAGCATAAAAAAATGAAACAGATCACCATAGATATTGAAACGGCATCTGACGAGAATATCAAGGACTGCGGTGTATACCGTTATGCAGAGTCGGAGTATTTCGACTTGCTGCTGGTCTCTTACGCTGTGGACAATGGTCCGGTAGCAACCTGTGACATTGCCAACGGTGAAACATTGCCGGACGATGTTCGGAATGCACTCACAGACAAGACTGTCATCAAAAAGGCGTTCCATGTCAATTTCGAACGCATCTGCTTCTCTGTATACCTACGCAGAAAGTATCCGGAGATGTTTGATTTTGAGGATTCCACAGGCAGCTATCTGGATCCGGTATCATGGCAGTGTGACATGATACACTGCCGTTACCTCGGTATGCTGTCCTCACTGGACGACATGGGAAGACTTCTCCGGCTAAAAGAAAAGAAGATGGCAGAGGGCAAGGAGCTGATCCGATTCTTCTGCACACTGCACCAGGAAGCGGATGGAAGTATTTTATTTCATGATAAATCGGATGCTCCTAAGAAGTGGGAAAAATTCAAGGCATACAACCGGCGTGATGTGGAAGTAGAACTGAAAATACAGCGGTATCTCTCCGAATTTCCGGTGCCGGAATTTGTGTGGGAGGAGTTCTACATCGATCAGGAGATCAATGACCGGGGCATTCTGGTGGATACATCGTTTGCGAAAAAAGCAGTTGAACTGGACGGACAGGTAAAGAAAGCACTTCTGCCGAAGCTCAAAGAGCTTACCGGACTGGACAATCCCAACTCTCCGGTGCAAATGAAGGAATGGCTGATGTGCAGGGACATTGAAACGGATACGCTGGACAAAAAGTTCATGCAGAAAATTTCCGGATCGGCTCCGGAGGAAGTACAGGAAGTGCTTCGCCTATATCAGCAGCTTTCTAAGTCTTCCGTTCAGAAATATACCACGATGCTTCGTGTTGTTTGTGCAGATGGTCGTGCAAGAGGAATGTTCAGCTTCTATGGTGCCAACCGCACCGGCAGATTTGCAGGACGGCTGATCCAGCTGCAGAACCTGCCGCAGAATCATCTGGACGACTTAGCAGAGTTGAAAGAACAGATCAGGACCGGTGAATTTGATACCATAAAGGAAAATCATGATGACGTTCCGGATGTGCTTTCCCAGCTCATCCGCACAGCATTCATCCCGCCGGAAGGAAAGAAATACGTGGTTGCAGACTTCTCCGCCATAGAAGCAAGAGTCCTTGCATGGCTGGCAGATGAGAAGTGGCGAATGCAGGCATTTGCTAACGGTGAGGATATCTACTGTGCATCGGCATCGAAAATGTTCGGTGTCCCGGTGGAGAAAAACGGTACAAATGGACATCTGCGGCAAAAGGGAAAAATAGCAGAGTTAGCTTGCGGTTACGGCGGTTCCATTGGTGCGATCAAGGCAATGGGCGGCACGAAATTAAAGCTTTCTGACGATGATCTGTTCAAACTGGTAGATGATTGGAGAAACTCTTCTCCCAACATTGTAAAGTTCTGGGGTGATGTACAGCGTGCGGCAGAAAAGGTCATCACAGACCAGTGCGGCATGACCTGCGGCAAATTACGTTTCTCATATGAGTCCGGTATCTTCTTTATCGAATTGCCCTCCAGACGCCGGCTTGCTTACGTAAGACCAAAGGTTGAGAAAGATGACAACGGCAAGAATATCATCACTTACGAGGGCATAGACAACAGCCACAAGTGGAACCGGTTAAAGACCTACGGAGCAAAGCTTGTGGAGAACATCACACAGGGTGTGGCAAGAGACCTGCTCCTATATGCGATGCAGAACATGCAGGACATGGAGATCGTCGGTCATGTGCATGATGAAGTTATCATAGAATGCACGCCGGATGTTTCTGTGGAACAGGTTTGTGAGTTGATGGGACAAACGCCGGAATGGGCAGAAGGTCTGCTTTTATGTGCAGATGGATACGAGTGTGCGTTTTATATGAAGCAGTGAAATAAAGACTGCTCTACAACGGAAAAGCCTTGCAGAAATGCAGGGCTTTTCTTGTATTGTAAGAATAGTTACAATGTTGATACTTGCGTCCTGTTAAATCGCATATATTCTTCTTCTTTTTTAGAAAAATATTATATAAGATATTGAAAACGGCTGAGACTTGTGATATAATTATATTATAAGATATTATAATTGTGTTTAGTTAAATGAAAAAGAGCTAATTGTGCTTAGAATGTGATCTGCAAGCACATTAGAAAGGATGGTGAAGTACTGATAATTTAGTCTTTTATTGTTAAAACTCAAAAACAATTATGGAAAGGATGATAAACATGCGTTTGAAAAAGATTTTATCTTTAGTGACGGCTATTTCCACAATGCTTGTTACAAGCAGTTATCAGATTGCTTTTGCAGAGTCGGATTTCACTTCCGAGTCTAAAATTTCAGAAGAATTAGTTGTGAATGCCGATGTTTCTGCAACATCAGTCGTGCTGGTATACCAGGCAATGTCCCGGGCAGACTATTTGGAAATGTACAACGACTGTTACGATGCGGCAAAAACCGAAGCATTGGAAAATACAGACGGGTCGAGTGCTGCCTTCGAAGAAATATTCGAGAAAATGCTGGCAGATCACATCGGGACATACGCATTGCAAGCACTGGCGGATTTGAACTTGGAAAAAGAGAATTGTACGTTTGACTCTGTCTATCCCGTTGTACAGTGCAGTTTGACAGAGGAGCAGCTCCAGGCGGCAGAAAGCATGGCATCTGTAGCAAAGGTGCTCCCTTTGGATGTGTGGACAACGCCGGAAGATGCCGGTGTCCAGCCTTTCGATTACGTTGCACAAAGTGATCCCTCTTCCGTTATTTCAGATAAGCTGATGGCTCAGATCAATGCCGGAAAACAAGCAATTGAAGTGACAATGCTTTACAAGGATATTGACCTTTCCGATATCATTGAAGAAGTTCGTCAAAAGGGAGAGATATATGAGGGTTCTTTGGATCCAGATGTCTACACCCCGGATGAAATCAACGAAATGACTGGTTCCTACAAGGAAAAGCTGAATGCAGAGTTGGTGGCTGCCGCTACAGCTGCACGGCAAAAAGAAATTTGTGATTCTCTGGGAATCGCAGTGGAGGATGTTACTTTTGTTGGGATCACCAGAATGATATGCACATTAACGCCGGAACAAATCTATAAGGCGGCAGAAAGCGATTGGCTCTACAAAGGTATCACACTGCGGGAGGAATTCGTTTCCTCGGACGACCTTGGGCTTGTCACAACAGCGCCGGCAGATGAAATCACAACAACGGAAACCTCTGCTGTGACTACTGCTTCTTCCACCGAAAAGCCAACTGTAACCACAACAGAAACTTGCCCTGCAGAGGAATTGGTTACAACTACGGAAACAACTGTTACGATCACCACAACCACCACAGCAGAAACGTCTGCAACAGAAATCATCACAACCACAACGGAAACAGCAGTTCCTTCTGGTAATATTGAATTTCAGGTGGTCAGCGGACATGGCTGGGATACGGATTATCGCAATGAGTCTCCAGCAGTCTATCGGGATGCAGAAAATTTGCCGCAGTCTTTTATCAGCGATGAGGACTACGCAAAATATGATACAGCATTTTTCAAAGATCACGCACTCATTTATCTGAAACTTGCGGAACCCAGTGGTTCCATTACAGAAACTGTGAAATCTGTGACAGTGGATGAAAGCGGCACATGGCACATTACAGTGGAAAGCCGCATTCCAGATAATCAGACAGCGGATATGATGGCATGGGTGCATTATATTGCAGTTCCCAGCACATTACCAGACGATGTGAAAATTGTTGTAGACCGTGTAAAAACAGATGCAGACGGCAATCAACTCCCTCAGACAGGATACTCCAATTTCTACAAAACAATAGTAGAATTGGCAGCACTGATGGTAGCCGGCGGCGTGATACTTGTTGTCAAATCCAAAAAAGAAAGCAAATAATCAAAAATTGTAAGCGTGCCATTTGCAAAAACGGCACGCTTACTTGTCGTGAGGATTACTATGAGGAAAAAGATAGTCAGGATCACCGGAATCATTATGATTCTTTTGGGTGCAGCGGTATTGGCTTTGTTTGCATACAAAAAAATAAGCAGAGAGTTATATCTCAGAAAATTGTTGGACGAGAATATTGTGTTTGAAATACCACGTTTGAACATCCGGGTTCCGGTTCTGGAAGGTACGGATTCCAAGGCACTCCAAGTATCTGCCGGGCATTTTCCAGGCACCGGTGGTCTCGGTGAGGGTAACTATTGCATAGCAGGGCATAACAGTACCATATATGCGGAGATATTCAACGATCTCGATCAAATCCAGATCGGCGATGAAATGTATTTGATCGACAACGACGAAAACCGTACTCGGTATACTTACATCGCGGCAGAATACCAGATCGTTGATCCTTCTTCTGTTGAGGTGCTGGAGGATTACGGGGATGATCGTCTGACAGTCATATCCTGTACAGATGACGGAGAGTATCGACAAGTGGTTACTGGTATGCTGGAATGATAAACTTGCAAATGGAATTTACTGAAAACTGCACTGCCTTGATGCCTGATTGCATCGAGCAATGCTGGCATACACTCTACAACGGAAAAGCCTTGCAGAAATGCAGGGCTTTTCTTGTATCTTTGGGCAAAATATGATATACTATTAGTAAGGAAATCAGAAGGAATAGAGGTGTCACGATGGCAGCGTACATTTGCATTGATCTGAAGAGCTTTTACGCATCTGTGGAGTGCGTGGAACGAGGTCTTGACCCGCTGAATACCAATCTGGTGGTAGCAGATGCTGGTAGAACGGAAAAGACGATCTGCCTTGCGGTCACGCCCGCCTTAAAACAGTACGGCATTCCGGGCAGAGCGAGACTGTTCGAAGTAATTGAAACAGTGAGACGAGTCAATGCACAGCGTCTGCAAAAGTTGTCAAATCACGAATTTACGGGGAAATCCTGCCTTGCTTCGGAACTCGGTCAGAATCCGTCCTTGCAGTTGGATTTTGTCATTGCTCCGCCGCAGATGGCACACTATATGGAGATCAGTACAAAGATCTATGAGATCTACTTGCGGTACATTGCACCGGAAGATATTCATGTGTATTCCATTGATGAGGTCTTTATCGATGCAACAGGTTACTTGAAAACCTATCACTGCACACCGCAGGAACTGGCGAGAAAGATGATCCGGGAAGTACTGCAAGAGACAGGCATTACAGCGACTGCCGGCATTGGAACCAATCTGTACCTTGCTAAGATCGCCATGGATATCGTTGCAAAGAAAATTCCTGCGGATGAGAATGGGGTACGAATCGCTGAACTAGACGAAATGTCCTATCGGAAAAAGCTGTGGAGTCATACTCCACTGACTGATTTCTGGAGAATTGGCAACGGCTATGCCAGGCGATTGGAAAAGATGCAGATCTTTACCATGGGTGATCTGGCACGTTTTTCAGAGCATGGAGAAGACCTGCTGTTCCGGATGTTTGGCGTGGCTGCGGAACTGCTGATCGACCATGCCTGGGGGTATGAACCTTGTACCATGCAGGCAATCAAAAGCTATCAGCCCAAAGGGCATAGCATCAGTCAGGGACAGGTGCTTCCTTGTCCCTACGACTTTGAGAAGGGACGGCTGATCGTTCGGGAAATGACCGAGTTGCTGGTGTTAGATCTGGTGCGAAAGAAAATGGTTGCAGATCAGATCGTTTTGATGGTGGGATACGATCACATCGGAATCCCGGAAACCTACCGGGGTGAACTGAAAAAAGACCGTTACGGCAAGAAAATCCCCAAAGCCGCACACGGTTCGGTGAATCTCGGAAAGCAGACTTCTTCTACCAAACGCATCATGGAAAAAGTACTTTCTCTCTACGACCAGATCGTTGATCCGGAATTGCAGGTGCGGAGAATGAGCATCACAGCGAATCATGTGATTCCAGAGGGTGAAGTGCAGGAAGAAGTGATGCAGTACAGCCTGTTTGATGATGTGGAGGCACAGGAACAAAAGCGAAAACAGGAACAAGAGTCCTTGAAGAAAGAGCACCAGTTGCAGGAAGCGATCCTAAGTATCAAAGATCGCTATGGAAAAAATGCAATCTTAAAAGGCATGAATTTTCGGGAAGGTGCAACGACCATAGAACGAAATGAACAGGTTGGAGGGCATAAGGCATGAGAAACTATGAGGATATCCAGAACCATAAACGCTATCAGCTAAAACATCATACGCCCATGTCCTTGGAAAGCCGTGCAGCACAGTTTGCTCCGTTTGCGGCACTGGTTGGTTATGACGAAGAGATCGGAGAAGCTGCCAGATCGACCGATGGCAGAGAAGAACTGTCGGAAGATGCTGTCGATGCATTGAATCAGGCATTTCAGAAACTGCTGGAGCATGAAGAAGAACGTCCGCTGGTAATGGTAACATACTTTCAGCCGGACGCTAAAAAGGATGGCGGCAGATATATGACCTATACTGGGAATTTCCGATTCTATGATGCGGAGAAGCGAGTGATGAAGTTTGTAGATGGGATGGTGATTGGCGTAGAGCAGATGTGCCGGATTGAAATAAAATAAGCTATCTCAAAGTAGTTGGTTTTTTTGATAAAAATATACACATATCGCTTGAACTTTTCGACATATTGTGGTATAATAACTTTGAATAAAACATTGTAGCAAGAAAGTTACAGATAAAGACATGAAGACAGATTGGAAGGTCAATAATGGCAGAAAAAACAAACGCTAACATTGGATTTGAAAAACAAATATGGGATGCTGCTTGTGTGTTATGGGAACACATTCCTGCGGCAGAATATCGAATTCCCTTTTGGAACACCGATGAATGTTGCAATTGCTCAGCATTACGGGATGGATACATACTATCTTGATTTTACAGACGATGTCAAAGTTGTATTGTTCTTTGCGAGCTGTAAGCATACAAAAGAAAATGTTTATGGGCCAATAACAGAAGCTGATTTGAGTTATATTGGGCGATACGGAGTTTTGTATTCTAAATCTATAGAGATGTTCGATGAAATTGAACCAATCGGTTCACAACCATTTTGTAGGTGTAATAGACAAAGAGGGTACTATCTTAATACGCACGGAGGCTCCTGTTGCTGGGATTACAGGATTAGCGAAAACAGTGGATTTTCAAAAATGTATTTTGAAAGGACTCCAGAATTAAGTGAACGTCTATGTGAGGAGTTTGAGCATGGGTGCAAATTATTTCCTGATGATGACTTATCTTCATTTAGTAGTGTCATTGAAAAAATACAAAACACTAAAGAGATACCAAAAGGGCTATTTTTAGTGATGTATGACCAGTTTTCTAATGAGCTGTTGTGTAGAATTGAACAAGGAAGTATCGCCGCAAGCTTATATGATAAGCTTGCGGATAGGGAAACAATTCGTTCTATGATACAAAGTTGGGGATATAGGATTACACGACAATTAGTATTGCATCTTTCGGAAGAAGAACATGTGTTGATTGACAAGATGAATAAAGATTGGAATCCCGAACTATTTGCAAATAGAGAAGGAATAGTACCTTCTCCATTTTGGATTTTGAAATAGTCTGTTTGGCATGAATGAATTTCCTCACCGTCTTTATACTTCTCATTGCTGAGGATACTTTTGACGGTGGAGATGTTCCGTTTTTTGCCGTTGGGTGTCAAGATGCTGTTCTTCACACAATTTTTTTTAGTGGAAAACATAGATTTTATGCTGTTAAGCAACTGATCAATTGTGCAAATCGTGGTATAATATAAGCATTTATATTTTGATGCAATCAAATTTTGAAAGAGGTACGTATATATGGCTAAAACAACAAAAAAGAACGTTCAAGTTCCACTTGAAACGGTCCTTTGGAACTGCCGTGTGGCTCTGCGTGGCATTGGCAGCACTGAAAAAAACAGAGATGCCGTCATAGGCTTGGTGTTCTTGAAATTTGCAGGAGATAAGTTTGAAAAGCGTCGTGCTGAACTGATTGAGCAATATGGTGAGATACCTGCATTTCTTGAAAAGGTATCGTTCTACAATGCGGTGAACGTTTTTTATCTGAAAGAAACTGCCCGTTGGTCTTATATTGTCAAGAACGCTTCGGCTAACGATATTACAGTTATCATAGATCAGGCTATGGCTGACATTGAGGACAGCAACCCTCCGCTGAAAGGTGCACTGCCGTTGAACCTCTTTGCTACGCTCGGTGCGGACAATTCAAAAATCAAAGACCTTATCGACAATGTTAATCAGATCACTGAGGAGCGTTTTCAGGAGGAAGACCTTATCGGCAGAGTTTATGAATACTTCCTGCAAGTGTACGCTGCTTCGGGTACTAAGGAGGACGGTGAATTCTATACACCTGCCTGCGTTGTTAAATTGATAGCTGAGATGATTGAGCCTTACAGCGGCGTTGTATATGACCCCTGCTGTGGTTCGGGCGGTATGTTCGTGCAGTCGCTGAAATTCGTTGACCGTCATAACGGCAACAGGCAGAAAGTATCTATCATCGGTCAGGAGAGCAATCCTGACACTTGGCGACTCTGTAAGATGAACCTCGCTATTCGTGGAATTGCCCATAACCTCGGTGATACGAACGCTTCTACTTTTACTAATGACCTGCACAAGGACAAGACCGTTGACTACATAATGGCGAACCCTCCCTTTAACCTCAAAGGCTGGAGAGCCGAAGATGCTCTGACGGACGATCCTCGCTTTATGAGAGCGGGTTATTCTGTTATGCCGCCTGTGGCTAATGCTAACTATGCGTGGATACTGCATATGCTTTCAAAGCTCGATGTCAACCACGGTGTTGCAGGTTTTCTGCTTGCGAATGGTGCGCTGAATATCGGTGATGCCGAGGGTACGCTTCGCAGGGAGATATTGGAGCGTGACCGTGTTGAAGCAATCATTGTTCTGCCTCGTGATATGTTCTACACTACGGATATTTCCGTAACGCTGTGGATCGTGAATATGAATAAGAAAGCAGGCACAGTAAACGGCAGGCAGCTTCGTGACCGCACACATGAAGTGCTGTTTATGGACTTGCGACAATGGGATGAAAATGTTGAAGAAATAGTCGTTGACAAAGGTAAAAAGAAGAAAAAGACTGTTTTAACTGATTCTCAAATATCTAAAGTAAAGGAAACATATTCCAACTGGCAGTCGGTTGATACCAGTTTATATTCAGATATTCCTGAATATTGTCGCTCAGTTAAACTGAAAAATGCTGATTTATCCGAAGATGAGAAAAAGGCTAACGTTACAACAATAGAATCAATGGGTTACTCTCTTGCGCCGAGTAAATACATTGAGTTTATTGACCATGATTTAGAAATAGATTATGAATCAGAAATGTTAAGGATTCAAAATGAAATGAAGTCTATTATTTCATTGGAAGAAAAAAGCATTAGTATGTTAAAAGATGCGTTTAAAGGTATAGGATATGAAATTTGAGTACATAAGGCTTGGAAAATGCATTAAGCGTTCAGCTATAAACAATAAAGATGAAAAATATGGGACTGAATTAATAGTTGGTGTTAATAATGAAGGTATCTTCACATCACCTAAAGGGGATCCCAAGGGAGTCAATTTAAAGCCATATAAAATTGTAAACAACGGAGCTTTTGTATATAATCCTTCAAGACTTGATTTAGGTTCTATTGCATATAGGACAGAGGGACTATGCATTGTATCTCATCTTTATATTGTTTTTTATGATAGATTGTCAAGTCAAGTGCAACACAATCAGAGAAAAAAATTTTGAAGCAC
>ERZ773200.2957-NODE-2957-length-11758-cov-3.286764_pt1 | contig 11758 bp, 9 predicted proteins | sample MGYA00581008_ERZ773200 | MGnify/ENA primary metagenome ERZ773200 (study PRJEB29015, sample SAMEA2737770) | human gut metagenome | biome: human gut; feature: human-associated habitat; material: faeces | place: China | collected 2012 ... | reverse complement strand
CAATGTCAGCCATACCCATCGGGGCCCCCGGGTGGCCGGATTTGGCTTTCTGTACAGCGTCCATGCTCAGCGCACGAATAGCGTTAGCAAGCTCTTTACGTGAGGACATTTTGACTCCAGTTCGGACTGTTGAAGGCCATGCCCTTAACGACTTGACGAGAGCGCGTTTTGGGCTACGCCGGAAAAAAGTGTGAACAATGTAACCCAAGCGACAAGTCATGTACATGGAGCATCCTTTTGCCCTTTAAGAAATCTCTGGAACAGGTTGTGCTACGCCGGAATCCGCTCGCCCGCATCCTGCGATACTCTTTATAATTTACGCAGAATACGGTTCCCTGCCGTCGCCGTATTTTCGGATAAACAACCATAAGATTGTGGAAGATAAAAATGAAAATTCGCTCAACCGTACTTGCTCTTGGGATCGCAGCAACCCTCACCGGATGTCAGAACATGGACTCCAACGGTCTGCTCAGCTCAGGCGCCGAAGCCTTCCAGGCATACTCTCTCAGCGACGCGCAGGTGAAAACCTTAAGCGACCAGGCCTGTAAAGAGATGGACGCCAAAGCGAAAATCGCCCCGGCCAACAGTGAATACAGCCAGCGGCTGAACAAAATCGCGGCTGCGCTGGGCGATAACATCAATGGTCAGCCCGTGAACTACAAGGTCTATGAGACCAAGGATGTCAACGCCTTCGCCATGGCCAACGGCTGCATCCGCGTCTACAGCGGGCTGATGGATCTGATGAACGATAATGAAGTCGAGGCGGTGATCGGCCACGAAATGGGCCACGTCGCGCTGGGCCACGTGAAGAAAGGCATGCAGGTCGCCCTGGGTACCAACGCCGTGCGTGCGGCGGCGGCCTCCGCGGGCGGTATCGTCGGTAGCCTGTCGCAGTCTCAGTTGGGCGATCTGGGCGAAAAACTGGTGAACTCGCAGTTCTCCCAGCGTCAGGAATCGGAAGCGGATGACTACTCTTACGACCTGCTGCGTAAGCGCGGTATCAATCCGTCGGGACTGGCCACCAGCTTCGAGAAACTGGCCAAGCTGGAAGCCGGTCGTCAGAGTTCGATGTTTGACGATCACCCGGCATCGGAAGCCCGCGCGCAGCATATTCGCGATCGCATGAAGGCCGACGGGATTAAATAAGCGACAGCGGGAGGCGCTAGCGCCTCCTCACCAATCTTTGCCAGCCAACAATCAAATAGCCAGGGCTTTATTGAAGACAGCCACTTGGAACTCTTTTTACGTAACGCTTATACCCGTCATACTTCAAGCTGCATGTGCGTTGGCAATAACTCGGCCTATCCCTGGGCCTCGCCCCTACGGGGCCAGCGCAAGCGCTGTTCAAAACGGCTAGCCGTTTTGTCCGGCAACTCGAATTATTTAGGGTATATACCAAACGTGATTATCGCGATGGGTTGCCGGATAAAGCCGAATGGGGCCAGGGGATTATCGCCACCTTCGAATCCGGCTTTACCCAGGGACCGGTCGGCTTCGGTGTGGACTGTATCGCCCAGTATGCGGTGCGCCTTAACGGCGGTCGCGGGCCCAGCGGCCTGCGCCTTGATTAACCCCCTGTACCGTACGGCACAGGGGGTTACCGGGGTTATTCGCCCTTTTTCGCCGCCTGGATGTACAGCATCTCCAGCGCCAGGGTCGCCGCCGCCAGAGCGGTAATTTCGGACTGATCGTAGGCCGGGGCGACTTCCACCACGTCCATCCCGACGATGTTCAGGTCCTTCAGGCCGCGCACCAGCTTGATCGCGCGGTCGGAGGTCAGCCCACCGATAACCGGGGTACCGGTGCCTGGCGCAAACGCCGGATCCAGACAGTCGATATCAAAGGTCAGGTACACCGGCATGTCGCCGACGATCTGCTTCACCTGGGCAATCACGTCATCAACGCTGCGGTCGTTAACCTGGCCGGCGTCCAGTACCGTAAAGCCATTGTCTTTGTCGAACTCGGTGCGGATCCCGATCTGTACGGAGTGGTTCGGATCGATAAGCCCTTCGTTCGGCGCGGTATAGAACATGGTGCCGTGGTCGAACTCGCAGCCGTTGGCGTAGGTATCGGTGTGAGCATCGAAGTGCACCAGCGCCATTTTACCAAAGTGCTTGGCATGGGCGCGCAGCAGCGGCAGGGTAACGAAGTGGTCGCCGCCAAAGGAGAGCATACGTTTGCCGGCCGCCAGCAGCTTCTCGGCGTGAGCCTGCAGCTTCTCGCTCATTTCGCGCGCGTCGCCGAAGGCGTACACCAGATCCCCGCAGTCCACCACGTTCAGGCGCTCGCGCATATCGAAGTTCCACGGGAAACGGTTGTGCTCCCAGGCAAGGTTAGTGGAAACCTGACGGATCGCCGCCGGGCCATGACGGCCGCCCGCGCGCCCGGAGGTCGCCATATCGAACGGCACGCCGGTGATGACCCAGTCCGCATCGCTTTCATACGGCATAAAGTTCATTGGCAAACGCAGAAAGCCAAAGGCATTGGATACCAGGGAGTTATCGTATTGATGACCTAAAGTGCTCATGGATATGACCTCTTTTGACAGTCGTGGAACGTAAAAAATAAGTATAAAAAAACCCCTCCGCGTCGTTAGGCCCGACGAGGAAGGGTTTGATAGATAAATCGCTTATTGGCGTGAATTATCGCCGGTAATGCATACAGGTTCAAGTGAGTATCGCATGCTGCCGGATGACGGCTTCGCCTTATCCGGCCGACATACGCAGGCCCGGTCAGCGCAGCGCCACCGGGCATCAGCAGCTACTCGTCTTCCAGATAAGTATAGCCGTACAGTCCCGCCTCAAACTCCTCGAGGAACTGCTGCTGCAGCGCGTCGTCCAGACCGGTATTTTTCACCTGATCGCGGAACTGGGTCAGCAGCGTATTCGGATCCAGCTGCACATACTGCAGCATATCCGCCACGGTATCGCCCTCGTCGGACAGCTCAACCTCAACGCTGCCGTCAGGGAAGACGAACACGTCCACCGCCTCGGTATCGCCGAACAGGTTATGCATGTTGCCGAGGATCTCCTGATAGGCGCCAACCATGAAGAAGCCCAGCATCGGCGGGTTCTCCGGGTCGTATTCCGGCATCGGCATGGTGGTGGCGATCCCGTCGCCGTCCACGTAGTGATCGATGGCGCCATCGGAATCGCAGGTGATGTCCAGCAGCACCGCGCGGCGCTCCGGCGACTTGTTCAGCCCTTCCAGCGGCATCACCGGGAACAGCTGATCGATCCCCCAGGCATCCGGCATCGACTGGAACAACGAGAAGTTGACGTAGATTTTATCCGCCATTCGCTCCTGCAGCTCATCGATGATGGGACGATGGGCGCGGTTGCTCGGGTCGAGTTGCTTCTGCACCTCATGGCACATGTTCAGATACAGCTGTTCCGCCCACGCGCGCTCCTGCAGGTTGAAGGTGCCTGAGGAGTAGCCGATGTGGATATCGTGCAGGTCCATCTGGCTGTCGTGCAGCCATTCGCGCAGCGAGCGGCGGTTGCCGGTCTCGTGCATCTCCAGCCAGGTTTCCCACATGCTCTGCAGCGGACGCGCAGCGTCTTCCGCCGGCGGGGTCGCCTCGGTGTATTCGTTACGCTCCACGCCGATGATGTTGGAAACCAGCACGGTATGGTGCGCGGTCACCGCGCGGCCGGACTCGGTGATCACCGTCGGGTGCGGCAGGCCATTCTCTTCGCAGGCATCGCCGATCGCCCAGATGATATTGTTGGCGTATTCGTTCAGACCGTAGTTCACCGAGCAATCGGACTGCGAGCGGGTGCCTTCATAGTCCACGCCCAGGCCGCCGCCGACGTCGAAGCACTGAATATTGACGCCCAGCTTATGCAGTTCGACGTAGAAACGCGCCGATTCACGCACGCCGGTGGCGATATCGCGAATGTTAGCCATCTGCGAACCGAGGTGGAAGTGCAGCAGTTGCAGGCTCTCAAGATGGCCTGCCTCGCGCAGAATTTCGACCAGTTGCAGCACCTGGGTCGCTGCGAGGCCGAACTTGGACTTCTCGCCGCCGGAGGACTGCCATTTACCGGAGCCCTGCGAGGCCAGACGCGCACGTACGCCAAGGCGCGGCACCACGTTCAGGCGCTCGGCCTCTTCCAGTACGATAGCGATCTCGGACATCTTCTCAATGACCAGATAGACCTTGTGGCCCATCTTCTCGCCCACCAGCGCCAGACGGATATATTCGCGGTCTTTATAACCATTACAGACGATAACGCTGCGGGTCATCCCGGCGTGCGCCAGCACGGCCATCAGTTCCGCTTTCGAACCGGCTTCCAGGCCCAGCGGCTCTCCGGAATGGATCAGCGATTCAATCACGCGACGGTGCTGGTTAACCTTGATCGGGTAGACGAGGAAGTAATCGCCGTTATAGCCATACGATTCACGCGCGCGTTTGAAGGCGGCGTTGATCGAGCGCAGGCGGTGCTGCAGGATCTGCGGGAAGCAGAACAGCGCCGGCAAGCGCTGCCCTTGCGCTTCACGCGCTTTGACTAATTCCGCGAGGTCAACGCGCGCTTCCGGGACGTCCGGATCCGGGCAAACGCTGATGTGGCCCAGTTCGTTGACGTCATAATAGTTATTGCCCCACCAGGCAATATTATAAGTACGCAGCATCTTGCTGGCTTCCTGGGAGCTCATCGCTACCTCCTGCATGGAACGTAGTACACCGTGTTCGCCTGCTGACGAAGGCGAAACCATAGACATGTCGTCAGACATAGCGAACCTCAATTTTTAATAATAAGTGTAAGACAGTTAACTACTATCGCAGTCCAAAGATGCGATAACAACCCATGAACAGTCCTAAAGCCCAGCACTATCTGCTGGTTTTGCGACTGCGCGACCGGTTTCTTATTCATATCATCGTAAAACACGTAGCCGAACAGAGTATGACAGTCCGGAGAAACCACGAGAAAACTCTTGCCAGGCAAGAGCGCCCTTGTTCAGTTTTCTGACGGCCGACCGGCCCTGGAATCCTGAGAAGCGCCGAGATGGGGTGAACATCGGCTGGTTTGCATGAGAGAGATGCAGGTTGCGGAGTGCTGACGCGCGACAGAACGACGCGACGAATCAAACGAAAAACATTGGTTCATTATCTGGTATCACCTCCACACCGCCCTGCGACAGGGTCGGCGACAAGCCAAAGCTATACATACCGGGCAACAGGCGCTACGCCGCTGCGAGATTCTGTAAATACAGACTGCTTAACCCGGCTGGAAGTGGCACCACAGGGCCATGCCCCGTGCGCTTTTTTAATGAGCCGCGCGCGGCGTTTTATACCGAGAAGCGGGGTAAAAAGCAAAATAAAAATGTGCCTGTTTGCGCGGTTGTCAGGAAATTTTGCCAGGCGGGTTTTCCCATAAATGCGACCGCCATCAAAAAAGGCTGGAAATGGGCTCAAGATTTGACCTAAAATGGCCGTCCAGAAGTTAATCCGTCTATACTGATTAACACTCAGACTGCTCGTGTCGCTACCTGCGCGGCTTTGCGCTGATTATCCACCAAAGCCACATTACACAACAGTATGAGCTATCCGAATCGTCCACAGGTGAAATAAAATATGGCAAAACACCTTTTTACGTCTGAGTCCGTATCAGAAGGGCATCCTGACAAAATTGCTGACCAAATCTCCGATGCCGTGCTGGATGCGATCCTCGAGCAGGATCCAAAAGCGCGTGTCGCATGTGAAACCTATGTCAAAACCGGCATGGTGCTGGTAGGCGGCGAAATCACCACCAGCGCATGGGTTGATATCGAAGAGATCACCCGCAACACCGTCCGCGAAATTGGCTACGTGCATTCCGATATGGGCTTTGACGCCAACTCGTGCGCCGTACTGAGCGCCATTGGTAAACAGTCTCCGGACATTAACCAGGGCGTTGACCGTGCCGATCCGCTGGAACAGGGCGCCGGCGACCAGGGGCTGATGTTTGGCTACGCCACTAACGAAACCGACGTGCTGATGCCGGCGCCGGTGACTTACGCTCACCGTCTGGTGCAGCGTCAGGCTGAAGTGCGTAAAAACGGCACCCTGCCGTGGCTGCGCCCGGATGCGAAAAGCCAGGTGACCTTCCAGTATGACGACGGCAAAATCGTCGGCATCGACGCGGTCGTTCTGTCGACTCAGCACGCGGAAGATATCGATCAGAAATCCCTGCAGGAAGCAGTGATGGAAGAGATCATCAAGCCGATTCTGCCGACCGAATGGCTCAACGCGTCCACCAAATTCTTCATCAACCCGACCGGCCGTTTCGTTATTGGCGGCCCGATGGGCGACTGCGGTCTGACCGGTCGTAAGATCATCGTTGATACCTACGGCGGCATGGCTCGCCACGGCGGCGGCGCGTTCTCTGGTAAAGATCCATCTAAAGTTGACCGTTCCGCAGCCTACGCGGCGCGCTATGTGGCGAAGAACATCGTTGCCGCAGGCCTGGCCGATCGTTGCGAAATTCAGGTTTCCTACGCTATCGGCGTTGCAGAACCGACGTCCATCATGGTGGAAACCTTTGGCACCGAGAAAGTGCCTTCTGAACAGCTGACCCTGCTGGTGCGCGAGTTCTTCGACCTGCGTCCATACGGTCTGATTCAGATGCTGGATCTGCTGCACCCGATCTACAAAGAAACCGCAGCCTACGGTCACTTTGGTCGCGAACATTTCCCATGGGAAAAAACCGACAAAGCGGCGCTGCTGCGGGAAGCGGCCGGTCTGAAATAATCTCCGCGCTTCCTCTCTTCAAGGCCAGCCTCGCGCTGGCCTTTTTATTTACGCCTCCCCCCTTTTCTGCGCCCCCATTTCAACGCGCGGCCGCCAAAAAATGAAAGCGATTACATAGTAAAGACTGTCACCTTCTGCCCAAAGACGCTATCTCCTGTACCCATTTTTCACAATGTTACATATTGTTTCGGTCAACTCTGATTACCGTTTTTCAAAATGTCGTCTATCCTTGTTTATATTGCTGATTTAAAAAGCATTTAATGAATTACGATTCTTTACCTTTGTGGAAACGATTACACAGCCGTGATTATAGTCACGTTTTTTTACCGACGAGTGTCCTACCCTAACCATCGACAGAATCAATAACTCAACTGGAGGGCGTTATGCCTGACAACAAAAAACAAGGGCGTTCGAACAAGACTATGACGTTCTTCGTCTGTTTCCTCGCCGCGCTGGCTGGCCTGCTGTTCGGCCTTGATATCGGTGTTATTGCGGGTGCCTTACCCTTTATTGCCAATGAGTTCCAGATTTCCGCCCACACCCAGGAGTGGGTGGTCAGCTCCATGATGTTCGGAGCTGCCGTCGGCGCGGTCGGCAGCGGCTGGCTCTCTTTCAAACTGGGCCGGAAAAAGAGCCGGATGATCGGCGCCATCCTCTTCGTCGCCGGTTCGCTGTTCTCTGCCGCCGCGCCAAACGTCGAGATCCTGCTGGTTTCCCGTGTGCTGCTCGGCCTGGCGGTGGGCGTCGCCTCATATACGGCTCCGCTGTATCTGTCGGAAATCGCCCCAGAAAAAATTCGCGGCAGTATGATTTCCATGTACCAGCTGATGATCACCATCGGGATCCTTGGCGCCTATCTCTCTGACACCGCTTTCAGCTACAGCGGCGCATGGCGCTGGATGCTCGGGGTTATCATCATTCCGGCGGTATTGCTGCTGATCGGCGTTATCTTCCTGCCGGACAGCCCGCGCTGGTTCGCCGCCAAACGTCGCTTTGTCGATGCGGAACGCGTGCTGCTGCGCCTGCGCGATACTAGCGCCGAAGCGAAACGCGAGCTCGATGAAATCCGTGAAAGCCTGAAGGTAAAACAGTCCGGCTGGTCGCTGTTTAAAGACAACAGCAACTTCCGCCGCGCGGTGTTCCTCGGCATCCTGCTGCAGGTGATGCAACAGTTCACCGGGATGAACGTCATCATGTACTACGCGCCGAAGATCTTTGAGCTGGCGGGTTATGCCAACACCACTGAGCAAATGTGGGGGACAGTGATCGTCGGTCTGACTAACGTGCTGGCCACCTTTATCGCCATCGGTCTGGTCGACCGCTGGGGCCGTAAACCGACGCTGATCCTTGGCTTTATCGTGATGGCCGCGGGTATGGGCGTCCTGGGTACCATGATGCACATCGGCATTCACTCCTCTACCGCCCAGTACATCGCCGTCCTGATGCTGCTGATGTTCATCGTCGGTTTCGCCATGAGCGCCGGCCCGCTGATTTGGGTACTGTGCTCCGAAATCCAGCCGCTGAAAGGCCGCGACTTCGGTATCACCTGCTCCACAGCGACCAACTGGATTGCCAACATGATTGTCGGCGCCACCTTCCTGACCATGCTCAACTCGCTGGGCAGCGCCAATACCTTCTGGGTGTACGGCGGTCTGAACGTGCTGTTTATCCTGCTGACGCTGTGGCTGATCCCGGAAACCAAAAACGTCTCGCTGGAACATATTGAACGTAACCTGATGCAGGGTCGTCCACTGCGCGAGATCGGTGCCCGCGATTAACCTTCCTGAGCTTCCTCCCATCCCGGGAGGAAGCTTCCTCTTGCTCTCCCCCCTCCGCCGCACTATCCTCTGGCGCTATGAAAACGCCCCGTATTCCCATCGCTATTCAGCAGGCCGTCATGCGCAGCCTGCGGGAGCATCTCGCCAATGCGAATCGCAAGCTGGAACGCCGCTATGCGGAACCGACGCTGGTCTACCAGCAGCGTGGTACTTCCGCCGGCACCGCCTGGCTGGAGAAAAACGAAATTCGTTTAAACCCGGTGCTGCTGCTGGAAAATCAGCGGGAGTTTATCGATGAAGTGGTGCCGCATGAGCTGGCGCACCTGCTGGTCTGGCAGCATTTCGGCCGCGTCGCGCCGCACGGGAAAGAGTGGAAATGGATGATGGAGAGCGTCCTTGGCGTTCCCGCGCGTCGCACCCACCGCTTTGAACTCGCTTCGGTCCGCCAGAACACCTTCCCCTATCGCTGTCGCTGTCAGCAGCATCAGCTCACCGTCCGTCGCCATAACCGGGTGGTACGCGGCGAGGCCACCTACCGCTGCGTTCGCTGCGGCGATCTGCTGGTGGCTGAAAAATAACCATCGGAATTAATTAGAAACTTTCTGATCTGACTGATTGCATCCGGCACCCTCATTCGCTACGTTGCGGGCTCGTTTTGACACGGAGTTAACGATGTCCCGTATGCATGTTTTAGCCGTAGCGGTATTGAGCGCGGCAGTCAGTGGTCCGCTTGCGGCCGCTGGTATTAATAGTTTTTCCCAGGCCAAAGCCGCTGGCGTCAAAGTGAATGCCGACGTTCCGGGCGATTTTTATTGCGGCTGTAAAATCGACTGGCAGGGGAAAAAAGGCGTTATCGATTTGGAATCCTGCGGCTATAAAGTGCGTAAAAATGAGAACCGCGCCAGCCGGGTTGAATGGGAGCACGTAGTGCCGGCATGGCAGTTCGGCCATCAGCGTCAGTGCTGGCAGGAGGGGGGACGTAAAAACTGCGCCAAAGATCCGGAATACCGCAAGATGGAAAGCGACATGCACAACCTGCAGCCGGCGGTGGGAGAAGTGAATGGCGATCGCGGCAACTTTATGTACAGCCAGTGGAACGGCGGTGAAGGCCAGTACGGCCAGTGCACCATGAAGGTCGATTTTAAAGATAAAATCGCCGAGCCCCCTGCCCGCGCTCGCGGCGCCATCGCCCGCACCTACTTCTATATGCGCGACCGCTATCAGCTGAATCTTTCCCGCCAGCAAACTCAGCTGTTTACCGCCTGGAATAAACAGTACCCGGTCACCGCCTGGGAATGTGAACGCGATGAGCGCATCGCGAAAGTGCAGGGCAACCATAATCCGTATGTCCAGCAGGCTTGCCAGGCGCAAAAGAGCTAACCTACACTAGCGGCAATTGTTAATTTGCAGCCCTGTGCTTCCCGCCCGATGGCGGGAAGCTGGCATCTGCGCAACGAACGGAATATCAAGCATGCGCATTCCTCGCATCCATCATCCAGAACGCCTCATTGTCGGCAGCCAGATCGCGCTGAGCGATGACGCGGCCAACCACGTCGGCCGCGTCCTGCGCATGACCGCCGGTCAGCACCTACAGCTTTTTGACGGCAGTAACCAGGTGTTTGACGCGGTCATCACCGAGGCCGGTAAGAAAAACGTTACGGTTGAGGTGCTCAGTGGCGAACCTGACGATCGGGAATCGCCGCTGCATATCCATTTAGGCCAGGTGATGTCCCGCGGCGAAAAAATGGAATTCACCATCCAGAAATCGATCGAACTCGGGGTAAGCCTCATAACGCCACTGTTTTCCGAGCGCTGCGGCGTTAAACTGGATGCCGAACGTTTGCAGAAAAAGATCCAGCAGTGGCAGAAAATCGCTATTGCCGCCTGCGAACAGAGCGGTCGTAACGTGGTACCGGAAATACGTCCGGCGATGCAGCTGGAGGCGTGGTGCGCCGAGCAGGACAGCGGGCTGAAGCTCAACCTGCACCCGCGCGCCAGCGCCAGCATTAACACGCTGCCGCTGCCGGTTGAACGCGTCCGTCTGCTGATTGGCCCGGAAGGCGGGCTGTCGGCTGAAGAGATAGCGATGACCGCGCAATACCAGTTTACTGATATCCTGTTGGGACCGCGCGTTCTGCGTACAGAGACTACTGCGCTCACCGCCATCACCGCCCTACAGGTGCGTTTTGGCGACTTAGGTTGAGGCGTTAACGGAGAAGAACCATGATCAAGCTCGGCATCGTGATGGATCCCATCGCAACCATCAACATCAAGAAAGACACCAGCTTCGCTATGTTGCTGGAGGCGCAGCGTCGCGGCTATGAACTCCATTATATGGAGATGAACGACCTCTATTTGATCAACGGCGAAGCCCGCGCCCGGACGCGCACGCTGAGCGTCGAACAGAACTACGATAAATGGTATGACTTCACCGGCGAGCAGGATCTGCCGCTGGCGGACCTTGACGTCATCCTGATGCGTAAGGATCCGCCGTTTGATACCGAATTTATTTATGCCACCTACATCCTGGAGCGAGCGGAAGAGAAAGGCACGCTTATCGTCAACAAGCCGCAGAGTCTGCGCGACTGTAACGAGAAGCTGTTCACCGCCTGGTTCTCTGAACTGACTCCGGAAACGTTGGTCACCCGCAATAAAGCCCAGCTGAAAGCCTTCTGGGAAAAGCACGGCGATATCATCATGAAACCGCTCGACGGCATGGGCGGCGCCTCTATTTTCCGTGTTAAAGCCGGCGATCCAAACCTTGGGGTGATTGCCGAGACGCTGACCGAACTGGGCAGCCGCTACTGCATGGCGCAGAACTATCTGCCGGCCATTAAAGATGGCGACAAGCGCGTGTTGGTAGTGGATGGAGAGCCCGTGCCTTACTGCCTGGCGCGAATTCCGCAGGGTGGCGAGACCCGCGGCAATCTGGCCGCCGGCGGCCGCGGCGAAGCCCGCCCGTTGACCGAAAGCGACTGGGAAATCGCCCGCCGCGTCGGCCCGACGCTGAAGGCCAAAGGCCTTATCTTCGTCGGCCTGGATATCATCGGCGACCGTCTGACGGAAATTAACGTCACCAGCCCCACCTGCGTACGCGAAATCGAAGCCGCCTTCCCGGATATTTCGATCACCGGTATGCTGATGGACGCTATCGAAAGACGTATCGATAAATAAGCACGACGGCGGACCAACGTCCGCTTTTGGCGCAGCGAGCGCGGATTACCGCGCTCGTGAAACGTTGCCAGCC
>ERZ773200.2950-NODE-2950-length-11790-cov-5.196591_pt1 | contig 11790 bp, 7 predicted proteins | sample MGYA00581008_ERZ773200 | MGnify/ENA primary metagenome ERZ773200 (study PRJEB29015, sample SAMEA2737770) | human gut metagenome | biome: human gut; feature: human-associated habitat; material: faeces | place: China | collected 2012 ... | reverse complement strand
GCCATGTCCGCCAAGCCTGTAGCCATTGTAGAGAGCGAGAAGACGGCACTTGTCGCCGCCCATTTCATCCCCGACTTCATTTGGCTTGCCACTGGAGGGATGCACGGGTGTTTCAACAGCGAGGCCATGCAGATATTGGGCGGTCGGGAAGTGATTCTCTTCCCGGACCTTAAGGCGACGGAAGAATGGAAGCAACGGCTACCGATGCTGGAATCCTTTTGCAGGCGTGCCACCTGCTCCGACATGCTGGAGAAGATTGCGACCGGTGCGCAGCGTGAAGCCGGACTGGACATCGCCGACTTCCTGCTGATGGAGGACACGCCACAGATGATTCTTCAACAGATGATAGCGCGCAATCCCGCATTGCAGTCCCTCATCAACGCTTTCGGGCTCGAATTGGTGGATGCAGGGAGAGTCGAATGACAGGAAGGAACCGGACAGCTTGCTGTCCCAAGGAAAAGGGGTTGTAAAATCCCGTAACCTATTAGGGAATTTTCACCGCCTCCGCTCCGCTTCCGGCAGTCAAAAAGCCCATAGCCCGAGGGAATACCTCAGGCTCCAAATATATGCCTCCGGCAATAAAACGGGATTTTACAACAGAAATGACAACCATAAGACGAACAGATATGAGCAATGCACAATACGCGGTCTGCCACCTGCAGCGTGGCAGCGGTAATGACAGTGGAATGTCATGCCATATAGAAAGGAAGGATGCCAAGGGAAAGAAATATATTCCGGCAAATGCTGATGCAGACAGGACGCATCTAAACAGGGAACTGGTCAGATTCCCAGAAGGGGTATCCTGCCGCACCGAGGCGATACAGCACCGTATCGACACGGCCGGGCTGCGCCGCGAGGTCGGCAAGAACCAGACAAAAGCCATCCGTATCATCCTGACCGGGACACATGAACAGATGATGAAGATTGCCAATGGCGGCAGGCTGGACAACTGGATTGATGCCAACCTCAAATGGCTAAGGGATACATTCGGTGAAGACAACCTTGTATCGTGCGTATTGCACATGGACGAGAAAACGCCGCACCTGCACGCCACTGTCGTTCCCATTGTAACCGGGGAGCGTATCCGCAGGAAGCGGGAGGGCGAGAAGAAATATGAGACGAAATCCGGTCCCCGTTTGTCAGCGGATGATGTGATGCGGCGCACCAAGCTTCATGAATACCAGAACAGTTACGCAGCGGCCATGAAGCCGTTCGGGTTGCAGCGTGGGATTGTCGGCTCCACCGCCAAGCATCAGGCGAACTCGGAATATTACAGGCAGCAGGTAATCCAATATGAAGAGGATATAACCAAGCTGCAGGCCGATGTGGAGAAAGCGCAGGAGGGCAGGAACACCATTCTTGCATGGTTCGGAAAGGGAGACCTTGCCAAGGCAAAGAAGGAACTCGCGGACAAGGACGGGCTGATTGCCGAACTCAATAAACAGATTAAGGCTCTTCAGGTAGAAAAGGCCCGGTTGCAGGAACAGCATAAATCAAAAATCGGGAAACTGAGAAACGGCTATCAAGCGGAGATAGACAAAGCCATCCGCAGGGCGGAAGCCGCCGAGCGGCAGTCAGAAGAGAAAGATGCCGTCATAGACAGGCAGCGGAAGCAGATAGGCCTGCTCGACCGTAAGGCAAACCCTCAGCGTTATAGCCTTTCATCCGGTGCCGAACTTGTCCGAATCAACGTGTCCAACTACCGGAATCCGTCGCTCCACATCTGGACACGGGTCGGAGAGGAACTTTTTGAGGACACCAAATTCCAGATAGACTATGATGTGGCACAAAGACATTTCAACGGGCAGATCACGGACGAGGAGTTTGTCAATGCCGTATTCGAGCCGCAGGAACAGGTAAGCGGGAAACAGGCGGAACTACTGGGTGCGGCTTTTACCCTGGCCGCCGGTGGTCCGGCAGAGGTTCATGTCGGCACTGGTGGAGGTGGTTCAACTTCGGATTTGCCGTGGAACACGAAAGAAGATACTAAACGAAAGCGTTAGCATTTTAAAGACATATAATTTCATAGTGGCCCTATCTACTTATTGTTTCTTCCCTAAAAACCTATGATTGCTTTGGACAGGTGTGGATCTCTAAATGCTTATAATCAATCGATTTTGTTTTAATTGTTTTCATCGAACTTACATAAATAATATCATTTCTCAATTTCATACACTTTCCAATTACCATCTCCGGTATAGACTGCTTTCGCATTCACATAACAATTGGAAGTAATGTTATATTTTTCCAGTATAGTTTTATGGACATAGTAATCACCAATAAATGCAAAATCTGGTTCTTCTCCATCATACCTATCTTTATATTTGAGTTCCAAATTACCGGAGAAGCGTTTTACTAAGTCACTATTACTCCCGTCAGTCAACTCTGCCCTAAGCACTTCCACTAATTTCTTTTGCTTACCCGGATTCTTCTTGTCACTGATTTCCTTGACAAAATAATGAATCTTAATGCAATCACCAACGGATGGACGCAAATCCGTCTGATCATAGTGCAGAATACCCGAAGCCTGTTTGGTACCTAATACAAAATGGAATAGTTTACGCTGATTATTGACATCATCTACTGCTGCAATCCTACACTTGAACTTCTCAATAGCTTCATCCTCAGCACACTTTTGTATGTTACATAAGAAAGTCTTGCTCTCTTCCTTGACTTTCTTTTTGTATTGGCGCAGTTTGACAAAATCTCCTTTTTCAAGTTCCTTCCGCTCATAGTGCTCATAAACGAGTGTTGAATCGGTCAAATAAATATGATAGACCTTTTTCTCTGTGTTTATATACTGAACATAGCCATATTGAATCGGCAAATTAAACCAATCTGCCGTTTCTGAGGGAATGGCAGTCAAAGGAATATATTTGATTACTGCTTCTTTCTTGGGCTGCTGCCATGGATAATCACCGGGAATGGTTCGGATTGTTTCGTCTTTATACAATTTGAATTTCCAAACTTGTCCTTTATGACTATCGCTTAGCCCTGGGAATCTCTTCTTATCGGTAGCAAATTCAATTGCTTTACCGTCGACAAAAACTATCATGGTCTTTCCGTTCCCGTTTTTCCATTTGTCCACAAGTACAACTTCCGTGAAAGAAATATCTTCGTAAGCGTATTCTTCCGCTCTTGAGATATTTTCGGCATAAAGTGCCGCATTATTGTCAGATGCAGGAGTAACCGAGGAGCATTGCTCAAGAAGAGCATCCACTTCTGAATCAATACGCCAGCCCTTTTCAGCATAGTGTTTCTTATATTGGTCAAGTTCAACTACTGCATTTGCATATTTCTTGGATTTAATTAGTTGTTGAGCCAATTCCATTCGTATCTTCCCTATGAAGTCTTCATTCTTCTCTAAGCTTAGAGCTTTGCAAAGAAAAGCAATCTTTACATCCACATCTTCCCAACAATCGGCAAATTCACTCCAGATGTAGTATTTCTCTCCCATCTTCTGGCAAAGCTTTTTATAGATATCCTTTGCTTCTGCTTGCTGACCAGCGCGCAGATGAAGTAACGCTTTCGACCTGATATTCCAATCATCATCCGGTATCTTCTCTATGGCTATTCCATAGAGGTCAATAAGCCATTGGAGGTCTCCTAGTTGTTCATCAGAAAGATTCTCAAGAGCTTCTTTTACTCTTTTCAGCGATTTGACAGCTAACGGTTTATAGGTTTCCCCATTATCTCCTTTCTCTTCTTGCCAGTCAGCTGTTCTTAGTTTCTCTGGGTTCCACCCTCTAAAAAAATCATAGAATCGCCATGCATTGTTTTCCTTCATTGTGCGCTCGGCTAACCCAAGAACTTTCGAATGAGAAGTAGAGGCCGGAGTATCATTGGATAACTCTATATATTGGTTAAACAGCTCCCATGTAGATGAAGAAACACCGTCCTCAGTACTATGATACAGTTTCCAGAAGAAATGGTTTTTTATCATTTCGATAAAATCGTCTTTCCTATAGGGGATAAGCCTAACAAATTCTTGAATCTCATCTAAAGGATAATCAACAATAGCCTTTGCAATTCTCGACATCAACGATGGAATGGTTTTGCCTTCGTTGCTACGTGAATCTTCAAAATCATCCAGTCGCAAATTGTTCGGATTCCATAACTTGAGAAACGATATGAGTTTGAAATTGCCATCTTGTTTAGAGTAATTAAGGGCGAAGTTCAATATTTGGGAATGCAGCATCGAAGGGCGCTCATTATGAAGGTAAATATAGTTCTTCAGTTGCGTCCGCACCTGTATTGAATCAAGTTGTGCAATGTGATCTCGCAAATAACGGTATATTGCCCATCCATAGCTTTCATGCGCTTCTTCAGGAAGATTTCCGTCTACTGACAATTGGGTAAGAATTCCCCATGCTTTATCATTGTTGCCTTTCTGACTCAATTCTTTAGCTTCTTGAATCTGAGCGTAGAAAGGATTCACCATTAGTCTAAGTGCTTGTATTTTTCTAACAAGCATTTCCGCAAACTCATCGAATTGGGTCTCGAAGTGCATACGCGACAGAAGAGCTGAAATTTTTCGCGCATCTACAATATTTCCTTTCTGTTGCTCCCTTTTGCAGATATCAATCAATGTCCAAGCATAGGCTTTCAGAACATCTATATCTGTTCTGTTTTTTTGAAGATAATCTTCAGCCAGTTGTCTGGCATCATCCAATAAACCATCGCGACGGAGAGCATAGATTTTAGTTGATATGCGAGGGGAGTAATCATTCTTATTATGAGAACTAAACTTTGCCATTTTTACTGTCTAAATTATAGTTTTGTTGATTTAAATACAATCATTTCCCGCACCTCACTTGCAATGGTGGTATCAGTAACGTCGAACATCTCAATTTTGTTGATAAACCCTTTGCTATGGCTTTCCAAGCTGGTTCCATACCATAGGCGGAGCATAGCGTTGCCGTTATCAGATGTAACCTTGCAGACAATCTGATAATCTTTACTGGACACTACCTCAAGCTTGAATCCCCGCTCTTTCATCTGCTCACCAAATACCTTAACGACTTCCAAAATATAATTAGGAGTATCCACAGATTTATTATATGACACAGCCTGGGAGAAGACTGTGTCGATGCACTGCTCAATACAGGTGGCATCAACTAACTCATTCGGCTCCATTCTAATTGCCGAGATACCATAAGAATCCTTAGCACCCTTGTTATGAATATCAATTACCAATTTCTTTTTTATCCCTTGTGGTACTGAAAATACGGCCTTGGTCAAATAATCATTGCACGGTTTGACCACCTCCAAGATATAACCGCTTGGTTCGATAAGCTTTGCCAATTCACAAATAGCAGCTGACGCATTGACGTTATTAAGAACCATATCGGAAAAACGGGATGGCACTTTATACCCATCATATATAAGCAATTGCTTCGGTGGGTTAACACCTGAATCTGTTTCGCTCACGGTACAATTCATAAATGGATGGACATATTGCGGTTGTGCAATATAGAATACTCCTGCCGTAACACAGAGCCCACTGTATAGCCATCTGAAATAAGACTCATTGCATATTCCGTCATTCTCCGTGCGGAATCCTTTCAAGATGACATTGTCAAATTCGGAGCCGACAGCCTTATGAACAGTTATAGCCCATGCATATTTCGCATACATTACATTGATAAGCGGATCGTTCTCACGGGAAGACCGTTGAATGTCACTCTCGTACCTATCATAATAACATTTGAGTAATGAACGGGCCACTTTCGTTGTTTTGACCGGTACCCTATCTTCTTTCTGGACAGAACGGTTTTGAATAATGTTTTCTATCGCTTCTTTCTCATCATTAGAGAGGGCTTGATAGTCCGCATCAGATAGTAACTGACTATAAAATTCAGTCTTGGCAAATGGTGACGACTTCTTTCGTTCGGTAATACGACGATTAATGAAGACATTAACTGCAATCTGTTCCTCCTTAGTCAATTCATCTGAACAATCCAAATAATTGTCAAGTACCCAAATTTCGGCATCCTGCCCACTTAGGCTCAAACATTTAACAGATATTTTTGTAAAAGACAGAAACATTGGACGAGGATAAGCCTTAATGGAGATTGTTTCACTATGCTTCTCAAGCACATCCTTTACAGTAAAATACATCCCGTTCAGCACTCTTTTGGGATTACCAAACCCGGTCTCATCAGGGATATAGATATTATTATTGGCAATAAGAAGGTCGCCTGCTGCAAGTTCCTTCCCATTATTCAAACAATGATGCTTAACCCAAAGATTGGTTTTCAGACAGTCGCTTTTCTTGAAAAACAGGACCGACTGCTTAGGTTCTTGCTGCAATGGAGCCATAAACCATTCTTTCATTTTGTCGGTAATCGCATCTTTCCTGATCTCAACGATAGACCCGTCATCAAAGGCATAATTCAAGTTGTTGAACAGCTGTGCATCCATACTCTTGGCGAGACTACATTTTAGAGACTCCTTGCAGGACTCATGTGAATCGCAGGCCGGCTGATGATAGTAATGAATAACCCTATCCTCGCAGATAGTTTGAAGATTAGCCACATTGATAGCAGAATCGTCGGAAGAGCCGAAAGATAGCATATAAGGGTCACCGATGAAAACGATTTTCCGCTCAGATGCCGGATTGGCAAAGGCGATGAAGTCCTCAAGCAAACGCCCTGTTCCAAAGCGAAGCAAATCTGATTGAGAGAGGCTGCGGCTTACAAGATGCGCATCATACACCATTAACAATGCTCGCTCATCCAATCCGGCATCCGAACGGATGGGAATAACCTGCATGGCCTCATCGTCTTCTTCATCTTCGGATGTCTCGTTCCCTCCGTATATGAATGAGTAAAGGCTGGAAGCCTCTATCCCGCGCTGTCCCAACCGGCGGCTAATTCTATTTGAATGACAAAGTCCTTGAATTTCAGGAATTCTGTAATTATCTGCAATAGAAAAAATGTATTTTGCCCAATTATCCCGTTCTTCTGCATCCATCGACGTTAAGACAAGAAGGTCGTTGCCCTCTGTTTGCATAAAGGTATCGATAGTAGATTTTGCCCCTTTCCCGACAATGATGTCTTGCTTGCAAATCACCCCCGTATCAAATGAATAGTCTTGAATATATTCATCGGATGGGAAGATGCTTTTAATCGCCTTGGCTATCTCTTCATCGAAAGCATTATCATTATTCAAATCATAAAGCAAGGCCCCTATCTCCGATTCTTGTACAATCTTATAATAAGGATATTTCCCCGGAACCTTATTGCTGAGCTTAAGCGGTCCTGAAAAGATATTTGCTATGCACACCCGGGATGGATTGATTTTTTGCCCGAGAATTGGATTATGCTCAACGATTTCTCTGAATGCGTTTCTATATGAAACAAGCTGGAGAAACGGATTCAAGAAATGGGCACCTGCCTTAACCTCTATATTCTGGCAGTCCGATACTTTTTCTGCATACCAAGGATAACTCTTAAATTCATCATCGCCCCGTGGAATAATCAGTTGACCCGAATAGTCTTTGAAGTCAATAATTATCACTCCATGATTGAAAAAGAGAATCGCATCTGCACGAAAGCGCCGATATTTCTCATTAAATGGATTACCAATAAGAATGCCATCGTAATTGTGCTTTTTGAACGCGGCATCTACTATCTTGACCACGCGGCGGAATTGCTCATTCTCGTGCGTTGCTGCCTGCTGATGTAAAACCTCTAACGCCATAAGACCTTAATTATTTCTAATTATAAAATTTTGCAATTCTTCCTCAATTGGATTTAATCCATACATTATGCAAGATAGTTAATGAATATCTCAGTTTCGTTTATATCAACATTAATGTATGCCATACGTCAACGATTATTTTTCCATTCCAATGCCCTGAATCTGTCCTGCAACTCATGCAACTGCTCCATAATCTCATCAAACGAGGGCGCATTAGCATAAATAAAGCCGATTTGCATCTGCTTATAGTCGTCCCGCAAAGCCTCTTCAATGCTTTCAGGAGGAAGAAATGATATTATATGCGGAAGATGTGTTGTGTAATCCAGTCCGCTCCATGCCGTAAACTTATTGCGATGAGCCACAATGTCTTCATATAGTTGTACATTTTGCATTGCTTCCATTGCAAACGGTTTATCCATCATCTTTACAATGTCATACATGTGTCGTGTGATACGTTCGATATGCGTACAGCCATTGGGACGGTTAAACTCTTCATGCAAAAGAAAAACCTTTTCCAAGAATGTCCGTCCTGGCACTACTGTGGGGACTGCAAATATCGGCAATGAAAAATCTTCATCCGGATAGGCATCTTCTATCATAGAACGCATTTCTATCTGTTCCGACGGTTCCATGAGAGAACGACAACTTATCTCAACTTTGACTCGCTCCGGTATATATTGCATTTTCGTTTGCAGCACTGAATTATACTCGACAAACAGGACTACAGGGTCAAGGTCGCTGACAGACGTCTCCGGAACTATGACTTTACAACACTCTGAAAGATCATACTCTTTTAATCTGTTCTCTACGTCAAGCGCAAAAGTGCCATCTATGAACTTCTTGGAGTCTTTCCGCAACTTAGTCCGTTGACTTTTAGTCTCAATATTTGTGAAACCGAGATATTGGGGATCTATTGCAAGGTCAATATCTTCCGAAAACCGTTCTATTAATCCCCAACCTTTGCTAAGGCTTGTTCCTCCCTTGAAAACAAAAGCTGCTGCATACGGCAAAGAAAATATGGCACGCAACACCATACTGACCCAGTAGTCCTTTTCTACGGCATTGTCCACAATCCCTTTCTCTTCGGCTACATTAGCCAAAATGGTAAGTTGTTCTTCTTTTGTAAGCTTAGTAAAATTCATAATGCAAGTCTTTGTTTAATCCATTGCGGGGCAATGCTGTAATCGTATTTGATTTCATCAGGACTACCATATTTTTCAATGGCTTGTTTTATGATTGCAACCTGTTCATCTGTCACGTTATCTTTCCCTAATTCTTTCATGGCAGCGACTATAAGTGGAAACAAGTCTGTCTTGTAGGCAAAATTGCGAGGTGCGCTGCGCTTGAATATGATTTTACGGTTCCCGATAGCAAGTTCCCTTGCTGTGGCATCTGTCAAATAGACTGCATTCATCGTGACCTGTGTGGAAAGTCCCAATTTGTTCAATGCTGTCAATCCACTAGGTATAATACGAGCCTTATCCTTTTCCGCTATGGCGTATGCGATATCTTCTATAGAGGGACGAAGTACACCGAACTTATTCCGTAATGGATATAAATATAGACCTTGAGAAAGACGAATGAGCACACCCTCTTTCTCTAATCGGGAAAGCGCACGAGTAACTAGCCCGTCATTATTCAGATGGGCAAAATCGCTCACCATATAAAGCCTGTTCGGTCCGTTTCGGTTTATAATGTTTCGTATTTCCTTCGTCAGTATCGTCTTCATATTCACAATGATTCTAGTTGCAAAGATACGATATTACTCTTGATGTAGCAATAAAATGTCCGAAATTCTTAAAGAAAATCGGACATTACAGAATGCTTTGCGGCTTAATACCCCGATCATGAACCGAGTACATTAAGTTAGGGTTATCATAGTTCGTCAATGGGTTGTTCTAACCAACCTTTTGGCGAACATTAACACCATACCTCAAAATGAAGAGCTTTTATTAGACAGTGGAGCAAAATAATAATAACCTTTGGGAAACCGACAGAATATGGGAACTATACGGTATCAAATAAAAGATAAAGACTAATATATAAATTGATTATCAGATTAGTATATAATCATTCTCGGTTCAAACGTGGAACTGGCCAACGAGAACTACCGGCTGGTAAGCCACCGCTATGAAAACGAACTGGCTCTGCTCACCGACCTGCTCGATGCCGCCCACACCAAGCTCAACGCCGACCTCAGTCTGGCCGACGCCCGCATTAACGTACTCTATCATTACTACAAAATGAAATACATAACGCACACACTCTAAGAATGCGGCGGCCGGACAAGTCCCGGCCTTCCATAAACCCACATAACAATAAAACCATAAAACCAAACATATTTGTCATGATTAGCAGAAAAATACGAAAAGCACTTTACAATACCCTCATCATCCTGCTTCTGGCAGCAGGAGCAGTATACGTATGTTCCCGTTTCATCCACCCGGGCGTGGAATATACCGACAATGCGCAGGTACGCCAGCACATTACTCCCGTAAACACCCGCATTCAGGGTTTTATCCGCAAAATATGTTTTGAAGAATACCAGCCCGTACACAAAGGTGACACCCTGCTCCTTATTGAAGACGCCGAATTCAAACTGCAGCTGGCCCAGGCTGAAGCCAATCTGGCTAACGCCCGATCCGGCAAGCAGGTCACCTCGGCCGGCATGGCTACAATGACCAACAACCTGCAGGTGAACGACGCCGGCATTGAAGAAGCCCGCGTACAGCTGGCCGATGCCAGACGCGAGGCCGCACGCTATCAGAAACTGCTGGAAAAAGATGCCGTCACGCAGCAGCAATATGACAAAGTGCAAACGGCTGCTCAGGCCGCTCAGGCACGTTATGACCAGCTGCTCCGCGCCAAACGCACCACCTCGCTCACCCGCAACGAACAGGCCCGGTATCTGGAGCAGAACCAGGCTTCCATCCGCCTGGCCGAAGCCGCCGTGGAGCTGGCACGTCTGAACCTTTCGTACACAGCCGTTATAGCCACATGTGACGGAATGACCGGGCGCAAGGAAATTCACGAGGGCCAGCTCGTACAACCGGGCCAGACGATGGTAGAAATCGTGGACAACTCCGACCTTTGGGTGATTGCCAATTTTCGCGAAACACAAATGCCACACATCCGGCCGGGGGCGCAGGTAAAAGTGACGGCCGACGCCGTACCGGGCATATCGTTCAGCGGAAAGGTGGAATCCGTTTCAAACGCTACCGGCGCCGCCTTTTCCATCATGCCGCAGGACAACGCCACCGGCAACTTTGTAAAAGTAGAACAGCGGGTACCCGTACGCATCAGCCTCCGCGGCAACGACGCACGCCTGCTGCAGCGCCTGAAGGCCGGGTATAATGTTGAATGCAGCATAAAATACTGATTATGGGAGCACCCGTACTTCAAGGCCCGTTCACGATGCCCATGATGCGCAGCTTCGTGCCGCGCCGGCTGCAACCGTGGCTCTACGTATTTATGGCCGTAACCTTTCAACTCTCGGGCGGGCTGTACATGGGCACGCTCTCGCACATGATGGGTGAAACCACCCTCATGCGTGAGGACCTGCAGATGTGCCTGTATGCCAACCTTGCCGGCATGGCCATCTACTTTCCGCTGCTCTTCCGCATGAAGTTCCGCTTTACCAACAAGACACTCCTTGCAGCCGCTGCCCTCACCGTACTGGCGTGTAATGCGCTTGTCACGTGTACCACCTTCCTGCCTCTGCTCTGGGCCCTCTGCTTCATAGAGGGCATCGGAAAGATTCAAGGCACGTTTGAGTGTATGTCGACCATACAGCTTTGGATGACGCCAAGGCGCGATTTCACCGTATTTTTCCCGCTGCTTCACATCATTATTCTGGGCAGTATGCAGGTGTCTGACCTGCTGTCAACCTGGCTGGCCTATTATTTCCACTGGACCGGCATGCAGTGGTTCATGTGCGGCGTCATGCTGATTGACCTGCTCGTCCTGACCTGCTGCACGCGCCACTTCCGCATCGTCAAGAAATTCCCGCTGCTGGGCATCGACTGGCTGGGCGGACTGCTCTGGGCCCTGCTTCTGCTCGAAGTAGCCTATTTCCTGTGTTACGGC
>ERZ773200.2946-NODE-2946-length-11807-cov-3.234683_pt1 | contig 11807 bp, 7 predicted proteins | sample MGYA00581008_ERZ773200 | MGnify/ENA primary metagenome ERZ773200 (study PRJEB29015, sample SAMEA2737770) | human gut metagenome | biome: human gut; feature: human-associated habitat; material: faeces | place: China | collected 2012 ... | reverse complement strand
CATGATATCACCACATTTTGCATTTCCAACAGTACCTACTCCACTGGCATCTTCAATTTCGCCAACGTTACGTGGATTTGTAAAATGATCCATTACTTTTTCGCTATACATACTTATTATCCTCCATCTTCTGGTCAACAATCTATATTAGAAATATACATTGCTATCTGCTTTTGCCCTTTGCATCATTTTATTTATTTTTCTTAACAAAATCCTCATACAAAGGTGACATGCTTCTTAAACGCTCAATGATTGCTTTAATATTATCAACTACATAATCCATGTCCTCTTTGGTTGTTTCTTCTGAAAGTGTCATACGAAGAGAACCATGTGCGATCTCATGTGGCAGACCGATTGCCAAAAGGACGTGAGAAGGATCAAGAGAACCGGATGTACATGCGGATCCGCTTGAACCGCAGATTCCTTTCTGATCGAGCATGATCAGCATTGACTCACCTTCTACGAAACGAAAACAGACATTGATATTGTTTGGTAAACGTTTTACTCTGTCACCATTTAAACGACAATATGGAACTTCTTTTAAAATACGATCGATCGCATAATCACGAATTTCTGCCTGCTGTTTCATCTTCTGATCCAGATCTTCATAGGCTGATTTTGCAGCGGTTGCAATACCTACAATCCCCGGTACATTATGTGTTCCGGCTCTGCGGGAACGTTCCTGTGCACCGCCATGGATCAAAGGTCCTATCTTTACAGTATCTCTCATATAGAAGAAACCGATTCCTTTTGGTCCGTGGAACTTATGACCGCTCGCACTTAACATATCAATATGCATCTCATCTACATTGATCGCAATATGACCAAATGCCTGTACCGCATCTGTATGGAAGAAAATATCATGTTTCTTTGCGATCTCACCGATTTCTTTGATCGGTTCGATCGTACCGATCTCATTGTTTGCAAACATAATACTGATCAGAATCGTATCCGGGCGAATCGCAGCTTCTACTGCTTCCGGTGAGACCAGACCATTTTCATCTACATCAAGATAAGTCACTTCATAACCCTGACGTTCTAAATATTCACAGGTATGAAGAATGGCATGATGTTCAATCTTAGAAGTGATAATATGCTTTCCTTTTGCTTTTAATGCTTCAGCCGTTCCTTTTAACGCCCAGTTATCGCCTTCACTTCCGCCGCTTGTAAAGTATATTTCACGTTCTTTTGCACCTAAAAGTTCTGCGATCGTGCGTCGTGACTCATCCACTACTTTTTTTGACTTTTGTGCAAATGTATAAATACTGGAAGGATTCGCATATTCTTCTTTTAAATATGGCATCATCGCATCCAATACCTCCGGTCTGACTGCGGTAGTAGCTGCATTGTCTAAATAAATCAACTTACTCATCGTATCACTCCATTCCTGCACACTTTTGTGCTATTTTATTATATAAGAACAAATAACCTTTCGCTATCTGTATGTACATTTTCAAACATATTTTTAACATTGTACCGCATTGGTATTGTTCCTATCTGTTTACTAGGATATCCTTTATAAATTTTAGGATTCACCCCACATGCTCTATTTTTCTACTGTACAGATCATGCAACACTTTGCAATACAACTTGTCCTGCTATGCAATCTGTTATAAAAAAAGCAACTATGTAAAGCAATCCCTACTATCATAATACGCATTATATTCTATACTCTTTTATGAAAATGTCAATAGCCTTACTTTTTTTTCTCTTTTTACTTATATAGTTTTTATCTTATATCATGAATTTGCAACACAAGAAAACAAGTTTTCTTGTGCAGAATTCATGAATGACAAAATCATCAAGCACGAAGTGCGACAAGCATGTAATGCTTGGATTTTGGAATTATTATATCATATTTGTTAAGATTTCATTACTGCTACAAGCATTGTTTTAACGTGTTATTCTTGGCTTTGTTTTTGCTCAGATCCCTTCTGTTTGGAACTGTTACCGACTTTCGGTGTCGTGCTCGGATGAATTGCATCGCCCGGAATCATGGTTGTGTCAGGATCGACACTGCCAATGGAATCTCCACCAATGATCTCTTCTTTCGCTGACTTTGGCGATACAGTCGGATTTGGTTTACCTGCCCCGATATAACCATCTCTTTCTACGATAAAATAATGCAATACAATGGCAATCGCAACCAAAATTACAACAGCGATCACTTTATTTCTTCCTGTAGTATGCATCCACTCTCTAAACTTTCTCATGGTATTCTAACTCCCATTCTTGTACTAATATGCAGTATCTTCCATATTCTTTAAAATAATACCGGATACGCCCGGACAGTTTACATGAATATAACCATTATCTACCACATACATCTGTGTTTCATCAAAGAAGCCTTCCCGATCTGTCCGAAAGATTCTAGCCATACGGGATTGATATTTGATTCCCAGACGCCATACCGGGATATGAATCTCACGCTCTGCTTCATCCCGGTTGATGATCACCACTACTTTGTCTTTCTCATCAAAACGTCCATAACAGATCAGGTTATACCCGCCGTGCAAAAACATGATCGAACCGGTCTTTAACGCCTGACATTCTTTATGCAGACTGATCAATACTTTATGATACTCGATCAAATCTTTATCTTCGTTTCCCCATGGATAAGCACGTCGGTTATCGGGATCCGTCCATCCGCACAATCCGGCTTCATCACCATAATAAAGTGTCGGTGCTCCCGGCCAGGTCATCTGGATCATAACAGCCTGACGGAAAACAGCCTTGTCAATTCCCTGATTTGCGGCTTCCGGTCCACGGGTATTGGTACGTCCGACCTGACTGTTTGTTCTGGTTAAGAAACGTGAATGATCATGGTTTGACAGTTCATTCATCGCTATCTGGAGAGACTGCGTGTTAAAACGTGTCATAAAATGGCGCATGGAATTAAAAAACGCATCGGCATTTCCCTTCATATCACCACGGAATTCATCACTATGCTTCTCTACTCCGGTCAAAAACCATGTGATCGGCTCCATGAACGCATCATAGTTCATAACCGTATCCCATTGATCCCCGCTAAGCCAGTCTTTCGGATCTCCATAATGCTCTGCTAAAATAATCGCATTCGGATTTGCTTCTTTTACATTTCTGCGAAATTCCCTCCAGAAGAAATGATTATATTCAGCGGAATGTCCAAGATCTGCTGCCACATCAAGTCTCCAGCCATCTACATTATAAGGAGGAGACACCCATTTACGTGCAATATGCATTACATATTGGAATAACTCATCGGATTCTTCATAATTAAGCTTTGGTAATGTATCATGTCCCCACCAGCCATCGTAATACGTGTTATATGGCCAGATTTCTTCCCAGAATTTAAAATACGAACGATATGGACTATCCTGCGATACAAATGCACCTTTTTCATATCCCGGTGCATCTTCATAAATGCATTCACGGTCAAGCCATTTATTAAACGAACCACAATGGTTAAATACACCGTCTAAGATTACCTTCATTCCTCTTTTATGTGCTTCTTCTACAAAATCAGCAAAAAATTGATTGCTTGCTTCAAGATTTTCTTTATCCGTAACACGGCAGATATAACGTGACGCATTTTTATTCGGATGCTCAGGATCGCACATCAGATTTCCCTGTTCCGAACGCTTTAAAAGCTCTCCTTCATCTTTTACGATCTTACCAATATGCGGATCGATATAATCATAATCCTGAATATCATACTTATGATTGGATGGCGATACAAAAATCGGGTTGAAATAAATAACTTCTACACCAAGATCCTGTAAATAATCAAGTTTTTGCCAGACACCGGCAATATCTCCACCATAAAACTCTCTGACACCCATCTGTGCCGGATATTTGTTCCAGTCTTCTACTTTTTCCGTTCCCTCACCGATATAGAAATATTCATCGGTTTCTACATCATTAGAGGTATCTCCATTGAAAAAACGATCCACATAAATCTGGTAAAAAACAGCTCCTTTTGCCCATGAAGGAGTAGAAAATCCCGGCTTGATCCAAAAATGATACTGTGGATCAACATGATCTGCTACACCTGTTGCATTGTAATAACAGACTAACGGTCCGCAATGCACTTCAAAGTAATATTCTACTCTTTGTGTATCTAATTGCATTCCTGCTTCATAGTAATCAAACAATCTGTCATTTGATATCTTTTCCATTTTCTGACGGACATCATTTGTGATCAGAAAGACTTGGTCAATATTTTCTCTGCCTGCCCGGAAACGGATCTTTACATAATCATTTTCTTTTGGCTCTGCCGGAATACGGTATTGCTCTGTTCCATCACTAAAAAGTGCCTGCGGATTAAAGATCATTGTCAGATTGTCAAGATATAACTGCGTTTTCATCGCTTTTGACATCTGGTACATATGCACATTTAAATCCATCTTTTTCCTCCATTCGGTTTGTCCTGTTATCTGCTTTATTCTTTTTCGTTTCCATTGAAAGAATGCATAAGTGTCTGTGCTCTTTCTAAAAGCCGGTCTTTCCGATTATATTCCGGCTCATCAAGCACTTCCTCTAAAAGCTGCTTTAATAACGCTCCGATTGCCGGTCCGGGTCTGACTCCAAGCCTGATCAGATCTTTGCCGCTGATCTCTAAATCTTTTAATTCAAGCGCTGCTTTTGATCGGATTATCTTTTTCCAATATTCGCTCGCCTGATAAATTGTATTCAGTTTTCCCTCAAAAGTAGACGGATTTTGAGATAAAATATCACTAAATTGCACCAAAAAAAGCATCGGCATATAGTCTCTTCCTATTTTGGCAACTGCTTTGCGGATCGACTTTTCTGTTGTGCCGTATTGATAATCATGCCAGCGGATCAGATGTCTGACGGCACTTACAGTTTCGTTATCAAAGGTCAACTTCTTTAATATGGTGCCTGACATTTTCTCACCATTTTCATGATGTCCATAAAAATGGCCAATCCCGTTTTCATCAATCGTCATCTTATCCGGTTTTCCTATATCATGAAACAGCATGGTAATGCAAAGAATAGAATGTTGCTTTGGTGTAAGCATTCCTGTCAGTTCTTTCGCATACACATAGACCTGATCGGGTATATCCGGCAGATTTTTCTTAGACTCATATCGTCCCCAAAGTGCATTCATCACCTCAACGCTTCGTATGGAATGTTCTCCGATCGTATAGATATGATGTGGATTTTTCTGATCGATCGTCATCATACGATCGATATCCGGCAGGATCACTTTTAGGATACCGGTATGATATGCTTCCCGGATCTGTCCTGCATCTTTTGATATCAACAGCTTTGTCAGTTCTACCCGGATCCGCTCCGCACTGATCTTTTGTAAATTCTTTGCACGCTCGCATATTGCCTGTCTGGTTGCTTCTTCTATCTGAAAGCCAAGCTGCCCCGAGAAACGTACAGCTCGTAACATTCGCAGTGCATCCTCGTCGAAACGTTCCCCTGCATCACCGACACATCGTATGATCTTACGATCTAAATCCTGTATTCCTTCAAACTCATCCACCAGCCCTCTGCTATGATTATATGCCATGGCATTGATCGTAAAATCTCTTCGCTCCAGATCCAGATTTAGTTTGGTTGTAAATTCTACATTCTTAGGATGACGACTGTCTTCATACTCTCCATCAATACGATAGGTTGTTACTTCATATCCGACATGGTCAATCATGACGGTTACCGTTCCATGCTCAATCCCTGTATCGATTGTCTTGCGAAAAAGCTTTTTGACTGTCTCAGGCTTTGCAGAAGTTGTAATATCCCAGTCCTGTGGATCACGTCCAAGAAGTGTATCCCGTACACAGCCACCAACTGCAAAACCTTCATAACCCGCTTTTTCCAAAGTGTCAATAATATATTCTACCGCCTTTGGAAGCTTTATATCCATGATCATCCTCATTTCTGCACATATTTTTCCGTTATCCTGCTTCGTGTTTTATGTGCGATAACACAAAATCCGTTATATTTTAGTATAACGGATTCTGAATAAGCTTGCAACTTTTTCCAAAAGCTGCAGTAAAGATTCTCAAACTGCCAGAGACAGGAAATATTTCCGTCTGTGCTTTATATGTTTGTTACAGAAAATGCTTTGCAGTCTTTTACTGCAACTATGTATGTTTACTGCATTTTATAACATTTGTATTACTGTGCATCAGAAATCGTAATCGTGATCTTTCCTGAAAACGCTTCAAGTCCTCCCATATCAAAATACAGATCTGCCTTTCCTGTCAAATCACAATCTGATAACGACTGCGTAAGTGTTTTAGAAAAATTCCATGATGTACTTTTCAAGACATCAGAAGCTTCTATCGCCTGATAATACTGATTTCCGCCAGAAGCTGTCTTTGCAAAACGACAGGTAACATTTCCGGTTGCACCTTGCATTGTCATGGTAATCTTTGGATTGGTATAATCTGACCAGTTTACATCCGAGATCATAAAAGTTCCGCCTTGGTTTGTAACAGAAAAATCAACATCACCTTCTGCTGTTACTGTAGAAGGCGTCCAGCCGGAATAACCGATACTTCCTGTGTATGTCAATGTAGTCGATTTAGAAGCCGGACGATATGTTTCGCTTTCTAATGCCTGCTGTTCAAACTTCTTATAGTTTGCTGCTTCGGTCGAATGTACTATGGTATTGCTGGCTCTTGAATAGATTTCATTGATATCCCAGAGCACAGGACACATACCATGTGTTAATGCATATTCACAGATTGTTGAAATAAAGACATCTCTTCCGTCTTTGCGATGTGTCGTACCATCCGAATTTTTTCCTGCAATAACACCGTACTCACCAATAATAACCGGTATCCCTTTATTAACATAATTGATACGCATCAGGTTTAATGTATCTTTCATTTCCGCAATGTCATCTTCTGTTCCCCATGAGTCTCTATAGCCCCATGAATTACCAGGATCATCTACCGTACAATAAGTTGCCGGAGAATAATAATGGACTGAGATCATCATATGACCGTCTATCGTATCTGTCGGCATGACATATCTTTCATCGCAAGTCTTTGCAATATCGGTATTATATCCTGCGATCAAAAGAAAACGACTTGCATTATTTCCACCTGTACCGCGCACGGTATCAACAAATGCCTGATTGATCGCCGTAACCTGTTTATAAAGGTCATCGGTATTGGTAAAATAACCGGAACCTGCATAGTCATCTGTTGAATTCAAACGCTCTCCTAACTCTTCATTTGCAGCTTCAAAGATAAGATGATCCGAATATTCATTAAAGCGATTTGCAATCTGTGTCCACATTGCTTTGTATTTGACCATCGCCTGTGTACGCTCTGATTCGGTCTTTGAGCCAAAGCGTGCCCACCATCCGCCATCATAATGAATATTGACGATTGCATACATGCCTGCATTGAATGCATAATTCATAACCGTTTCTACACGGTTGAAATAATCTTCATTGATCGTATAAGTACCGTCATCTTTCATCAGGTTTGACCATGCTACCGGGATACGGATAGAATGAAAACCTGCTTCCTTCATACCTGTGATCATTTCCTGTGTTGTAACCGGTGCACCCCATGCTGTTTCATAATCTTCTACCGTACCGCCACCATTGAGCCAGCCTGCTACTGCATCTAATGTATTTCCAAGATTGATACCGATGCCCATATCATGTACGATATCATATGCATCTATATCAGAACGCATGACACCATCATCAATCGTAGCTATACCATTTGCAGACAAATGACTTCCCGGTGTTACTATCGGTGCTGTAGTTGGCTTTGTAGTACTTGGTTTTGTGCTAACACTTGCCGACGCTGCCGGTGTTGCACTTGGTTTTGTGCTAACACTTGCTGACGCTGACGGTGTTGCGCTTGGTTTTGTGCTAACACTTGCTGATGCTGACGGTATTGCACTTGGTTTTGCACTGACACTTGCTGATGCTGACGGTATTACATCTGATGTTGCACCAGGCTGCACCGGTTTCTCTGTTTTTAACGCATCAGGTGTCTTTGTTTCATTTGGAGTTATTGTCACAACATTGCCCGGTGCCGGTGTTACTACAATCTGATCTTCCTGCTTTGTTGTACTCTTTTTTGCTTTCACGGTAATCGTACAAGAAAGCTTCTTTGTCTTTTTTGTCTTACCTTTTTTGTAACGAACAGTAGCCGTAATCTTTGTCTTACCTGCTTTTTTTGCTTTTACGACACCTTTTTTTGTTACCGTAGCAACTTTTTTATTGCTGCTCTTCCATTTTGTCGAAAGAATCTTTGATCCTGCCGGTTTTTTCTTTACCTTTAAAGTTACTTTTCTACCTGCTGTCACAGTTTTCTTAGAAAAGTTTAACTTTGGTGCACTTGCTGCACTTCCGGTCGTAACATTACCTGTCAATACCGAAGTCAGAACCATTGCCATGCTGATTGCTATCGCAATCCATTTTTTTACTGATTTTTTGTAGTGATTCATTTTCTACCTTTGCCTTTCTAAATATTTTTTGGGGATATTGTTTGTTACACTATACTATAGTGTAACAAGTTTTTTGTTGCATAACACTTACGTGTTCTGCATTCCACGCACTTTTTTCGAAGTCTTATCACTACAAAAGGGGGTTCTTCCCATTTTTATACAGATATATCCATACTATAGATCAACTTTATATAACAATTCTTCGGCAATATCTTCTTCTGACCAATCAGGATGGGCATTGATGCTTTCAATCATTTTTTCAATGGTAGCCGTATCATAATCCAGAATAGAAGATAACTCTTCAGCAGTAAATCGGGTTTTGTTTTTCTTCACCTGACATACACCTCTTGCCAGATCTCCAAAGCGAATATTTTCCTTATCTCTCATCAATAATGTCATATATTCCCGCCTCCATTCTTCACTAGCCTTTACAACTCCTACTTCCTTTTCTAACGATTCGGTATAGTCATCTGTCGGTCTTCCACTTTTCAAAAATCCCATAAGAGCTTTAAAAGCTTTTCCATATTTTTCTGCATCATCACCATAAGGATTTATAATAATTTTAGCGGAATCATCCCCTAATTTCAATGACAAATCATCAACACAGATATTCTCAAACCAATACATACATTTCCTTTTTTCAAATGGATCATATTTACAGATAAAAATGACATAACTGTTCTTTAACTGATTAAAATCTTCTCCCTTATCCAAAATATTCAGATCGATCATATCCTGATAATAACGTGATCTTTTAGGGAGATTTTTTTGATCTGTTGCCTGAATCTCTATATTATAAACTGTATCTGTAATATCCTCAATATACACATCCAACCGGATACTTTTTGCTTCATATTTCCAATCCATAACCTTTTGAAGTTCCGGGTACCGTATATCTTTGATCTTTTTATGTAGGATCAACTCTAATAATGTTTTGCATAACTCTTTATTGCTCATGACAGCACCAAACATAAAATCATCCCATAACTCCAGTTCTTCTAACCTTTTGTATTTTCTCTCCATAACATCTCTCCATTTCTCTTGTTCGAAACAATATCTCATCTTTTTAACAGAAAAGATGAGATATTGTTCTTTTTTCTTTGATTTTTAGAAGAATATATTACGCGTAAATTTTTTCTTACAAAGAGCATATCAGGAACGGTCAGACGATACCATTCGCAATTTTTCTAAAATCATTTTTTTATTTTTTGCACTATGCACTACGGTTTTTAAAAAAATCAGCATTTTTAATATGTTTTTTTTATCGGCAGACATTTTTACCAAATTCAAAAAAATATTTTATTACTATTGCCAATTCTGTTCATCTAAAAAACCTCCGGATCTGTTTTGCATTCTGATCCGAAGGCTTTTGATTCTATTATTTTATTGCATACTGTCTGCTTACAGGTATTTCTTTAAGATATCTGCTTTGTCTGTCTTTTCCCATGGAAGGTTCAGTTCCAGACGTCCGAAATGACCATAAGCTGCTGTCTGCTTATAGATTGGGCGGCGAAGATCTAACATCTTGATGATTCCTGCCGGGCGGAGATCAAAGTTTTCACGGATGATCTCGACAAGCTTTTCATCCGAAAGCTTACCGGTACCAAAAGTATCGACCATGACAGAAGTTGGCTGTGCAACACCGATTGCATAGGATAGCTGGATCTCACAGCGTTTTGCAAGTCCTGCTGCCACAATGTTCTTTGCGACATAACGTGCTGCATAAGCTGCACTGCGATCAACCTTTGTACAATCTTTGCCGGAAAATGCTCCACCACCGTGACGTGCATATCCACCATAGGTATCTACAATTATCTTACGTCCTGTCAGACCACTGTCACCATTTGGTCCGCCAATCACAAAACGACCGGTTGGATTGATATAGATTTTTGTCTTATCATCTACTAATTCTTTTGGAAGCACTTTGTCAATGACTTCTCTACGGATATCTTCATGAATCTGTTCCTGTGTTACATCCGCTGCATGCTGGGATGATATAACAACCGCATTGATATGAATTGGTTTTTCATTCTCATCATATTCTACTGTTACCTGACTCTTACCATCTGCACGGAGATAATCTAATGTACCGTTTTTACGAACTTCTGTCAGCTTCTTTGAAAGGCTATGAGCAAGTGCGATCGGATATGGCATAAACTCCTCGGTTTCATCTGTCGCATAACCAAACATCATACCCTGATCTCCTGCGCCGATTGCTTCCAATTCCTCGTCAGACATTTGATTTTCTTTGGCTTCTAATGCCTTATCAACACCCATTGCGATATCGGCTGACTGGCTGTCAAGTAAAATCTTCACTTCACAAGTATCACAATTAAATCCTTTTTCATCAGCATCGTAACCGATCTCACGGATCGTATCACGAACGATTTTTTCATAATCTACTTTTGCTTTTGTTGTGATCTCACCCATTACCATGACATAGTCTGTTGTAATGACGGTCTCACATGCCACACGGCTCATTGGATCCTGTGCCATTAATGCATCCAAAATGGCATCGGAAATATTATCACAGATTTTATCCGGATGTCCTTCTGTAACTGATTCTGATGTAAATAATCTCTTATCCATCGGTATCCTCCTTTTTCTCTTTTCGTTTATTTACCTGTATCCTGGCGAAACTTTTATTCAACTTTTCTAAGAACAAAATGGGCAGCCCCACTTCAACTTTGCGTAACATTTTACGGCATAGGTTACTTATCATTTCTTATTCCATAAAAAACGTTCATCTTATGATCCCTAAGATGAACGCCTGAATTTTGTATATGCATCTTATTGATCGATTTCTCGCTGAGATTGGCACCTTCCTTTTTCAAGGGGTTGCCGTGGTTTCACAGAGCCTTCACTCTCCACCACTCTGAATAAGAGTTTCTTTTATGAACTTGTTACTGCTGTATCTCTACAGTACTTTTTATCATAGCATAATATTTTTCAATTGTCAACTTGTACAGCTATCATTCCATTCTGCGGAATCATTTCGTTGCTTTCTTGCAGACAATGCTATGCCTGTCTTATCTTTATTTACGGTTTGCCGGCTCTACATTAACATTTTTGCCTTTGATCTTTGCATGTTTCATCGCCTCGATCACTTCCGATGCATATTCTCTCGGTACTTCAACAAAAGTATAACTGTCAAACATATCGATTGCTCCGACTAATTTACCTTCCATACCGGATTCACCTGCGATCGCACCTAAAATATCACCGATGCGTACTCTTTGCTTCTTTCCGATATTGATAAACAGACGAACCATGCCCGGTTCTGCTCCGGTATCACCAAAATCATCCTGTCTAAGCTCCGGATTCTGGATCTCCCCAAGTTCCATCATCAAAAATGCTGCTGCCATTTCCAATGCCGA
>ERZ773200.2932-NODE-2932-length-11838-cov-9.199779_pt1 | contig 11838 bp, 5 predicted proteins | sample MGYA00581008_ERZ773200 | MGnify/ENA primary metagenome ERZ773200 (study PRJEB29015, sample SAMEA2737770) | human gut metagenome | biome: human gut; feature: human-associated habitat; material: faeces | place: China | collected 2012 ... | reverse complement strand
CAGCCGCCGGAGCGGTGCTTAAGCCGCAAGGCGGGAATTGTGCGGTGTTGCCATAGCTTTCGGCAGGGTGGGGTCCCCCGCCCTACTGGCCTGGCAAATATTTCACCGAACCTATGCCCAAAAATACAAAAATGCCGCAGCAGACTGTTACATCTGCTGCGGCATTTTTATTTAGAGGTTAATGGGCTGGTTACAGCTCATTGTTCGGCTGTGGGATTACTGCAGAACGCCGGTGTTCTTATCAAAGTGATAAGTACGGCCGTCGATGACTGCATCGCCCTTAGCCATGGTGCCATAGATCGGGTCGAAGTAGTAACGCTTGTCCGCGCTCCAGCCCTTGATCATGTGGCCCTGTGCATCGTAACGGACCCACTTGCCGGTGCCATCGGCGCGGTCAGCCCACTGGCCAGCTTTGGATTCCTGATAGACATCCTTGCTGGTGGCTTTCTTGCCCTGGTCAACGGCGTCCAGCCAGTACCAAGCATCGGAAGCCGGGTCATAGATTTCCTTGCCGCGGCCATCCAGGCCCTGGCGAACGCCCTTTTCGTACCAGAAGTCAGCGCCTTTGATGGTCAGCCACTGGCCGTCCAGAGCGATACCGGTGTACTTGTCAAATGCGCAAGGTACGCCGTCAATGTCGCCTGTGCCCTTAGCCATAGCGCCGGTGATCAGATCGAAGTAATACAGGCCATTTTCGGTCTGCTGCCAGCCCTTGACCATGTGGCCGTTCTCATCGTAACGGACCCACTTGCCGGTGCCATCGGGCTTATCAGCCCACTGGCCGGCGGCGGATTCCTGGTAAACGTCCTTGTTGACGGTCATTGCGCCGCCCTGGACAGCATCCAGCCAGTACCAGGCGTCGGAATCGGGATCATAGATCTCTTTGCCGCGGCCGGTGGTACCCTGCTTCACGCCCTTTTCGTACCAGTACTTCTTGCCGTTTTCTTCAACCCAGCCGTTCTTCTCGCCGTACTTGGCGGTGTAGTCCTTGCCGTTGAAGTTGACAGCAGCGGTGGTAACGCCGCTGGTCTGCTTTACAGTAGCATCCACGAACTGTGCACTTGCGCAGTTCTTATCGGTGCAGGTAAAGACAGCCATTGCGGTAATGGTGGTCTTTTCAGCGGCACCATGAACGGTGCGCGTTTCGGGTTCAGTAGACGGTACCTCAGTCGGCTCCGGCACAGCAGTCGGTTCCGGCACAGCAGTCGGCTCCGGCACAGCAGTCGGTTCCGGCACAGCAGTCGGCTCCGGCACAGCAGTCGGCTCTGCCGGCTTTGCGGTCGGAGTTGCAGTCGGAGTTGCAGTCGGAGTTGCAGTCGGAGTTGCAGTCAGTGCTTCAAACACAGCGCTAACGGTAACATCAGCGGCAGGCATCTTGAAGGTTGCTTTGCCATCGGTCAGGGTCAGCTTTTCTGTCTTTTTATCTTCGCCGATCTGATAGCTGTAGGTCAGGCTGTCAGCCTTGAGCTGGTAGTTATCAGCTGCCTTAACGGTAACGGTAACGTCGGTGCCCTCAACAGCTGCGGTCGGGTCTACGGTAACAGTGCCGTTCTCAGCAGGAGCTGCGGTAACCTTGTATTCCTTAACAAACTCTGCGCTGACGTTGACAGGGTAAGCAGGCATTGCAAAGGTGTAGGTGTTGGCTTTTTCGGTATCAGGCTTCACTTCAACGGTCTTATCGGTGTTGTCAGCGTCTTTGTAGGTAACCTTCACGCTGCCAGCCTTCAGGGCATAGCCGGTTGCGGGCTTAGCAGTCAGGGTTACGGTTTCCTTCTCAGCTGCTTCTTTAGCGGAAGCAGTGATCTCACCATTGGTCAGGGCAGCAACATTAACCGCATAAGTCTTAGCGTTCTTTGCAACGCTGATGGTCACATCGCCGTCCGGCATGGTGAAGGTGTAAACCGTCTTAGCCTTTTCGGTGGTAGCCTGGGCTGCGGCTTCGTCCTGCGCTGCTTCCTGAACTTCAGTCAGGGCAACATCGGTATCGCCGTTCTTTGCGGTAACGGTAACGATATCGGTGCCTTCCTTTTCTACGGTCAGGGTAACGGTATCGTCCTTGATGTAGGTGTTGTTGGTGGTGCCCAGGGTCAGGGTAACGCCTTGAACTGCATCGGGCAGGGTAACAGTGTGGGGGGTGCTTTCGGTTGCGGTATGGCAATCAGAGCACAGGTACACATTGTTGCCAACGGACTTGGTTTCCAGCTCGTCCAGCTTCCAGGTATGGCCCTTGGGCAGTGCGCCGTCAGCGTACTTCTTTTCACCCTTGGTCAGGCCGTACTTGGTGGTGCGGTCCTGGGTGTAAGCGGGGGTATCGCACCATGCTTCAACGGAAACATTGGTGGTTGCGCCGCTGCTCAGGTCGCTGACCATGTCGGACATCGGCATGGTTTCAACCAGGTTAGCGCACCACATGAACTCTTCGTTCTTGTTCTTCTCGTCAGAGCTGCCCATGTTCTGGTTGTAACTCGGGTTGTAGTTCCAGGACTCGGTCTTGTAGCTCTTACGGTTTGCATAAGAAGTGCCGGAGGCATCGGTCTTGACTTCTGCCTTGCCGTCCACCAGTTCCTTATAGGTGTTGGACAGGTTGGTGCCGACAGAAACGACCAGCTGATCCTTGGTGGTGTTGATGCCGGTGATCACAGTCTGGCCCTGCTGGGTGGTGGTAGCAAAGCTGTAGCTGTCACGCAGGGTCAGGCCAGCCAGAGGATGGTTCTTGAAGGTGCCCAGATACTTCACACTGCTGGTATCCTGGGCGCTGTCCATGATAACCATGCTCATGCCGGGAAAGTGGGTATCGGGAACCATGTTGCCGTCCTTATCCTTGGTCAGCTTAATGCCGCCATAGACGGTGTTGTATTCCTTCACTTCTTCCACTGCGCCGGTGGTCGGGTCCATACGGTAGATGGCGTTGTTGACGTTGAAGTACAGCTTGCCATCATACAGTGCGGTAGAGTGTACCAGTGCGGGGTAGATCCGCTTTGCAGCAGCGTCTGCCAGGCACTCGGTGTTCAGGTTAGAATCCGCTGCACTGCTATCGATCTTATAGATGGTGCCAGCTTTGGCCAGAACCTCGGCATTGCTGTCGTCATCATTGAAGTTGCTGCTGGTTTTCTTCAGATCGTTGTAGTACATCAGGACGATATCAAACGGGTCATCCGTCTTGGTAAAGCTGCTCATGCTGAAGCCGCCGGAGCTGCTGGAATCCGCTTTGCGGATATAGTAGTTCGCAGTACGCGGACGTGCTTCCAGAGTATCGGGGCCCTGGTTCTGCATCTTCTTCATGAACTGCTGCATCTGGGAGTTGTTACCAGAGCTGCTGGAACCAGAGCTGCCGGAACCAGAGTTGCCGTTGTTGCCGTTCTCGGACTGCTGGCGGCGCATGTTGTTATACAGGTTCTGGTTGGTCGTGGTATCAACGTAATAGAAGTAATTATTGTCGAAGTAGATGGGGCTGCAGATAGAGGTGAACCAAGTATCCTCGTAGCAGGTATCGGTGTAACGGGTCTCGTTCTTGTTCTCCGCCTTGGTGTAAGAGTAATGCGGCTTGCCGTTGTTCAACACAACATTGCCGTCATCATCCACATCGGGATTCTTGTTCTTGGTGTAGGTGTAGCCATCGTACAGCGAGTCAATGTAATCATAGTACTTGCTGTAACGGCCTTCCAGACCGGAGGGAGAAACCAGGAAGTTGACATGGCGCAGGTCGCCTGCGTTCTCAACGCGGGTCTGGGCCATGCACTCGGTGTTCACGTCATCATAGCAGACGTCAACATAGTACCAGTTCTTGTTGGCTTCGCCGGTGGTCATCGTAGCAGAGTTGCTGTCGCCCTGCAGCTTGTTGACCTTGACTGCGTTGAAGTAGTGGACGTTGTTGAACATGCCGCCGCCGAACGCATTACCGGCAACACTGGTATCAGAAGTATCGCAGTAATACAGGATCTGGGCAAAGTCAACAACAGCGTTATCGCCTACTTCATCGGGGGTCTTCCAGCTGCCGTCATCATTCTTATAGATGCTCTTGTTGTCAGGCAAATTCTGGACCATGTAGTTAAATGCAGCTGCATAGCCCAGGCAGATGCAGCCATACTCAACGCCCTTAGCGCCGATCTCGCCGCCCAGCAGGGCACCGAAAGCAGTCGTCTGGATGGGGTCGTTGTTGCCGCCGCCGGTGATATCGCCCATGGAGCCCATATCGAATTCTGCAACCTGGGAGATCCAGTCGTGCAGGATCAGCAGCTTGGTAACATAGTCAGCGTCACCCAGCTCGGCAACCTGTTTCAAGCCTTCATTACGGATGGCTTTCAGAGCTTCGCCATAGTTCATGACGTAAGACATGAACGCCTGCGGCAGCATGTTCAGCATGAATGCCATGGTGGTCGGCGGGACATTATCGTTCGGATCCATGCTGCACAATATCTTGATTGCGCCCATGGTGCCGGTGATGCTGCCATCCTCGCCCTGCTTCTGAACGCCCTTGGAGGTCCAGAACGGGGCAACCACGCCGAAGTACTCTGCTTCGTCCTGGTTGAACTGCGACAGCTGGAAGTAGTAGTAGTTCATCTGCGCAGTCGAGACATCGTAAGTATTGGTGACCTGGTTGCCCTGGTCGTCCACATACACGGCAGTCTTCTGGCTGTCGTACAGCAGCAGGCTGTTCTTGCCCTTGTTGTCGCCGCTCTGATAGGTGAAGTTCACCTTGCTTGCGTCAACCGGGTTGTTCTGCATATCGTACCAGTTGCCGCCATCCATTGCGGACACCAGGGTAACGCCGGTGCCGCCGGAGGTGGTATCCAGGGTCGGGGTGCCACCCACATTGATGTAGACGGAATTGTTATTCTGGTCTACCACAACGCTGACCGGCATGGTCATTACCGGCTGGGTTTTGATTTCTTCGCCGCAGACAGCGCACTTGAAGGTGACGCTGGTGCATTCCCAGTCAATGGTAACGGGAGCGCCGGCAGAAATTTTGCCGGTTTCGCTGTCATAGAACAGCTGGGCGTTGCTGTAGTCATCGGCCAGCTTGCCCTCGACCTTCTTCATTTCCCAGTTGAAGGTAGCAACAAACTTGCCATCTGCATCCTTGGGCACGGCATGGCTCTGGCAGGGCAGGGCGGCAATGTCGTCGGTGCGGGTGGTGGGTTCCTTGTATTCCTTCTTAAGCGGGCTCTTGTCAGCGGGCACGCTGGCAGAGTAAACGGTCTTGCCGGCAACGCCGGGCTTTGCATCGGTGGTATCCTTGGTTACGGTGCCTTCTACCTTCTGGTAGGCATCGTCCTTTTCACAGGTATACACAGCGGTGTAAGCCCAGCCGTCATCGGTCTTGGTCCAGTAACCATCGGGGGTTTCCTTCCAGGTATGGGTGTGGCCATCTTCCGGGTTGGTGTCATTCCAGTACCATTTCGGCTCGCCATAGGTATGGCCATCCGCAGCGGCGCTGGCAGCAAAGGTATCGGAGTTTTCAGCAACGTAAGCCTGTGCGTAGCTGTCAGCCTGCTGCGCAATCACTTCATCATCGCTGTTGGTCATGGACTCCATCGCAGAGGTCATGCCGGAGCTGCCGGTAAAGGTAACGGCGGTCACAACGCCTGCGGCGTTCGTCTCATAGCCCAGGTCGGTAACGGCGCTGGACAGATGATACGTTTTGATGGTGGCAGCCATCACCGATGCCATCTCGTCCTTGTTCAGGCCATAGGCTTCGGTGTTGATCTTGCCGGCTGCGGCGTTGGCGTACATGGCATCGGCCAATGCATTTTCCAACGCTGCAAGGCTCATGCCTGCCTTGCTCTGTGCAGTCGCTTCCAGCTTGGCATCGTCCTGCTCCAGTTCATGCACTTCGCCCTGGGCAGCCAGCGTTTGGGCTGTCTGCTTGATCAGGTCTGCGGTGCTGGTGAACTTGGGCAGGGACTGCACAGCGCTGGCCGCGCTTGCTGCGCTAGCTGCAACAGACTGCGCTACCGAAGAATCAATCTTGGTAGTTTCGGCAGCTGCGGGAAGCGCCACGCTTTGGGCAACCATGGCTGCTGCCAGCACGGATGCACCAAAACGCTGAAGGTTTTTCTTCATAGTTTTATCCTCCCTTAAGTGTTACTACTTTCCCCTTTTGTGTGAAAAGTGGTACGGCAGATGTGCGGCACTTTGCAGGTGTTGATTGCAAAACGCCTGGTTGTGCCCCCTCGGTCTGGCGATCCCCTGCCGGGCTGCGGCCTGCTTTCGTGGCTTTTGGCCCCGGCACAGCGGCTGACAAAACGTTGTACCGGCTGCATGTCTTGATCCTGCAAATGATAACCTTTCCGACACATCTAGGTATATACATTATATCACAGTTGCCAGAATTTGCATAGTTAATTAGCGCGGTTTCTATGTGAATTTTTGTCCTTGAATCAACTGAAACCTGTTTTTCGCACATTATTTGCGTTGCGATGCGGTGACTCTTTGGCGGTATTTATTAACATTTTTGAATGGTTTATTCCTGCTTTTATCAAATGATTGAACATTTACCCCGATAATGTTCTTTGCAATCTCTTAATCCAATCACCCGGTATTGTGATCGCGCATTTTTTGTCATTTCGGTTTGGCTTGTTGTTGAGAGATTTGGCAGAGATTGGAGGAAACTTGAAGGGAAAATTGGAGGTTGAGAATTGCCCATTATAAATTGTACTGTAGAAAGCGTTCCTGACCGTTCCGAAAACTTAGGGCAACACCGCATAATTCTAAGTGCCGATACGGCGAGCGAGGTGCGGCAGATGCCAAGCCAAAAGCGCAGATAATACTGGATGTCTTATCGAGCATTTTGGCAACGCAGATGCCGTGCCGTAGCTGCCGGAGCGGTGCTTAAGCCGCAAGGCGGGAACTGCGGTATTGCCTTAGGGATAGATCAACCCTTGCCCCTTAACCGCGACCTGAAATACACCTTCCCAAGGTAGGGCGGTGTGAGTGCCCCCTCCTGCTCCACTTTTTCAACGTTCCGAATAGTGTCCTCTCCCCTATCTACAATTCCTGATGTTTTCATGATGCCTTCCTTGGTCTTCCACACCCGGCCTTTGCCCCCTCCCCGTCCCATAAGTCGTACACAACAAAAAGGCCCCTGCCTTAACAGCAGGGGCCTTGAAAGCTATATCACAAGCCGAAAATTACTTCTCGATCTTGGAAACAACGCCGGAACCAACAGTGTGGCCGCCTTCGCGGATAGCGAAACGCATGCCTTCTTCCATGGCAACCGGGGTAATCAGCTCAACGTGCATATCAACGTTGTCGCCGGGCATGCACATCTCAGTGCCTTCGGGCAGGGTGATGATGCCGGTAACGTCGGTAGTACGGAAGTAGAACTGAGGACGATAGTTGTTGAAGAACGGGGTATGACGGCCGCCTTCTTCCTTCTTCAGGACGTAAACATGGCCATCGAAAGTGGTGTGAGGATGAACAGAGCCGGGAACAGCCAGAACCTGGCCACGCTCGATCTGGTCACGGTCAATACCACGCAGCAGAGCGCCGATGTTGTCGCCAGCCTGAGCGAACTCGAGGCTCTTGCGGAACATTTCCAGACCAGTGATGGTGGTGGTCAGCTTCTCTTCCTTCAGACCAACGATTTCCATCTGATCGCCGACATGAGCAGTACCACGCTCAACACGACCGGTAGCAACGGTGCCACGGCCGGAGATGGTCATAACGTCCTCAACGGGCATCAGGAACGGCTTATCAGCAGCACGGTCCGGGGTCGGGATGTAGCTGTCAACAGCGTCCATCAGCTCCCAAATGCACTTGTATTCCGGAGCATCGGGATCCTTGGAAGTGCTCTCCAGAGCCTTCAGAGCGGAGCCACGGATGATCGGGGTGTTGTCGCCGTCGAAATCCTGGCTGTCCAGCAGTTCGCGAACTTCCATTTCGACCAGGTCGAGCAGCTCTTCGTCGTCAACCATATCGCACTTGTTCAGGAACACAACGATCTTGGGCACGCCAACCTGACGAGCCAGCAGGATGTGCTCACGGGTCTGCGGCATCGGGCCATCGGTTGCAGCAACAACCAGGATAGCGCCGTCCATCTGAGCAGCACCGGTGATCATGTTCTTGATGTAGTCAGCATGGCCCGGGCAGTCAACGTGGGCATAGTGACGCTTCGCGGTGTGGTACTCAACGTGAGCGGTGTTGATCGTGATACCACGAGCCTTCTCTTCAGGAGCCTTATCGATGCTGGAGTAATCCATGAAATCGGCGTCGCCCTTCAGAGCCAGAACCTTGGTGATAGCGGCAGTCAGAGTGGTCTTGCCGTGGTCAACGTGACCGATGGTACCGATGTTGACATGCTCCAAAGAGCGGTCAAATTTTTCCTTTTCAGCCATTGGAAGTATCCTCCTTTAATTCAAACAGATAAAATAGCCTGTTGTAAGGCTATCATACTAGATTTTTCAAGAAAAATCAAGTATTTTGCGCGAATTTGTGCAGAATCAGCCCTTATTGCGCTCGGTCATGATCTTATCTGCAACACTCTTGGGAACCTGCTGGTAATCAGCCGGCTCCATGGAGTACTGGCCACGGCCCTGGGTCTTGGAACGCAGGTCAGTAGCGTAACCGAACATCTCGGACAGAGGAACCATAGCGGTGACACGGGCAGTGCCATCGGTGGATTCCTGGTTCTGGATCGCGCCGCGGCGGCTGTTCAAGTCGCCAATGACGTTGCCCATATACTCGTCAGGAACAACAACGTCAACCTTCATGATGGGCTCCATGATGACGGGATCAGCCTTCTTCATAGCATCCTTGAATGCCATGGAGCCGGCGATGGAGAACGCCATTTCAGAGGAGTCAACTTCATGATAGGAGCCATCCCACAGAGTGACCTTGACATCCACGACAGGATAGCCAGCCAGAATGCCGGACTTCATCGCGCCCTGGATACCGTTGTCAACAGCGGGGATGTATTCCTTCGGGATAGCGCCGCCAACAATACCGTTGACAAACTCATAACCCTTACCCGGGTTGGGCTCAATCTTGATCTTAACGTGACCATACTGGCCCTTACCACCGGACTGACGTGCGTACTTGGTTTCCTGGTTAGCATCCTTGCGGATGGTTTCACGATAGGCAACCTGAGGTGCGCCAACGTTAGCTTCGACCTTAAACTCGCGGAGCAGACGGTCCACGATGATTTCCAGGTGGAGCTCGCCCATGCCGGCGATGATGGTCTGACCGGTTTCTTCATCGGTCCAGGTACGGAAAGTCGGGTCCTCTTCAGCCAGCTTAGACAGGGCAATACCCATCTTCTCGCTGCCAGCCTTGGTCTTGGGCTCGATGGCAACGCGGATAACCGGCTCGGGGAAGTTCATGGACTCGAGGATGATGGGATGCTTCTCATCGCACAGGGTATCACCAGTGGTGGTGTTCTTCAGACCAACAGCAGCGGCGATATCGCCAGCATAGCAGATGTCGATATCCTTACGATTGTTTGCATGCATCTGCAGGATACGGCCGATACGCTCGTCCTGATCCTTAACAGAGTTGTAAACAGTGGTGCCAGCCTCAACGGTACCAGAGTACACGCGGAAGAAGCACAGCTTACCGACATACGGGTCAGTCATAATCTTGAATGCCAGTGCAGAGAACGGCTGATCATCGGAAGAAGTGCGATCTTCTTCCTCGCCAGTCTCCGGGTTGGTGCCCTTGATGGCCGCAACGTCGGTCGGAGCAGGCATATAATCAACGATTGCATCCAACAGTTTCTGAACGCCACGGTTCTTGTAAGAAGAGCCGCAGACAACAGGAACGATCTCGTTGGAAATAGTAGCCTTACGCAGAGCAGCCTTGATTTCTCCCTTGGTCAGCTCTTCGCCGTCCAGGTACTTCATCATCAGCTCTTCGTCGGTCTCAGCAACAGCTTCGATCAGCTTGTCATGATATTCCTGAGCCTGTTCTTTCATGTCTTCAGGAATTTCCTCAACGCGCACATCATTGCCCATATCATCATAGTAGATATCGGCTTTCATGTCGATCAGATCGATGATGCCGCGGAAAGTGTCTTCCTGGCCGACAGGCAGCTGGATAGGCACACCGTTGGCATGCAGACGATCATGCATCATCTGTACGCAGCGGAAGAAGTCAGCACCCATGGTATCCATCTTGTTGACGTAAACCATGCGGGGAACCTTGTACTCGTCAGCCTGGCGCCAAACGGTTTCAGACTGAGGTTCAACGCCACCCTTTGCGGCCAGAACGGTAACAGAACCGTCCAGAACACGCAGAGAACGCTGAACTTCAACAGTAAAGTCAACGTGGCCCGGGGTGTCGATGATGTTGATACGATGACGGTTCTTTTTGAACAGAGCCGGATCGTGCTGGGTCTCGGTGTGGCTCCAGTAGCAGGTGGTAGCAGCGGAAGTGATGGTGATACCACGTTCCTGTTCCTGCTCCATCCAGTCCATCGTAGCAGCGCCGTCATGAACTTCGCCGATCTTATGGTTAATACCGGTGTAGTACAGAATGCGCTCGGTGGTGGTGGTCTTGCCTGCGTCGATGTGGGCCATGATACCGATATTTCGGGTCATTTGCAGGGATACGTCTCTCGGCGTTGCCATGGCTTAAACCTCCTCAGTAAGCAGATCAATAACGGTAATGCGCGAAAGCCTTGTTGGCTTCTGCCATCTTGTGGGTATCTTCGCGCTTCTTGACGGCGCCACCAACGTTGTTGGTAGCGTCAATGATCTCGGCGGCCAGGCGAGCGGACATGGTCTTTTCACCACGGCTGCGGCTGTACAGAGTCAGCCAGCGCAGGCCGAGGGTCTCGCGGCGGGCGGGGCTGACCTCCAGGGGAACCTGGTAGGTGGAGCCGCCGACACGGCGGGCCTTAACTTCGAGGCTGGGCATGATGTTTTCCATGGCCTTCTCGAACATTTCGAGAGGATCGTTGCCGGTCTTCTCTTTGACAGTCTCAAAAGCTTCGTAAACGATCTTCTGAGCGACGCCCTTCTTGCCATCCAGCATGATGCTGTTGACCAGACGGGTGACGAGCTTGGAATTGTAAATAGGATCAGCCAGAACTTCGCGCTTTGCGATTTTACCTCTTCTGGGCATCTTTCTTCCCTCCTTCACATTAATGATATCATCGGTACTCGAAAGTTAAAGAAAACTCCCGTTATGCCACAAAAGGGTCAGCTGACCATTTTATGGCGAAAAGATGTTTCCTTACTTCTTGGCACCGGCCTTGGGACGCTTTGCGCCGTATTTGCTGCGAGCCTGGTTACGGTTTGCAACACCCTGAGTATCCAGAGTACCACGGATGATGTGGTAACGGACACCGGGCAGGTCCTTAACACGACCGCCACGGATCAGGACAACGCTGTGCTCCTGCAGGTTATGGCCGATACCAGGAATGTAGGAGGTGACCTCGATACCATTCGTCAGGCGGACACGGGCAACTTTACGCAGAGCAGAGTTGGGCTTTTTGGGGGTCATGGTACGAACAGCGGTGCAAACACCACGCTTCTGGGGGCTGTTCATGGTGGTGTACTGCTTCTTCTGGGAGTTGTAGCTCTTCTGAAGGGCAGGAGCGGTGCTCTTGGTTACCAGGACCTCACGGCCTTTGCGTACGAGCTGGTTAAAAGTAGGCATTTCTTTTCTCCTTTCTTGATTATTCCGCGCAGTTTTTTGCGGGGGTTGTGCTTCCATTTTGGCCGCACTTGACCCCTTAACTCACGCATTTATAATAATAGCGGATAAACCACGCTCTGTCAAGAGTATTCACAAAAATATTTCAAATAATCGTGCAAGATGCTGATTTTCTGCACTGGGGGTTCTAAGGCAATACCGCACAATTCCCGCCTAACGGCTCAAGCACCGCTCCGGCGGCTG
>ERZ773200.2928-NODE-2928-length-11853-cov-3.350144_pt1 | contig 11853 bp, 10 predicted proteins | sample MGYA00581008_ERZ773200 | MGnify/ENA primary metagenome ERZ773200 (study PRJEB29015, sample SAMEA2737770) | human gut metagenome | biome: human gut; feature: human-associated habitat; material: faeces | place: China | collected 2012 ... | reverse complement strand
TCAGATGTCAGGTGGACAGATGCAGAGAGTTGCAATAGCGAGAGCACTTGTCAATGACCCGGATATACTTCTTGCAGATGAACCTACAGGAGCACTTGATACACAGACAAGTATCCAGATAATGGATTTGCTAAAAGAGATTTCAAAAGACAGGCTTATAATAATGGTAACGCACAATCCGGAACTTGCAACACAGTATTCAACAAGAATAATAAGACTTCTTGATGGAACAATAACGGATGACAGTAATCCATATAATGGTGAAGACGATAATATTACAACGAAGACAGATGAGGATTCTTTAACTGATAAAAAGTCTGGTAAAACAAAGAAAAAGAAGACATCTATGTCATTTTTTACAGCGTTAAGCCTTAGTCTTAATAATCTTATGACAAAAAAGACAAGGACAATCCTTACTGCTTTTGCTGGAAGTATCGGAATTATAGGTATTGCACTTATCTTGTCAATATCCAATGGTATTCAGAATTATATTGACCGCGTGCAGAGAGATACACTTTCAAGTTATCCTATACAGCTTCAGAAAGAAAGTGTCGATGTCAGCAGCATGATTGAGAATATGATGGGTAATAAAGATAAAAATGTTGATCATGACAAGGATAAGATTTACAGTAATAACATTATGACTGATATGGTAAACAGTATGGTTGCTGAGGTAAACAGCAATAATCTTAAAGCATTTAAGTCATATCTTGAAAATCATAAGTGTGATGTTGATGGTTATATAAGTGATATACAATATAGTTATGATGTTCCGTTATACATTTATTCAACTGATACATCAGATGGTGTTACACAGCTTAATCCAAGTTCTGTTATGGAAAATATGTATGGAATGTCTGTATCAGGTGACGGCATGATGTCAGCGGGCATGCAGAATACAAGTGTATGGTCACGTCTTTTTGATAACAGACAGATGCTTGATGAACAGTATGATCTTATAGCCGGAAGCTGGGCAGATAATTACAACCAAGTTATGCTTGTGGTAGATGAAAATAATGAGATAGATGACTATACATTGTATTCACTTGGATTTAAGGATCCGGCCGAAGTAAAGAAAATTTTTAAGAATGTTATGGCTGGAAATTCATATGAGACAGAAGAAACACAGTATACATATGATGAAGTCCTTGACAAGAAGTTCAAACTTGTTCTTCCTACAGATTTGTACAGATATAATGATACACTTGGGATATGGGAAGATGCATCACATGATGATGAATATATGACAACAGTTGTGAATAATGCTGAAGAGGTTAAGATTGCAGGAATTATAAGAAAAAATCCTGATGCGGCAAGTGTTTCAGTAAGCAGTGGTGTTGCATATACAAAGGATTTAATGCCTCATATAATTGATAAAGTAAATGAAACACAGATTGTAAAACAGCAGCTCGCAGACCCTGAAAAAGATGTATTTACAGGAATGTCATTTGATAATGATAAGACATCAATTTCAACGCTTGAAAATAACAAATCATTACTTGGCATAGCAAGTGAAGACAACCCTTCAGAGATTGATATATATGCTAAAGATTTTGATTCAAAAGAAAAACTTCAGGATTTTATTAAGAATTATAATGACGAAGTAACAGCTGATGGAAGAGATGAGGATACAATAAGTTATACTGATTATGTAGGAATCCTTATGTCATCTGTAAGTACTATTATTACGGCAATTTCTTCGGTTTTAATTGCATTTGTAGCGATTTCTCTTATAGTTTCATCAATAATGATTGGAATTATAACATACATTTCAGTTCTGGAGAGAACAAAAGAAATTGGTGTTTTAAGAAGTATAGGTGCATCAAAGAAAGATGTATCAAGAGTATTTAATGCAGAAACTCTTATTGAAGGTTTCGTATCAGGAGCGATGGGTATAATAATAACATTGATTTTGTGTATACCGGCTAATGCTGTTATAAAAAATGTAACAGATATTTCTAATGTGGCACAGCTTCCTGTTGCAGGTGCAGTGATTCTTGTTATTATAAGCATGCTCCTTACAACAATAGCAGGACTTATTCCGGCTAAGATGGCAGCAAAGAAAGATCCGGTTGTTGCATTAAGAACAGAATAATATGATTTACAGGCTATTTACTTTCAAACTTTACTGTGTTAAAATATTAAATGGTTATTTAAAAAGGCTTTTGTGTTAAAGTCACAGAAATGGGGTAGGTGTATGAACAGTAAATTAAAAACTCCGGCGGTTGAGCAGCTTTTCGAGGCTGTTCTCAGTCTTGAAAATAAAGATGAGTGTTTTGATTTCTTTGAAGATGTATGCACAATCAATGAATTACTTTCATTGGCTCAGAGATTTGAAGTTGCAAAGATGTTAAGGGAACATAAGACATATCTTGATATAGCAGAAAAGACAGGAGCATCAACTGCAACAATAAGCAGGGTAAATCGTTCACTTAATTATGGCAACGATGGATATGACCGAGTATTTAAAAGACTCAATATGCTGGAAGAAACAGAAGAATAAATGATAATTGTGTAAATAAAAATCCCGGATGATTGTATAAAATGATTTTCCATAATTTAGTATATGGGCTCGTCACAATCATCCGGGATTTTATAATATAAAATTCTGATAAAAATATTTATTTCTTATTATCTTTTTCATTAGATTTATTGTCTTTGATATGCTTTGAAGAGTAATCATCAATAAGTGTTTCAATCATATTTTTTTTCATATAAACATCAAAACTTAAAAGTGATATAAGACTGAATAACTCAAGGAAATCACGCTGTTCTTCATCTTCAACATATTCAAATGACTTGCCGGCAATGCGTGCTTTTTCAAGTGTATCTCTTGAGAGAGCTGCAGCTTGTGATTTGCATAAGTTAAATACTTCTCTGTATATATCTTCCATATCAGGTGTTTTGTCTGTATCAAAACAATTTTCAGTAAGCGGATTAATAAGCTTTTGTATATCGCTTATTGAAAGAAGATTTTTCAGGTAGTAAATAAAAGCAAGAATATAAAGATGATCCCTTGAATACTTTTTTTTGACGGGAGGCGGAAGAAGATTGTTTTTTGTATAATTATTAATCATTGTCTTAGTAAGAATCTTGTCATCTTCATGGCGTTTACTATCACTTAAAAGTTGTGACCTGATCCATGTAAAGATTGATGCCGGGAACATCGCCCGGCTTTATATAATTAAGCTTTGTCATCTTGCGAAGCATTGATGATACAAGCTCTTTGTTATCGTTAGCCATAGTAACCCTCGTTTCTTCTTAAAGTTTATGTCTGTGCTCTATTATATAGTATTAAAAACCATATGACAAGAGGCATATACATCCAAAAATAAAAAATGTTATATAAAAATCTTATTGACAAAAAAATAAAACTGTATTATTGTACTATATGAGTAATACAATAATACAAAATAAGAGGTGATTATTTGGAATGGAACTTTGATGAGAATACACCTATTTATCTACAGATAATTGAACAGATAAAAAAGTGTATTGCAACTGGTGAGCTTCAGGCAGATGAGAAACTTCCGGCTGTCAGGGAGCTGGCAGTAACAGCCGGAGTTAATCCGAATACAATGCAGAAAGCACTGTCACAGCTTGAAAATGAAGGTTATCTTTACTCAATAAGAACTTCCGGACGTTATGTGAGCAAACAGGCTGATAAGTCGCAGCAGCTTCAAAAAGAACTTACAAAACAATATGCGGACGCTTTTATTGAAAATATGAAAAGCCTTGGTTATGAAAAAGATGAAGTAGTAAAGATTCTTGCAGATTATATATCAGGCAGTAAATAAGATAACTAACAGGATGTTAAATCTTACAAGGAAATAAGGAGATTTTTATGGATGTATTAGTAGAATGTAAGGGACTTAAAAAAAGTTATGGAAAAATTCCGGTTATAAAAGAACTTGACTTGTCACTCGAAAGAGGAAGAATAATAGGAATTCTTGGACCGAATGGAAGTGGAAAGACAACTCTTATAAAAATACTTGCCGGTATTTTAAATAAAAATGCAGGTGAAGTAACGATAAGCGGAAAGAGTATAGGAATTGAGACCAAAAAGATTGTTTCGTATCTTCCGGAACGTACATATTTTTCACCAAATATGAGAGTAAAAGATACAATTAACTTTTTTGCAGATTTTTATGAAGATTTCAGAAGAGACAGGGCTGAACAGATGCTTGAAAGCCTTAATATTTCAAAGAATTCAAAAATTAAACAGCTTTCAAAAGGAACAAGGGAGAAAGTGCAGCTTGTTCTTGTTATGAGCAGGGAAGCAGAGGTGTATCTTTTAGATGAGCCTATGGGTGGCGTTGACCCGGCGGCAAGAGATTATATTTTAAAGACTATTCTTACAAATTATAACGAAAATGCAAGTGTTATTATTACAACGCATCTTATAAGTGATGTTGAGAAAGTTCTTGATGATGTTGTTTTTATAAAAAATGGAGAAATAGTTTTTCATAAGGATGTTGATGTTATCAGGGAAGAAAAAAATATGAGTATTGATTCGTTATTCAGGGAGGTATTCGCATGTTAGGTAAACTTATAAAATATGAGATGAAAAGTCAAGGGTTTATGTATGCCGGTATATATATTATTGTTATGATTTTAAGTATTGTTACATTTGGTGCATATAAGATAAATACAGCTATGGGTGGTAATCCTGTGTTTTCAACAATTTACAGATTTGCTATTGCAGGAGCTGTTATTGCACTTATTGCGATGTTTATTATTACACTTGTAATGTCAATATTAAGATACAGGAATAATCTTTTAAAGGATGAAGGCTATCTCATGCACACACTTCCTGTATCTGCAGCCAGCCTTCATTTTAGTAAAATGATTGCTTCAATAATATGGTTTGCTGCAGATTTCATTGTTTTGATGATGTCAATAGGATTTATCACAGGTGATTTAAAATATTCATGGATAAAAAAACTTAAAATGTTTATGTCGGCAGAGACAGACGGAACTGCAACAGGGATGGTTATATCAGGTATAACAGGGACTGTTGTTGCAATTACAGTGTTATATATTATTATTTCGATAATTTCGGCATTGAGCACATTTTATGTATGCCTTGACCTTGGAAGCCTGTCATATTCAAGTAAGGGAATTATGGCTTTTGTGTGGTATATAATTCTTTATTTTGTCGGACAGATTCTTTCGCTTATAGGGCTCATAATTCTTTGTATTATCATGTATGGCGGCAATTTTATGGAGGTTATGCAGATGCCGCAGTCAGATGCCGCAACAATTGGTTTTGTAAAGGGTACTTTTATAATGGCAGGCATAATATCTGTAATTTTAATAATAGTATATAATTTTATAAGTATTTATATTTTGGACAGAAAATTAAATCTTGAATAAATAGCGTGACAATTAAGTACATATATTATATAATTATTTCATAGCACGGCAAAACGTCGTTGACAAAAAATATTTTTAGCAAAATCCATTGTGTAAATATGGGGCTTTTGCAGAGGAGGATTTTATGGGTATTTTAACAAGATTTAAGGACATTATGGCATCTAATATCAATGCACTTCTTGATAAGTGTGAGGATCCTGAAAAGATGATTGATCAGTACATGAGAAATTTAGAGAGCGATCTTGGCAAGGTAAAGGCTGAAACTGCTTCTGTTATGGCAGAAGAGACAAGAGCAAAAAGAGAACTTGACGAGTGTACAGAGCAGATTAATAAGATGCAGTCATATGCTGAGAAGGCACTTACAGCAGGCAATGAAGCTGATGCAAGAAGCTTCCTTGAAAAGAAGCAGCAGCTTGTTACAACTCAGACAGCACTTCAGCAGGCATATAATGTGGCAGCAGATAATGCATCAAAGATGCGTCAGATGCATGATAAGCTTGTAAAAGATATTGATAATCTTGAGGCAAGAAGAGCAGCAATTAAAGCTACAGTTAAGGCCGCAAAAGCTCAAGAGAGAATTAATAAAGTTGGCACAAGCGTAACAGGTGCTAATAACAGCATGGAAGCATTTACAAGAATGGAAGCAAAGGCAAACAAGATGCTTGATGAGGCTAATGCAATGGCAGAACTCAATTCTTCACAGGAAGATACAAATATTGATAATCTTGCAGCAAAGTACGATGAAGCACCAAATAATGCTGCTGTTGATGATGAACTTGCAGCTTTAAAGGCTAAGATGGGCTTATAATTTTTATAAGTTAAAGGAGTAAAATAATGGGTTTATTTGGTAAACAGCTGGCCAACGTCGTTGAGTGGGAAGAGTACAGAGATGACATTATTTTTTGGAAATGGACTAACCGCGAGATTAAAAAGGGAAGCCGCTTAATCATAAGACCGGGTCAGGATGCCATTTTTATGTATAATGGCGTTATAGAAGGAATATTTAAAGAAGAAGGAAGTTTTGATATTGAATCAGATATCATACCATTCCTTTCTACATTAAAGGGATTTAAGTTTGGATTTAACAGTGGAATGAGAGCGGAAGTTCTTTTTGTAAATACTAAGGAATTCACAGTTAAATGGGGAACTAAGAATCCTATATCAATACCGACACAGTCAGCAGCAACACCGGGTGGTATACCTATAAGAGCTTTCGGAACATTTACATTCAAGGTAGATGATTATGTAGCACTTATTGATAAGATTGCCGGTATAAAGCAGATTTATAAAGTTGATGATGTTAAGGAACGTGTAGTTGCTGTTCTTGATCAGCTTCTTATGAAGTGGATAAGTAAAGAAGGCAAAGATATGTTCAATCTTCAGGCTAATGCATATGAGATAGCTAATGGTATTAAGGAAGACCTTGATATGCAGATTTGTAAGCTTGGTCTGACAATAACAGATTTTATGATTTCAAGCTTTTCATATCCTGAAGAGATTCAGAAGATGCAGACTAAAGCTGCTTCACAGTCTATGGTTGGTGATATGAATAAGTATTCACAGATGGCTATGGCTGATTCACTTGAAAAAGGTGGTGGACGTTCTAATATTGCGGGTGATATGATGAGCATGCAGATGGGAATGGCAATCGGTCAGCAGATGATGAATAATATGAATCAGGCTAATACAGCTTCTGGCATGCCTCAGGCGGGAACAGCACAGACATGTAATGGACCAAAGTTCTGTCCTGAGTGCGGAACACCTGTAAATGGTGCCAAGTTCTGCCCGAACTGTGGTAAAAAACTTATCGGTTAATTTATAATAATTATAAAACTGCCGCGTTGCATAGGATGAATTCCGTGACTTCGTGGCAGTTATTTTGACTTTTAATATATGGAGAAGTAAGATGAATTTAGACGGTTTAAATGATATGCAAAAAAGAGCAGTCAAGAGAACTGAAGGACCGCTTCTTATAATAGCTGGTGCCGGAAGCGGCAAAACACGTGTGCTTACGCACAGGATAGCCTATCTTATTGAAGACTGCGATGTTGCACCATATAATATACTTGCAATTACATTTACAAATAAAGCTGCAGCTGAGATGAAAGAGCGTGTGGAAAAGATAACACCGCTCGGAAGCCAGGTGTGGGTAAGTACATTTCATTCGACATGTGTAAGAATTCTTAGAAGATACATAGACCGTCTGGGTTATGATACTAATTTTACGATATATGATACGGATGACCAGAAGAGTGTTATAAAAGAAGCGTGCAAAAAACTTAACATTGACACAAAAATGCTCAAAGAACGCACAATCATGAGTGCAATTTCAAGGGCAAAGGACGAGCTTGTCACTCCTGACGAAATGGAGATAAATGCAGGCAACGATTATAATGCAAAAAGAATTGCCGGTGTTTACCGTGAATATCAGAAAATGCTCAAAACGAATAATGCACTTGATTTTGATGATTTGATATTTAAAACTGTCGAGCTTTTTAAACAAAATGAAGACATTTTGACTGCATATCAGGAAAGATTCCGCTATATCATGGTGGATGAGTATCAGGATACAAATACAGTGCAGTTTAAATTTGTGAGTATGCTTGCCGGAAAATATGGAAATCTCTGTGTTGTCGGTGATGATGACCAGTCAATATATAAGTTCAGAGGTGCCAATATCCAGAATATTCTTAATTTTGAAAATACATTTGATTCTGCAAAAGTAATAAAGCTTGAGCAGAATTACCGTTCAACTAAGACTATTCTTGAAGCGGCAAACAGTGTTATTAAAAATAATCTTGGTAGAAAAGACAAGACGCTCTGGACAGCTAATAATGAAGGTGAAAAGATTAATTTCTGTCTTTATGAAGATGCATATAAAGAAGCGGAAGGCGTTGTAAATGGAATCTGTGCAAAGGTAAGAGATGGATGGAACTATAATGATATAGCTATCCTTTACAGAACAAATGCACAGTCAAGACTTCTCGAGGAACGTCTTATTGTAAGAAATGTTCCGTACAGGATATACGGTGGTGTTAATTTCTATCAGCGAAAAGAGATTAAGGATATACTTGCATATCTTAAAACAATTGATAATGGAATGGATGCACAGGCAGTACGTCGTATTATTAATGTCCCAAAGCGTGGAATCGGTGCAACAACACTCGAACGTATACAGAATTTTGCAGATTATAACGGATGTACATTCTGGGATGCTTTGTGTAATGCTTCGCAGATTCCTGACATCGGACGCTCTCTTAATAAGATAGAAAATTTTGTGACACTTATTCTGGGATTTAAGGCAAAGCAGGAATATATGTCAATACAGGAACTTACTGAGTCGGTTGTAAGAGACACAGGATATATAGAATATCTGTCTGAGAGTGAAACAAAAGAAGAAGTAGAAAACAGACAGGAAAATATTGATGAATTTATCAATAAAATTGTAAGTTACGAGGTGGGAGATGCACAAAATGATTTTGATGATTCAGTAAATAATACTTTGGAATCGACATCTGTTGCAGATGGCAGAGAGGATGTTCAGGTTGCTGACAATGAACATTTTAAGCCTACATTGAGCGGATTTTTGTCTGAAGTTGCACTTATTGCTGATATTGATAATCTTGACCAGTCAGGCAATCAGGTGATGCTTATGACGCTCCACAGTGCAAAAGGTTTGGAATTTCCTATTGTATACATGACAGGACTTGAGGATGGACTTTTTCCGAGCTATATGACAATCGTATCCGATGACCCGACGGATGTAGAAGAAGAACGCCGTCTTTGTTATGTGGGAATTACGCGTGCACAGAAAGAACTGAACATAAGTAGTGCAAAACAGCGTATGGTTCATGGTGAAACACAGATGAATAAGGTATCACGTTTTGTCAATGAAATTCCAAAGGAACTTTTAAATATTGAAAATCAGGCAACAGGTTATAATAAGTCAAAGATTGCTTTTGGCGGTGAGACAGAGCCCGGAGAGTCATCGAAATTTAATTTCCGTGCGAGTGCAAAAGACGCATTAAGCAGATATGGAAGCGGCAATACAACTTCATATTCAAGCTATAATACAAACCGTGTGAGTATTTCGGGAAAAACAGGATATGCAAAACGAGGAAATGTTACAAATTACGGAAGTACATCAACAGGTTATAGTAGTGCGGGAAGAACTTTTACGGGTGTACAGCGTGATGCTGTAAAAAATGTTTCTTCTGCATCGACGAATAAAAAAGTAGGCTTTGGTAAAGAATTTCCTATGGATATATTCGATTTGAAAAAGTCAGGGAAAACTGTTTCAAACATATCAAAAAATGTTGATAATCCGAGTGCAAAAACGGGTGTTGGTGCACAACCACAAGGACAGACATCTTCAGGTCTTTCGTCACGACTTGGTTATAATGTGGGAGACATGGTCTCACATGTGAAATTCGGCAAAGGAAAAGTGCTTTCAATCGATGCGGCAACAAGAGACTACATGGTAACTGTGGAGTTTCAGGAGTATGGCATAAAAAAGATGCTTGCAGGCTTTGCACGATTAAAAAAACAGTAGTAAAATCGTTTTTTTTATGATACAATGATTTTATAAAAAATTGAAATGATGAAATTGAAGAAATAAATGAAAGGGGCATATATTATGAATAAAGATAAGATTGAAGAATTAATTGCAGCCAGCAAGCTTGGTGAACTTCTCCACAAGAAGGAAGAAGAGGAAGAAAAAAATAAGTGCTGTAAATGGGTGCTTATTGTTCTTGCAGTAATCGGTGCCGTAGCTGCTATAGCAGCAATTGCATATGGTGTATACAGATATTTTACACCAGATTATCTTGATGATTTTGATGATGATTATGATGACGATTTTGAAGATGATTTCGAGGATGACTTTGAAGACGAAGATAAGTAATTATCATATTCAATTGGAAGTTTAATGTTGCCACCGGTCGTGCGTCTGTTCGGCTGGTGGCATATTTTTCGTATGAAGCGGATATATTTTGTACCTGTAGAAACTGAATATGTTGTATTATGCAGGTCGTGGGAAAATAGAGATTAAAGCTGTCAGGCTTGGAAGGAGCATATGTGAGAAAAGGCGATATATGTGAAGGATATGTAGAGAAAATTGAGTTTCCTAATAAAGGATATGTGTGGGTTGATGAGGATGGCACAAAGACAAGAGTTATAGTTAAAAATGCAGTGCCGGGACAGAAAGTAAGATTTGCAGTTAACAAAAAACGCAAAGACAAATGTGAAGGAAGACTGCTTGAAGTCCTCGAAAATTCACCTCTTGAAAAAAAGTGTTATGAAGAGGGAAAAGTTTGTAAATATTTTGGAAAATGCGGCGGTTGTGTATATCAGAGCATGGAGTATAGCGAGCAGTTAAAGATGAAAGAAAGTCAGGTGAAAAGCATACTTGACGAAGCTGTAAAAGGTGATTTTGAATTTGAAGGAATAATCGGAAGTCCCGTTAATGAAAGCTACCGTAATAAGATGGAATTTACTTTTGGCGATGAAGTAAAAGGCGGTGAACTTGCACTCGGACTTCATAAAAGAAACAGTACATATGATATTGTCACAGTAAACGGTTGTAAAATTGTGGATAACGATTTCAGCAGAATACTTGATTGTGTATGCAGCTATTTTAAAGAGAAAAATCTGCCATATTTTCATAAGATGACACATGAGGGATATTTAAGACATCTTCTTGTGAGAAAAGCAGTAAAAACAGGTCAGATTCTTGTTGATATAGTAACAACAACCCAGCTTGATTTTGATATGCTTGAAATTACTGAAAAATTACGAAATCTTCAGCTTGACGGAACATTTGTCGGGCTTTTGCATACTTATAACGACAGTATTGCTGATGTTGTAAAAAATGAGCGTACAGAGATACTTTTCGGACAGGATTATATTCAGGAAGAGCTGCTAGGACTTACATTCAATATTTCTGCATTTTCATTTTTCCAGACGAACTCGCTCGGGGCAGAAGTTCTTTATTCAAAGGCAAGGGAATATGTCGGAACGACAAAAGATAAGATTGTATTTGACCTCTACAGCGGAACAGGTACAATTGCCCAGATTCTTGCACCTGTGGCAAAGAAGGTAATCGGTGTGGAAATTGTTGCCGAGGCTGTCGATGCCGCCCGTGAAAATGCCAGACTTAACGGACTTTCAAATTGTGAATTTATCGCTGAAGATGTCTTAAAGGCTCTTGATAACATAAATGAACGTCCTGACTTAATCGTGCTTGACCCTCCGCGTGACGGAATCCACCCTAAGGCGTTAAAGAAAATTATCGACTACGGTGTTGACCATATGGTCTACATTTCATGTAAACCGACATCACTCGCCCGTGACCTAGAGATGCTGCAGGCCTGCGGCTACGAGGTAGAGCGTGGGTGCTGTGTGGACATGTTTCCAGGAACGGTGCATGTGGAGACGGTTGTACTTCTTTCCCACAAAAAACCTGACAGCGTAATCAAT
>ERZ773200.2927-NODE-2927-length-11854-cov-3.521909_pt1 | contig 11854 bp, 8 predicted proteins | sample MGYA00581008_ERZ773200 | MGnify/ENA primary metagenome ERZ773200 (study PRJEB29015, sample SAMEA2737770) | human gut metagenome | biome: human gut; feature: human-associated habitat; material: faeces | place: China | collected 2012 ... | reverse complement strand
CAGCGCCTTTTTAGCCGCTGATCTGCCTTTTAGTGTGATATTTGTCACATTTTTGTTTCGTGTTTTTGTTGTTTGTTTGTGATTTTGATCACAAAGAATTTCGCGAGGGGTTTACGCCGCTGTGATCTCGGCCCGGTTTTGCTTCCACGCCGGGATGACCCTGTAACTAAGCAACCTTAATTGCCGAATAACTTTTTTACGCCGGATGGCATAAATGAAAGGCGTGAATTATCCTCAAAATAGCGGGGCGAATATTAGTATATTGTGAATAAAATCATATAAATAATCCCGTAAAGCCGAACCGATAGAGCCACTCAGCGCGTCGAGAAAGGCGAGGCGCTATTTACGATTGACCCGGCGCCCAATCAGGCGCGAGTCGACCGCCTGCAGGCCAACCTGGTAACGACGCTGTACTGTATTAACGTCCCCAAGCCGCAGCTCTCTGAGGCCAGGCCAATACCACCCGCGTGTCGACGGAACGCGATCGCTTGAACAAGGGCTATCAGCATTACCCGATGGTATCTACGCGCAGGTGGCGCTCTACTCCGACCATTTCACCCACGTCTCGGTGATGCGTAAAGTGCTGCTGCGGATGACCAGCTAGATGCACTACCTCTATCTCGATCATTAATGCGATCGGCGGCAGGTTGAGCCGGACGCTCACCTGCCTTTTGTCCTGCCCTGAGCCATACTCATATCTTTGTTGGCGATAATTTGTTGGCGATAAGGAGCAGGCTATGAAACTGATCGGCAGCTACACCAGTCCCTTTGTGCGCAAAATATCGGTGATCCTGCTGGAAAAGCGCATCCCTTTTGAATTTGTCAACGAATCCCCCTACAGCGAAAGCAACGGTGTGGCGCGCTATAACCCGCTGGGCAAGGTACCGGCGCTGGTGACGGACGACGGTGAGTGCTGGTTTGACTCCCCGGTCATCGCCCAGTATCTGGAGCTGCTGGGCGTGGCGCCGCCGATGATCCCCGCCGACCCCAGAGCCGCTCTCAGGATGCGCCAGCTAGAGGCGCTGGCGGATGGCGTGATGGAGGCCGCCCAGGCGCTGGTGCGTGAAAAGGCTCGCCCGGGCGCGCAACAGTCAGAGCAAGAACTGCTCCGCCAGCGGGAGAAAGTGGCTCGCGGTCTCGACAGGCTGGAAGCCTGCGCGGCAGACGGAACGCTGCGCGGCGACGAGGTTAATCTGGCGACCATTTCCACGGCCTGCGCCATTGCTTATCTGAACTTTCGTCGGGTAGCGCCCGGCTGGTGCGCCACCCGGCCGCAGCTGGTGAAGCTGGTGGATGCGTTGTTCCAGCGCGCCAGCTTTGCGCGCACTGAACCGCCGCGGACTTGACCCAGGCAGGTAACAGTTTGCGCAAGGAGGCGTTACAATCGCCGCTGATTGTTGACTCCCTCTCCCGTCGGGAGGGGGGAAAATAACTTACCGCCAGGCCCATTCATGACTACCGAAATTCGTGCGCTTTATACCCGGCTTCCGGCCATTGACCGCTTACTACGCGACCCCGCTTTTTCTCCCCTGCTGGCGCAGCACGGCCATTCGCAGGTGGTGGCGCAGCTGCGCCAGATGCTGGATGAGGCGCGGGAGCAAATCCGCCAGTATCAGACACTGCCGGACTGGAGCCATGACTGGCCGAGCGCCTGCGCGCAGCGGCTCACCGCCGGCCGGCAGAGCGCCCTGCGTCCGGTGTTTAATCTCACCGGTACGGTATTGCATACCAATCTGGGGCGCGCCATTCAGGCGGAGTCGGCTGTGGAGGCGGTCGCCAGCGCGATGCGCGCGCCGGTGACGCTCGAATATGATCTCGACGACGCCGGGCGCGGCCATCGCGATCGCGCCATTGCCGATCTGCTGTGCCAGATCACCGGCGCGGAAGACGCCTGTATCGTGAACAACAACGCGGCGGCCGTTCTGCTGATGCTGGCGGCCACCGCCAGCGGTCGCGAAGTGGTGGTCTCTCGCGGCGAACTGGTGGAGATCGGCGGGGCATTTCGCATCCCCGACGTGATGCGCCAGGCGGGTTGCCAGCTGCACGAAGTAGGTACCACCAACCGCACCCATGCCAAAGATTATCGCCAGGCGGTGAATGACAATACCGCGCTGCTGATGAAGGTCCACACCAGCAACTACAGTATTGAGGGCTTTACCAAAGCCGTCGACGAAGCGGAGCTGGCGGCCATTGGTCGCGAACTGGATGTTCCGGTGGTAGCCGACCTGGGCAGCGGGTCGCTGGTGGATCTCAGTCAGTATGGCCTGCCAAAGGAGCCGATGCCGCAGGAGATGATCGCCGCCGGGGTGAGCCTGGTCAGTTTCTCCGGCGACAAGCTGCTCGGTGGCCCGCAGGCCGGGATTATCGTCGGCAAACGCGCGCTGATTGCCCAGCTGCAAAGCCATCCGCTGAAGCGGGCCCTGCGCGCCGATAAAATGACCCTCGCGGCGCTGGAGGCTACGCTGCGCCTCTATCAGCACCCGGAGGCGCTGAGGGAGAAATTGCCGACGCTGCGCCTGCTCACCCGTCCGGCGGAGGAGATCCGCCGGCTGGCTGAACGCCTGCAGCCTGACCTGGCGGCACACTATGCTGATTTTGCCGTCAGCGTGGCAGCCTGCCAGTCGCAGATTGGCAGCGGCTCGTTACCCGTCGACCGCCTGCCCAGCGCGGCGTTGACATTTACCCCGCATGACGGCCGCGGTAGCCGGCTGGAGGCGCTGGCGGCCCGCTGGCGCGCGCTGCCGTGTCCGGTGATTGGCCGCATTTATGACGGTCGGCTCTGGCTGGACCTGCGCTGTCTGGAAGATGAAACCCGCTTTATGGAGATGTTGTTACGATGATTATTGCCACCGCTGGACATGTTGACCACGGCAAAACGACGCTGCTGCAGGCGATAACCGGCGTGAATGCCGATCGTTTGCCGGAGGAGAAAGCGCGGGGAATGACGATCGATCTCGGCTATGCCTACTGGCCGCAGCCGGACGGGCGGGTGCTGGGATTTATTGACGTTCCCGGGCACGAAAAGTTTTTGTCCAACATGCTGGCGGGGGTGGGCGGTATTGACCATGCGCTGCTGGTGGTGGCCTGCGATGACGGGGTGATGGCGCAAACCCGCGAACACTTGGCGATCCTGCAGCTGACCGGAAAGCCGACGCTGACCGTGGCGCTGACCAAAACGGACCGCGTGGCGGCCGCCAGGGTGGCGGAGGTTCAGGCAGAGGTCGAGCAGACCCTGGGCGAGCTGGGCTTTGACGCCGTCGCTTTCTTTCCCACCGCGGCGGCGGAAAACATCGGTATTGCGGAACTGCGCAGCCATCTGCTGCAGCTTGCGGAGCGCCCCCGCCCGCAGCAGCAGCGGTTTCGCCTGGCGCTGGATCGCGCTTTTACCGTCAAAGGCGCGGGGCTGGTGGTCACCGGGACGGCGCTCTCCGGCGAAGTACGGGTCGGGGATACCCTATGGCTTACCGGCGTCAACACGCCGATGCGCGTCCGCGGCCTGCATGCCCAGAATCAAGCGGTTGAGCAGGCGCACGCCGGGCAGCGCATTGCGCTGAATATTGTCGGCGATGCGCAAAAAGAGGCAGTGCACCGCGGCGACTGGCTGCTCTCCTCACCACCGCCGGAGCCAGCAGAACGGCTGATTGTCGAGCTGCAGTGCCATACGCCGCTCAGCCAGTGGCAGCCGCTGCATATTCACCATGCTGCCAGCCACATTACCGGCCGGGTGTCGCTTCTTGAGGGCAACCTGGCGGAGCTGGTGCTGGATACTCCGCTGTGGCTGGCGGATAACGACCGGCTGGTGCTCCGCGATATCTCCGCTCGCTTGACGCTGGCGGGCGCACGGGTGGTGACGCTGGATCCTCCGCGTCGCGGCAAACGTAAACCGGAATATCTGCAGTGGCTGCACGCCCTGGCAGCGGTCGGCGCTGACGATGCGCAGGCGCTGGAGCTGCATCTGCAGCGGGATGCCGTCCGGCTTGAGCACTTCGCCTGGGCGCGGCAGCTCAGCGAAGCCGGAATGGCGGCCCTGATCCAGCGACCGGACTATCTGCAGGCCGGACAGCGCCTGCTTAGCGCGCCGCTTGCCGCCCGCTGGCAGCGAAAATTGCTGGATGCCCTTGCGCGCTACCATGAGCAGCATCGAGACGAGCCGGGCCCTGGCCGGGAGCGCCTGCGCCGCATCGCGCTGCCGATGGAAGATGAAGCGCTGGTGCTGCTGCTGATTGAGCAGATGCGCGAGAGCGGCTTAGTCCACAGCCATCACGGCTGGCTGCATTTGCCGGAGCATAAAGCCGGGTTTACCGACGAGCAGCAGGCGGTCTGGCAGAAGGTGGAGACTCTGTTCGGCGACGATCCGTGGTGGGTGCGCGATCTTGCGCGCGAAGTCCATGTTGAAGAGTCCCTGATGCGCGCGGTGCTGCGCCAGGCGGCGCAGCAGGGGATGATTACCGCGATCGTCAAGGATCGTTACTACCGCAACGATCGCATTGTGCAGTTCGCCCAGCGGGTGCGCGAGCTGGATCGGCTGCGCGGTTCAACCTGCGCGGCGGATTTCCGCGATACCTTAAACGTAGGGCGGAAGCTGGCGATCCAGATCCTGGAGTATTTCGATCGGATTGGCTTCACCCGCCGTCGCGGCAACGATCATATCCTGCGCGATAAGGCGTTGTTCCGGTAATCATTAACGTCGGCTCCCCGGCGGACTTCGTGCCGGGGAGCTGGCGAAAAGAACTTGTTAAAACCACTACGTGAGACCGCCGAAGCAATTTCGCGTGAGCTGGGTTTCACGGTGCGTGAAGCGTCAGGCAAATGACCACATCCTGCCGGCCATCTGACAAAAAACAGCGCTGATTCCATTCAGGATCAAAGCGCGGGCAGGGGATATTCTGGCACCCTGCGGTTTTATCCCCAGGGAGCAGAGGATGAACCAGTTTCTTATTGCCAATGCCCAGCGGTGCATCGGCTGTCGTACCTGCGAAGTGGCCTGCGCGGTGGCGCACCAGCAGTCGCAGGATGTCGCCGCCCTGTCGACGAACCATTTCGCGCCGCGTATCCGGGTGGTGAAAAGCGGTGACATATCGACGGCGATGGCCTGTCGGCAGTGCGAGGATGCGCCCTGCGCCAGCGTTTGCCCACAGGGGGCGATTCAGCGCGACAATGACGTCTGGTGGGTCGACCAGCGGCGCTGCATCGGCTGCAAAAGCTGCATGGTGGCCTGCCCGTACGGCGCGATGACCGTTACGGTAATGAACGAGCAGGCGCAGGCGTTGAAATGCGATCTATGCCATCACCGCGCCGAAGGACCGGCCTGCGTGGCCGCCTGCCCGACGCAGGCGCTGCGGGTGATGGTTCCCGCGGAGCTGGAAGCGCTATGCGCGCAAAAACGCCAGCGGCTGGCGCTGGCGTGAATGGGGTCGCTGACGAACGTTACCCGCCCGCGGCGTCAGAGATTATGCTTCCTGTTCGCGCCAGACAAATTCAACCTCTTCGGCGAGGATTTTCACTCCGGCTTCGATTTTTTGCGGGTCCGGTACATAGTTCATGCGCATACACTGGTGGGTGTGCGGCCACGGTTTATCCAGACCAGGGAAGAAGTAATCCCCCGGCACCATCAGCACGCCGCGCTTTTTCAGCCGCTGATACAGCAGCTCGGTGGAGATCGGCAGATCCTTAAACCACAGCCAGAGGAAGATTGCCCCCTCCGGTTTGTGAATAAGGCAGCGCTCCTCCGGCAGATAGCGGCGAATAATGGCGATGGTTTCCTGCACCCGCTGGTAATAGAAGGGCTTGATCACCGTCTCTGACAGGCGCAGCAGATCCTGTCGTTTAATCATTTCGCACATCATTGCCGGCCCGATGCCGCCAGGGGCGAGGCTGATAATGCCGTTCATGTTGCTGATGGCGGTGATGATTTTTTCGTTGGCGATGATAATCCCGCAGCGGCTGCCCGGCAGGCCCAGCTTGGACAGGCTCATACACAGCACGATGTTCGGATTCCACAGCGGTCGGGCGTCGCTAAAGATAATGCCCGGGAACGGTACACCGTAGGCGTTATCAATCACCAGCGGGACCCCGTGCTGATTCGCCAGCGCATCCAGTTTGATCAGCTCTTCATCAGTGATGACGTTGCCGGTCGGGTTGGTGGGGCGCGAGACGCAGATCATCCCGGTCTCTTCCGTCACCTGCAGATGCTCAAAATCAACATGGTACTTAAACTGGCCTTCCGGCAGCAGTTCGATGTTCGGCCGGGTGGCAACGAACAGATCCTCTTCCAGGCCGGCATCGGCGTAGCCGATATATTCCGGCGTCAGTGGGAACAGTACCTTACGGGTGGTGCCATCTGCCCGACGGCCTGCAAACAGATTAAATAAGTAGAAAAATGCGCTCTGACTGCCGTTTGTTAGCGCAATATTCTGTGGTTCGATCTCCCAGCCCAGCTCGTCGCGCAGCATGTTCGCCAGCAGAGCCAGCAGCTCGCTTTTGCCCTGTGGACCATCATAATTACAAAGCGCATCAAGGGCTTTGCCATTATCCAGCATGTCGGCCAGCAGCTGCTGGAAGTAGTCATTCATTTCCGGGATCTGAGCGGGGTTGCCGCCGCCCAGCATAATAGCGCCCGGCGTGCGCAGACCGTCATTAAGGTCTTCCATCAAGCGGGTGATGCCTGAATGACGGGTGAATTTGTCGCCGAAAAGGGAAAATGTCATCGCGAATAGTCTATCGGTGGTTCTGGAAAGTGGCTAACCATAACGCCAGCGCTGGCGTGGTGCAAATCGGCGGGAGGAGGCGGGTTTTTATCTTTATCCTGTATATTGCTATTTTGTTAGCATTTTGTTCTGAATGGTGGCTCCCCGCAGGGCGGAGAGCCACCTGTGGATTACTGCTGCTGCCCGGCCCAGATGACCATCACTTTGTCTTCACCGCTCTCACGCACGAACCCGTAACCACGTGGCATCGACAGCGTTGTCTGTTTGCCCATGCCGATTGCCGGATGGCGAGCGCGGAACTGGCCGATCTTCTGCCAGTGGGTAACGCTGCGGGCCGCCTTGCCGTTGACATCCTGCCAGTTCATCTCCGAGCGGGTACCCTGCAGCGGGTCCGAGCCGGTGGGGCCGAACGGGCGCGATGATTCGTCGCCATAGAAAATCTGCACGGCGCCAGGGGCCAGCAGCAGTAGCTCCGCCGCGGTGGTGCCGCCTTCGCGGAACAGCCGCGTATCGTGCGAGGAGAGGTAGCTCAGGACGTTAAAGCTCTGCAGCTTGTCCGCCATTTGCTGCCACGTGAGGTCAATATTGGCCATACAGGTCGCCGCTTTCGCCGCCTGGTCCTGGTAGTCGAAATTGATCATCGCATCAAAACCGTGGCGATAATAATCGCTCTGCATCACTCCATGTCCCCAGGCTTCGCCAGTCATCCAGAACGGCGCCGCATCCAGCGCTTTATCCGGATTGGCTTTCTTCCACTCCGCCAGCGCGGCGGTGGCCTGGGTTTTTAACTGCTGCCAGGCGTCCATCTCCACATGTTTGGCGGTATCGACGCGGAAGCCATCGATGCCGTAGTCACGTACCCACTGGCTCAGCCAGTGTGTCAGATAGTCGCGCGGCGTATAGCCCGGGATCGCTTTCGCTGCGGTGTCTGGTTTATGGCTATAGAAGTTCGGCAGGCCTGAGACCTCCTTCGATTCGGTTTTCAGGTCCGGCAGGAAGGCCAGCGACATGGTGAGATCGTCATAGCCCGGATTGTCGTAATCGCCGATATCGGTGCGGATCCACTTCTTACCCCACCATTTCTCCCACCCGGCTTTGTCGCTGAAGTTGATATAGTCGTTAAAGCTGTGCCAGGTCTGTCCCGCGCCCGGCTTCCAGTCCGTCCAGCGCTCGCCGAGAGTTTTTTTCAGCTCATCGCCTTGCAGATACAGGGAGCCGAACTGGAACTCCTGCATGTCGGCCAGGGTGGCGTAGCCGGCATGGTTCATCACCACGTCGAACAGAATACGTATTCCGCGCTTATGCGCTTCATCCACCAGTCGGCGGAGATCCGCTTCGGTCCCCATGTTGGCGTCCAGTTTCGACCAGTCCTGGGTGTAATAGCCGTGATAAGCGTAGTGAGGGAAATCGCCCTTCGTGCCGCCGCCGACCCAGCCGTGGATCTGCTCGAGCGGGGAGCTGATCCACAGGGCGTTAACTCCCATCTGCTGCAGATAATCCAGCTTGCTGGTTAATCCCTGCAGGTCGCCGCCGTGGAAGGTTCCGATCTCCTGCATGCCGTCTTTATGGCGACCATAGCTGTTGTCGTTGGCCGGGTTGCCGTTTACAAAGCGATCGGTCAGGACGAAGTAGACGGTGGCATTGTGCCAGTCAAACGGCGCCGGGGCGGCGGTCTCGGCGCGCTCAAGCAGCAGCAGTCCATTGCTGCCGAAGGCGGGCTGCAGGGTGATTTTGCCGCCGCTGACGGTCGCGACATTGCCGCTGTAGAAATCGCGGACCTTGCTGCCCTCGGCGAAGGTTTTGCTGACGTCGATGGTCAGAGGTTTTCCGTCCCACTTCGGACACTGGCGGATCTGCGGCGCCGCGGCGCTGGTCTCTTTTTCCTCCAGCGAAATCATCATCGTTGGCGTGCCGGAACGGGTATCCACCTCCAGGGTATACAGACCCTGGCGGAAGATGCGCCATTGCGGCGGTGTGCCGCGACAGGGCTCCATGGACAGCATCTGGTTGAGCTTAATGCCGCCGGAAGGCTGCCAGCACTGCTGGTCAAAATTTAGCTGCAGGGGACGTGTACCCTTCTCAACCACTTTCTGGCTGATGAATCGGCCGGTCCCTTCTTCGGTAAAAGCAGGAAAGTCGGTGGTAGTCCAGGCGGCAAAGGCCATCCCAGGCACGAATAACGTGGCAAGCGCAGCGAGTTTCATTGCGAGATCCTGTGAGCGGTTTTTATCTAGTGTGCCTTGTCGCCGCGCGGGTGAACTCCTCCTGACGCGCGTTTTACCAGGAGGATGAAAAGGGGTGAGTGACACCGCTCAAAAAATAGGCTAAAAATGAGACGAAGCTAGCATTTTCGCGCTGGCGATGCGCCGCAGAAACCGATTTCAGATGACAGCAATTCGGAATTGGACTATTTCTGTTGATGCCCTCAGTGCGTATTTTTGATACTATTAGCGATTCAGCTATCGTTTTTTTGTGAAAAACAAGGTGTTGGAATGCATATATCCGACCAGGAGACCTGATGATATCGAATCCCATACGACGATATGGGGCCGCCATACTTATGTTACTAACCTGCATCTTTTCAGGTAGTGTGTTGGCGACAACGCACACAGCGACAAAGAGTCATAAAGCCCCAACGGTAAAGAAGATAAGTAGTACTAAGGTAAGCAGTAAACAAGAGTATTCTCGCAATAGTGTAAAGAGCAGTTCACTTCCTGACTTGCGAAAATACCCTTCCGGAACACCAAGGAAAAAAGCGTTTCTCCGGACGGTCATGCCTTATATTACCAAGCAGAATCAGGCGATTACTGCGGATCGTAACTGGCTTATTTCCAAGCAGTACGATGCTCGCTGGTCACCGACTGAGAAGGCGCGCCTGAAGGATATCGCTTCCCGTTATAAGGTGAAGTGGTCAGGCAATACGCGTCATGTACCCTGGAACGCGCTGCTTGAGCGTGTCGACATTATTCCGAACAGCATGGTGGCGACCATGGCGGCGGCGGAAAGTGGCTGGGGTACCTCCAGGCTGGCGCGCGAGAATAACAACCTGTTCGGCATGAAGTGCGGCGCCGGTCGCTGCCGCGGCGCGATGAAAGGTTACTCGCAGTTTGAGTCGGTAGAGCAGTCGGTGCAGGCTTACGTAACAAACCTGAACACCCACCCGGCCTATTCTTCTTTCCGCAAGTCGCGCCTGCAGCTGCGCAAGGCGGATCAGGAAGTAACTGCCAGCACCATGATCCATAAGCTGAAGGGGTATTCGACCAAAGGGTCGAGCTACAACAACTATCTCTTCGCGATGTATCAGGACAATCAGCGGCTCATCGCCGCCCATCTGTAATCCGGATGCCCGGCCTTGTCGCCGGGCATTTTTTTACCCTACAGCATCACCTCGCTGTGCCGATCGCGGTACTCCTTCGGCGTCACGTCGTACTCCTTCTTAAACACCGAATAGAAATATTGCAGCGACGGATAGCCGCACATCTGCGAAATCTCATTGATCGACAGACTAGTGGACACCAGCAGGCTGCGCGCCTTTTCCAGTTTTTCGCTGTGGATCACCGTGTGGATGGTCTCCCCGACCTCCTCTTTGAAGCGTTTTTCCAGATTAGAGCGAGAGATGCCCACGGCGTCGAGCACCTGTTCCACCTTGATGCCTTTGCAGGCATTGTTGCGAATGTAATGCATCGCCTGTATCACGGAGGGATCGTTTAACGACCGGTAGTCGGTGGAGCGTCGCTCAACGACGCGCATCGGCGGGATCAGCTGGCGCTGCAGCGGGAGGGCCTCGTTATTCAACAGCCGGTGGAGTAATTTTGCCGCCTGATAACCCATCTGGCGGGTGCCCTGGGCGACAGAGGAGAGGGCGACGCGAGAGAGATAGCGGGTTAGCTCCTCGTTATCGATGCCGATAACGCACAGTTTCTCTGGCACCGGGATATGCAGCAGCTCGCAGGCCTGCAGGACGTGGCGGGCGCGGGCGTCGGTGACGGCGATGATGCCGGTTTGCGGCGGCAGGGTTTGCAGCCAGTCGGCGAGCCGGTTTTGCGCGTGCTGCCAGTTCTCCGGCGCTGTCTCCAGCCCCTGGTAGACCACGCCGCGATACTTCTCCTTCGCGACCAGCTGGCAGAAGGCATACTCGCGCTCTACCGCCCAGCGTTTACCGCTGGAGGCGGGGAGTCCGTAAAACGCGAAGCGGTGCACCCCTTTTTCCTTCAAATGGAGAAAAGCGCTTTCCACCAGTGCGGCGTTGTCGGTGGCGATATAGTGGACCGGCGGGTACTGCTCTGGCTGATGATAAGATCCGCCGACGCCGACGATGGGCACGTGGACATCGGCCAGCAGCTTTTCGATTTCGGGATCGTCATAGTCGGCGATAACGCCATCGCCCAACCACTCTTTGATGTTTTCGATGCGTGCCCGAAAGTCCTCTTCAATAAAGATATCCCACTCCAACTGGGAGGCCTGCAGATACTCGCCGACACCTTCAACTACCTGGCGGTCATAAGCTTTGTTGGCGTTAAATAACAGCGTTATACGGTGACGCTTTTCAAACATAGATAATGTTCCTGCTCTAACCCCGGTCATACCCCTTCATTCAAGATGTTGCCGATGGCCTGACTTACCACTCATCCCGGCCACGTACGCCGGTACGCGGCCGGGGGCGCCGTCTGCAACCCGAATGATGTTGGGTATACACTACCGGCTAATGCCCGAGATATTTCAAGCGCCTTATGGCGAAGTTTGGCGGTAGCGCAAAGAATTCAGACATTCTTCAGAGAGTCTCTCCTTATGCGCGCCGCTTGGTGGCAGAGTCCATCCACACCGCCAGCAGCAAAATGGCGCCTTTAACGATATATTGCCAGAAGGTGGCGACGTCCATCATGCTCATGCCGTTATCCAGGGCCGACATAATAAACGCCCCCATTACCGCCCCGGCGACGCTGCCGATGCCGCCCGCCAGGCTGGTGCCGCCGATGACGCAGGCGGCGATGGCGTCCAGTTCGGCGATATTGCCCGCCGAAGGCGACCCCGCGCCGAGCCGTGAGCTGAGGATTAACCCGGCAATGGCGACCATCAGGCCGTTAATGGCAAACACCGCCAGCTTGGTACGCTCGACGTTAATCCCGGACAGACGGGCCGCCTCCAGG
>ERZ773200.2926-NODE-2926-length-11854-cov-3.847275_pt1 | contig 11854 bp, 7 predicted proteins | sample MGYA00581008_ERZ773200 | MGnify/ENA primary metagenome ERZ773200 (study PRJEB29015, sample SAMEA2737770) | human gut metagenome | biome: human gut; feature: human-associated habitat; material: faeces | place: China | collected 2012 ... | reverse complement strand
TACAACAAACGATCCTACTGCAACACCGAATCCGATTACAACAGGTAATCCAATTACAACAAACGATCCTACTGCAACACCGAATCCGATTACAACAGGTAATCCAATTACAACAAACGATCCTACTGCAACACCGAATCCAATTACAACAGGTAATCCAATTACAACAAACAATCCCACTGTAACGCCAAATCCGGTTACAACAGGTAACCCAACTACAACAAACGGTCCTACTGCAACATCGACACCAATTGCAAAAAATGAAAATGATGTGTCGATTATACAGAACATTATTCAGGAGCAAAGACAAAAGGGTGCCACTGTCAGTGAGGATTTAGACAACGTCCAATACTCATGGAAAAACGGTAGACTAACACGTATAGATTGGTCAAAACAAAATTTACAGGACAAATTAAATCTTTCAGGATTAGATGCATTGACTTTCTTAGGTTGTTCTGAGAACCAACAGTTGAACAGTTTAGATGTCAGTAAAAATACAGCATTAACTCATTTATATTGTAATGATAACCAGCTGAACTCTTTAGATGTCAGCAGGAACACTGCTTTGAAGAGATTGATTTGTTGGAAGAACCAGTTGAACACTTTAGATGTCAGTAAAAATACGGCGTTGATTTATTTGTCTTGTGGTCTTAACCAACTGAACAGTTTAGATATCAGTGGAGCTACAGCTTTGACTGAATTGGAGTGTGGGAATAACCAACTGAACTCTTTAGATGTCAGTATGAACACTGCTTTAACTAGGTTGAGTTGTTATAATAACCAGCTGAACTCTTTAGATATCAGCAAGAATACTGCTTTGACTAGGTTGAGTTGTTCGTCTAACCAGATGAACTCTTTAGATATCAGCAAGAATACTGCTTTGACTGAGTTAAATTGTTATAATAACCAGCTGAATACTTTAAATGTCAGTAAGAACACTGCTTTGACTAAATTGAATTGTTATCATAACCAGCTGAACTCTTTAGATGTCAGCAATAATACCTCTTTGATTGAGTTGAATTGTAGTTATAACCAATTGAATAATTTAGATGTCAGCGGAGCTACTGTGTTGACTAAATTAAAATGTTTTAATAACCAGTTGAACACTTTAGATGTCAGTAAGAATGTAGCTTTGACTGATTTGAATTGTAGTTATAACCAACTAAGCACTTTAGATGTCAGCAAAAATACTGAATTAGAAAAACTAACATGCGATCATACTGTTACTATTATTGGTAAAGAGAATACAAAACTAAATTAATTGATATCTGGAATACAAAAATAATAATGACCTCTATTCTGCCAGAAAAAAAACTGGATAGTATTAACATATTTCAACAAAAAAATTGTGCAATATTTCTATAAATGTATATATTTCGTGAATGATAATATGGGAGAGTAGATGGCATAAAACCGTCCAAACATCGATAAATACGGCATTTGAACGGGCTTTATTATTGAAATAAAAAGTAAACAATATAAAAGACAAGGCTTAACAACAGAAAAAAACGGAAATTTTTCCAGACAACACATATGATACACTTTTACCGAAGCGTTATAAATTCATGATGTTATTTAAAGGAGGAAATGTATATGAAAGGAAACATGTTCAGAAAATGTATCGTGTGGTTCCTGATCTTTTCCATGGTTATTACCTGCAGTAATAGCAATTGGCAGATTTCTTCTGTCAAGGCACAGGAGAGTGATTCAGGATCTACCGGAAACAAAATAATCGTACCGCTTACTGAAGGCGAGTGGACAACCGGATATGGCAACGATAGCCGGTTAGAGATATTTAATGTATGGATCAACCACTATCTGCCATCCGCTTTGGAGGGGATCTCCTTTAAAGGAGTAGACCTTACTTTTACTGTATCCGGAGTGGACAGTATTTTACAGGAAGCAGGTTTGGACAGCTTTAAAGCAGAGCTCAATTTCTATAGTAGTGATGAAAATATTAAAAATATTGTCGACGAGACCGATAACGTAGCTACCCAAACCGCCGACATCAATCAGGATGGAACATATACCGTTGGATATTCCGGGGATACCCGTATCTCCATGAATTACTACATGGCTGTCAGATTTACACAATTAGATTCTCTGAGAGAATTTTCAGGAGATATCTCCAATGTTAAGCTGACATTTTATGATGCATATTATTCAGAAGAGACCACTCCAACGGTAACTCCAAAGCCAACCGACAAACCTCCGGTAGAGGGAACACCGAATTATGAGGCAGAGCAGCAGACAGTTGGCCAGGATGATGATTTTCGAGTAGGAATTTCTTATGTCAATACCGATTGGTCTGAGGTCTTCTATACCGATTTCAGTACAAATAAGGTGAAGAAGCTTACAGGAATCGGAGATTATTCGATCAGCTATACAGCTGCAGAAACCGGTGACCTTCATATGTTATGGCTGGACACAAACCTATATTCCGGCAGCTGGCTGCAACTTGATGTAACAAGGGTTCGTCTGACATCAGAAGATGGCAGTGAAGAAACAGAATATACCGTTGCCAATAATGGTCTGCAGGAACCGGGAAGCATCTGGGGATACAGGGATGCGTGGGATATTAAGAATTATGCCGCCACAGTAAAAAATCCATATATGTCATACAGATACTTTTTGAAGTCCGATTATGATAATTACAAACCGGAATATTCCAATTACCTGGATCGGATCAATGAAACAATTGATCTTTTCAAGGGAAAGAAAATTTCGATCGCATCAGGAAGTACCATTACAGTGGATTTTATGGTCAAAGCAAATCCTGATGTTACAGCGAGCCCTGCGCCGTCTGTATCTCCTTCGTCAGAGCCGTTAGTAAGTGAAACACCGGCCGTATCCCCTTCGTCAGAACCGTTAGTTAGTGAAACACCGGCCGTATCCCCTTCGTCAGAGCCGTTAGTGAGCGAAACACCGTCTGCTTCTCCGGAACCAACAAAAGATCCTGATGAGTTCCAGATCAATCCTCAGGATGTCGCTGCATTAAAGGAATTGATCAATGAACAGAGATCCAAAGGAGCAAAGGTAGATGAATCGATTTATTCGATGGAATATGGATGGAATATGGATGGACGTTTGATTGAAATCAACTGGCCCGAAAAAACCCTTTACGGAGATATCTCTCTTTCCGGTCTCCCTTATCTGGAAGTATTTTATTGCGGGGACGGGAACCTCACTTCCGTTGATGTAACAGGTAATTCCTATCTGAAAGAATTATTTGTAGGCTATAATCAGCTGACTTCCATTGATGTTAGTCAAAATGCAGATTTACAAATGCTGTCCGTTGCGAAGAATCAGTTAACTTCTCTGGATACCAGTAACAATTTACAGCTGGATACCTTATGGTGCCAGGGCAATCAATTAGATATCGTTTATGTAAATCAGACAATTAGTGAGAGTAATATCTACAAAGACAGCACCACAAAGATTGTGCGTAAATCTCCGGGAGAGGTACCAACCGCCCAGCCAACAAGCTCTGCAAAACCAACCGCAGAACCGACAATCGCACCGACAATGCCACCAGAAAGTACAGCAACCGCCCAGCCGACAAATACTCCGGAGGTCACAAAAGATCCGGGAAGTAAACCGAGCGAAACCAATCCACCGGAAGCTTCCGAAAAACCGGGCGATAAGCCTGACGTTACAAGCAGCCCGGATGCTTCTGTAAGACCAAGCGGACAGCCGGATACTTCACAGCCGTCGGATAAACCGGGAAATACGTCAACAACATCTCCAAATCCACAGGTAACTTTAACTCCGGCAAGCACCACCAGACCGGATGGTCAGGGAACAAATCCGGTGTCTGCAACTGCACAGCCGGAACCAAAAGGAAGTGTTCTGACGGTTGGAAATGGTATTTATAAAGTTATTTCGGGCGACGGTGAGGAACCATCCGTGATCTATTGGCTGACAGATTCCAAAACTGCTTCGCAAATTGTAATTCCGGATACCGTGGAGAGCAAAGGAGTCCGCTATAAGGTCACATCGATTGCAAAGGGGGCTTTTGAAAATAATAAGAAACTGAAATCAATCGTGATTGGGAAAAATATTGTTTCGATTGGCAAAAATGCTTTTAAAAACTGCAAAAATCTCAAAAAGATTGTGATCCGGTCTGAAAAGTTAAAAGCCTCAAAGGTCGGCGCCAATATGCTAAAAGGAACGCACAAAAAACTTGTGATCAAGGTTCCAAAAAATAAACAGAAACAATATAAGAAGTTTTTGAAAAAACGTGGGAACAAAAAAGTGCGGATCACAAAATAATATTCCAAAATAGCACAGGTATTCTGTTGCTGTAGAGGAGTGGTTACATAAATGAGAATAACGCAGTAGATTCGTAAATATTATATTTATAAGGTTTCGTATTGAGATACCTTATATTTCATGTTAAAATGAACCCGAGGGCAGTATATCTGCTTTCGGGCTTTTCAATGTGAACCATAAGGAGGTAATTATGAAAAAGAAACTATCTTGTTTATTATTGACACTGGTACTGGTAATCGGGGCACTGACCGGCTGCATGGGAAGTAATACAGCTCTGGTACTCAACGCAGACGGAACCTGTGTGTACACCGTAAAGTATATGTACGAGAAAGAAACCTTCCAGACAACACTGGACGAGGCAAAGGATAAGTCACCACTGTTTGGCGGCGATTTTACAAGAGCCGAGGAGACAGTCGGAGATATGACGTATTATACCTTCAGCCGTCAGCTTACCTTTGCGAGCGTAGACGCCATGAAAACAGCTCTGACCGACCTGACTGCTTATATCAACCGCATGAAGGAGGGGTCTGTGAACCCTTCCCTGTACACCACAGAGTTTATCGCATCCACTCCATTTTCTGAGGTAACTCTGGATGGCACTACCTTCATCGCAACACTCACCGGTGCATCCAGTTCCATGACATCTTCTATGTCCTCTAATATGACAAAGCTGACCGACAACACCTCTTATGCGGATATTGGCGCTGTGAGCAAGAAGTTATACAGCAACGGCAGTATTTATGGATATCTGAAGTCCTGCGGTTTCCTGATGGATTATTCCATCACCTTCCCGACAAACGTAACAGAGAGTAATGGAACAATAAGCGGTGCGACCGCAAGCTGGAGTACCGACACAATTCCGTCCGACAGCAAGCTGATCGCTGTTACATCCGGCAATCTTCTCACTTCCGACACCGAAGCACCTGTAATCTCCGGTGTTAAGAATAACGGCTTATATCGAAACGCCAAGCTTACTGTTACCGATAACGTGAACGTAAAAACCGTTACCGTAAACGGCGTTGTCATTGGCAATACCAAGTTAAAGGCATCTGCAAGTAAGACCTACAAGATCACGGCTGCCGACGCAAACGGCAACGTTTCTTGTGTATCCTTCCGTGTTGACAGCACCAAGCCGGTCATCAAGGGGATTAAGAACGGTAAGAAGGTGACAAAGCCGGTTACCCTTCGTTTTAAGGATAACTACAAGATGAAGTCCGTAACGATCAACGGCAAGAAGGTAAACAATAAGAAAGCAACCGTTAAGAAAGCCGGACGATATGTTGTGAAGGCAAAGGACGCTGCAGGCAATGTAACAAAGCTTGTTTTTCGTATTGCATAACGTTGTCCATAACCCTGAAAAATAACAACGACCCGTGGGATCAACAAAGAATTCCACGGGTCGTATTCTGTTCTATAATAAATCCAAAATCCTGATGTGATAACTTTTAATTTCCTTTAAACTTAGACTCACAGTAAATACAACGGTAGATCCGGTTCTTGCGGTCTGTCAGCTTAAATGCATGCGGCAGCTCCTGCTCAATAGAAGTAATGCAACGCGGATTTTTGCACTTGATAATGTTCGTCACGGTATCCGGAAGCGAGAGCTGATGCTTCTCAACAATCTCAGCGTCCTTGATAATATTGATCGTAATGCTGTGGTCTAACACACCAAGCACATTCAGATCAATGTCAAGATCACCCTCGATCTTGATAATGTCCTTTTTGCCCATCTTGTTGCTTTTGGCATTCTTGATGATCGCCACCGAACAGTCTAACTTCTCCAGATTCAGATATTCATAAATCTTCATTGCGCCGCCGACCTGAATATGATCGATCACGATACCCTGATTAAGACCTCCGATATTTAACATGGTATATCCACCTCCAATAACTTCATGATCAATGCCATTCTCATATAAACACCATTCTGAACCTGCTTGAAATATACCGCTCTCGGATCATCGTCCACATCGGTCGAAATCTCGTTGACACGTGGAAGAGGATGAAGAATATACATATCCTTCTTGGCATACTGCAGCTTGTCCTTCGTTAATATGAAGCTGTCCTTTAAGCGTATGTAATCCTCCTCATTGAAGAAACGCTCACGCTGGACTCTTGTCATATAAAGGATATCAAGCTTCGGCATATTCTCCTCAAGCTTGTCCGTCTCAATATATTCAATGTTGCCGGCATCCAGTACTTCACGCCGCAGATAGCTCGGGATCCGAAGCTCCTCCGGTGAGATCAGTACAAACTTTACATTCGGAAAACGAACCATCGCATTGATCAGGGAATGAACGGTACGTCCAAACTTCAGATCACCACACATACCGATCGTTAAATTGTCAAGTCTGCCGGTCTCTGTCTTGATCGTCAGAAGATCTGTTAACGTCTGGGTCGGATGATTGTGTCCGCCGTCTCCGGCATTGATCACCGGGATGGAAGAGTGCATGGCAGCTACGGTCGGGGCACCCTCCTTCGGATGGCGCATTGCGCAGATATCTGCGTAGCAGGAGATGACACGTATCGTATCCGCAACGCTTTCTCCCTTGGATGCTGAGCTGGAAGAAGCCTCAGAAAAACCAAGTACCTGTCCCCCCATATTGATCATGGCAGCTTCAAAGCTTAATCGGGTACGTGTACTTGGTTCATAAAATAAAGTTGCAAGTTTTTTACCATCACAGACATGTGCATATTTGCTCTGGTCTTTCATAATATCCTGTCCGAGTGTCAGAAGTTCCTCAAGCTCCTCAAGAGATAAATCCTGTGGACTGATAAGATGTCGCATACATTTGCCTCCTATCTCAAATTTCGATTTTTTCTATTTTACTACAACTGACCCCGTATGGCAATATATTGACTTGACTTTTTATCAGGTTTCCATAATAATGATGTATGGGTCAAAATGTATTTTGACCCATACATCACTAAAGATTCATTCATTTATGAATAATATAACCTGTGCCGGTGCGCTGTCCGGCAGGGTCGATCCATGAATAATCATCAGCGCAGAAATGAGGAAGTCTATGATAAAATTGTATGACAACGGAGTTTATCTTGTAAATGGCACAGATATCGTAGAGGACAACGGCGAAGCAGCCGCAGCTCTTACCGCCAAATGCGGACAGGCTCCAAGTAAGCAGGAAGCTGCCAAAGGAACCATGGCGTACAGTATTTTAGAGGCTCACAACACCTCTGGAAATATGGAACAGCTTCAGATTAAGTTCGACAAATTAACATCACATGATATTACATTTGTTGGAATTATTCAGACCGCTCGTGCATCCGGGTTGGAGAAGTTCCCTATCCCTTACGTTCTGACGAACTGCCACAACAGTCTCTGTGCTGTCGGTGGAACGATCAACGAGGATGACCACATGTTTGGTCTTTCCTGCGCCAAGAAGTACGGCGGCATTTATGTTCCTCCTCATCAGGCAGTCATCCATCAGTACGCCCGCGAGATGCTGGCAGAGGGCGGCAAGATGATCCTCGGCTCTGATTCCCACACACGTTACGGTGCTCTTGGTACCATGGCAATGGGAGAGGGTGGTCCTGAGCTCGTTAAGCAGCTGTTATCCCGTACATATGACATCAATATGCCGGGCGTGATCGCTGTATATCTGACAGGAAAGCCACAGAAGGGCGTTGGTCCACAGGATATCGCTCTGGCGATCATCGGTGCTGTTTTCGCAAATGGTTATGTTAATAATAAAGTAATGGAGTTCGTCGGAGACGGTGTTGCAAACCTGTCTGCTGATTATCGTATCGGCGTGGACGTTATGACCACAGAGACAACCTGTCTGTCCTCTATCTGGACCACCGATGACAAGATCAAGGAGTTCTACGAGATCCATAAGCGTCCGGAGAGCTACAAGGAGTTAAAGCCGGCTGATGTTGCATATTATGACGGTATGGTTTATGTGGATCTGTCCACGATCAAGCCAATGATCGCAATGCCATTCCATCCAAGCAATGTCTACACGATCGAGGAGTTAAATGCAAACCTCATGGATATTCTGGATGATGTTGAGAAGAGAGCATTAGTCAGTCTGGATAATAATAAGGTTAACTATACCTTAAAGGATAAGGTTCACAACGGTCGTCTGTATGTAGAGCAGGGTGTCATCGCCGGATGTGCCGGCGGTGGATTCGAGAATGTCTGCGATGCCGCTGATATCCTTCGTGGTAAATATATCGGTGCCGATGAGTTCTCCCTGAGCGTATACCCATCCAGCCAGCCGGTATTTATGGAATTAGTCAAGAACGGAACCATCGCCGATCTGATGGAGACCGGTGCAACCGTACGTTCCGCATTCTGCGGTCCTTGCTTCGGTGCCGGAGACGTACCTCCAAACAACGGTCTGTCTATCCGTCACTCTACCCGTAACTTCCCGAACCGTGAGGGATCTAAGGTCAACAACGGTCAGATTGCATCTGTTGCACTGATGGATGCCCGTTCTATCGCAGCAACTGCTGCCAACCAGGGTTACTTAACGGCTGCAACCGATATTGATGTCGACTTCAAGAAGCCAAAATACTTCTTCGACAGTGCCATCTACGAGAACCGTGTATACAACGGCTGGGGCAATGCTAAGCCCGAGACAGAGGTTAAGTTTGGTCCAAACATCAAGGACTGGCCGAAGATGAGCGCACTCACCGATAACCTTGTTTTAAAGGTTGTTTCCGAGATTCATGATCCGGTTACCACAACCGATGAGCTGATCCCATCCGGTGAGACATCCTCCTTCCGTTCCAACCCGCTTGGACTGGCTGAGTTCACTCTTTCCCGTAAGGATCCTGCTTATGTTGGTCGTGCCAAGGAGGTACAGGCAGCAGAGAAGGCGCGTGTAGCAGGAGAGGATATCTTTGCAGCACTTCCTGAGGTTGAGGATGTCTTTAAGACGATCAATGAAACCTTCACCGTAGCTCCACAGGATACGCAGATCGGTTCCACGATCTTTGCAGTGAAGCCGGGTGACGGCTCTGCCAGAGAGCAGGCTGCTTCCTGCCAGAAGGTGCTTGGCGGCTTTGCAAATATTGCCAACGAGTACGCAACAAAGAGATATCGTTCCAACCTGATCAACTGGGGTATGCTTCCATTCCTGTACCAGGGTGAGCTCCCATTTGAGAATGGCGATTACCTCTTCATTAAGGATATCCGCAAGGCAATCGAAGAGAAGAACGATACGATCAAGGCATATGTTGTCAACAAAGGTATGAAGGAATTTGAACTTCACCTTGGAAACCTTACCGATGACGAGCGCGATATCATCGAGAAGGGATGCCTGATCAACTATTACCGCTCACAGATGTAATTAATGGAATGTACAGATCAGGCTACCGGGTAGTAATTTATATGCAAACACACACTGCCATCTGCGTCTGATCCCTGCATCGTAATTTATTGACAGCCTCCAATCCCTGTATTTACAGGCGTTTGGGGGCTGTTCTTATTTTTGTTTCTCCTAAAAAACCATCACAATGCACAATTGACTTTTTCACAAATGCGATTTTCTTCGGTCATAATCATGATATTTGCCTTTGTTTTTTGGCAGACATTACGGATTGTCAGGGACTCTTATTTTTGATAACCTTGTATGCAGGAAGTGACGGAAGAGGAAGTAAGGAATAAACTCTTTGTTTAATATCACGATCAAGAATCGTTTTTTATCAGTTTGATCTATTGTTCTAAACGAACACCTCCCATAATGTTCTCCCTATAACATTGTTCAATTTTTCAGTAGAAAACTGTGTGCCTTTTGTCAAAATAGGACAATCCATATTTAGAAACGCTGTTTGTGTACAACAAGGCAGAGATTTCCGTCACTTCTAAATCTACTAATATCATCTATAATTTATCAAATCGAATCATGATTCTTCCAGTAAATGCCTGCTGCCGCGGAAAACAGGCAAAAGAAAGGTATCATTATTTATGAAAGAAACTAAGATCAACTATGAAGAATTTGTCAGCAGGCTTCGCTGCCGGCTGTATGAGATCATCCCGGAGGATGTCAATATGGAGGTCAATCCGGTTCTCAAAAACAATTCCCTGCATTTAGACAGCCTTGTCTTATTCCGTCAGGGTTCTAACTGCTCGCCGAGCTTTTATCTGCAGGATTACTATAAGAAATATACAAACGGATATGATATCGATGTACTTGCGGAGAATATCTATGAGCGGTGGCAGCGTTTTATTGACAGCCCGGATAACCAGTCCCCGGATCTTTCTCTGGCACACTGCAGAGATGGGATCGTCTATCGACTCGTCAATATATCGCGCAATCAGGAAATGCTGAAGAATGTGCCGTATATCCCTTTTTTTGACCTTGCCGTTGTGTTTTATTATGTGCTGCGCAATAATTCCGACGGTCTCCAGAGCCTTCGAATCAATACCGCACTCCGGAAACGATGGGATCTTACCACAAAGGAGCTGTTTGAACTTGCCATTAAAAACACACCACGCATGTTCCCGGAACGCTTTCGTTCCATGCGTGAATTTCTGGAGCAGTATCCGATGCCGGAGGAGCTTTCCTCCGAGGACGTCCCATGGGAATATTCCCCCTATGTGCTCACTAACAGCAACGGCATCAACGGGGCTGCTGTCTTTCTTTATCCGGATGTATTGGAACAGACCGGGAAGAAGCTTGGCTCCAATTATTACATCCTGCCGAGCAGCACACATGAGCTTTTGATCCTAAAAGAGCAGACCAAGCACGATGCAAAGGATCTGCTCGATATGGTGTACTGCGTCAACCGCCGATGTGTCGATCCGGAGGAATTTCTGTCGGACAATATTTACTTTTATGACTGTCAGCAAAAGAAGTTAAAAATGATCAGTACCGACGACTCGATGTAAAACAGGTCTTTACAGAATGCTCTCAATCCCTTACTATAAAAAAGAGTACGATATCAGGGCAGATACTTTTACCCTGACATGAAAAATATGAAAACACAACGAAAGGATGAGTGAAATGAAAGCAGCTATTATTATGGGTTCTACCAGTGATCTGCCAAAGGTAGAGCCGGCAGTCGGTATCTTAAAGGATTATGGTGTAGAAGTGAAGGTGCGTTGTCTTTCCGCACACCGCGCCCATGAGGGATTATCCTCATTTATCAACGAGTGTAACGAAGACGGTACCGAAGTGATCATCACTGCAGCAGGAATGGCAGCCGCACTTCCGGGTGTCGTTGCATCCCAGACCGTTCTTCCTGTTATCGGTGTTCCTCTGTCCGGTTCTGTTCTTGACGGTATGGACGCTTTAATGTCCATCGTTCAGATGCCATCCGGTATCCCGGTTGCCACCGTTGCGATCAACGGTGCCAAGAATGCCGCATATCTGGCACTGCAGATCATGGCAGTCAGTCATGAGGATGTCCGTGCAAAGCTTAAGGCAGAGCGCAAGGAGATGGAAGAAAACGCCATGAAGACAAACGAAGAGGTTATGGCGAAGTTCCAGTAATCCGGATATACACATATAATCGAGCAGGAGGCTAATCAATGAATGATTAGCCTCCTGCTCGATTAAGTAAATGCTCGTAACATAGTGTAAAAAAGGCAGACAAAAAGAGGCGAGCAACCACT
>ERZ773200.2922-NODE-2922-length-11867-cov-3.229089_pt1 | contig 11867 bp, 9 predicted proteins | sample MGYA00581008_ERZ773200 | MGnify/ENA primary metagenome ERZ773200 (study PRJEB29015, sample SAMEA2737770) | human gut metagenome | biome: human gut; feature: human-associated habitat; material: faeces | place: China | collected 2012 ... | reverse complement strand
CAGCCCATGGATTAAAACACGTTGACCCGGTTTACGTGCTGACAGACGGTTTCGCAAAGCGGTTTGACGCCGTGGGAACAGAACGCGCCAGACAAATGGCGGGAAACAGCGAACAATTCCAGCGTACCGACAGAGAGAATTCCAGTACAGGCGGCGGTTTAGGTTCCAGAAAAGTTAATGATCGGGAGTCGACCGTGGCTGCTGATTCGCGCCGTGAATCAGATGAATGCAATTTTGCAGACAAGTTTTCGTCGTATGCATTCCGTGGTGGGAAGCTTGCCAACGCAGTTATGGCGGGGCAGGGTCGTCAGGTGTTTACTGTCTGCCTTTCAAGGGCGCTTGGCAGGAGTTTTCACGGTTCTGAACGGCAGAAAAAACTACTCGGGAGCGCTAACGATTTTCACGTTGGAAACACTTCCGCGAGGGTCATGTTCAACCGCGACGCACAGTCTGCTGTAAGTCTCGTGACGGACGCGCTCCGTGGAAGCACAAGGATACTTGAGCTGTTTAGGAATCTTGCGAATGGCAGTGGTCAGAGGTCAGACGCACCGTTGGAAATGCGCAATATCGACACGCTGAAAATGGCGTTTCCGTTTTTGCAGACCGACGATGATAAGCGGCTTATACTGTCCTGCAAGAGCCGTCTGAAGGAGCTTGAGAACTCAAAAAATCCGAAATCTGAGAACGCAGCACGGCTTCTCAGGTCGGCAGTGATAAAGCATACCGCCGTGCTTCGCAGAAAAGAGGAGCAGCAGCGGAACTTCCTCACAAAGCTGAACGAGATCAACAGCAACGTGCGTGAAGCCGAAAAACTGTTCAGCTCCGACGGATTTGCCGAGCAGGCGCTCCGCGAGGCGGAGGAGCTCATGGAGGGAACTCCGCCCGATGACGATAAGCGCCGCAAAGCCTCATTCGAAGCCGCTTCGGCGGTTGCCGACTTCTTTTCAGGTCTGAGAGGAGACGAAAATGGAACAGCTCGGCAAAACGAAGCAAACCAGCCGGAAACCGGCGCACCAGAAAAAAACACAAAATCATAGCTGCCAGGCTGTGTTTTACCCGGAGATCCTGTCTGCGGCGGCCTCCGCGGCAGAGCATTCGCTGAGCGAATCCCTGCTGGGAGTGCCTCCCGAACAGCTTCTGAGCGCTGGAAATCAGTTCCTGCTCAGACTTACGGACCGCGAGCTCCAGGTTATCTCTAACCAGGAAATGCGTTTTTCTGAACAATCCCCGGAAAACGCATTCGAGCAGGTTCCGGCGGGTCTGGAGTTTCAACAGCCGGTATTTTCGGGTCAGCTTATCACGCCGACCAACATAAATGATATCTCAGTAGGGAGCCAGTAATGGATTATTCCGAAATTGTAAGAAGCGAGCTTTTGCAGCGAGGTCTGAATTTCATCGAGGAATACGGCGCGTTTCAGTTTACCATGAGCAGCGGACAGCGCCGGTGGCGCACTCTGCTGAGCGCTGAAAATAACGCGCTGATTTGCTGTGCGCAGTTCCCGTGGATATCCGGAGGCTGCCTGAAAACGCTGAACCAGCTAAACGCTGAGACCGCGCTCGGGTGCTTTCTGCTGACGGAAGGACACGTTGTGTTTCGCTGCGGCGCAGAGGTCTTTGACCCGCTGACCGCCGGAGAAACCGCGATATCGCTTCTGCGGCTGAGCGGAAATACAGTCTGCCGATACTGGGAACGCGTAAGGTTCTGCGGAGGTACTGATGAGCTTTGATTATTCCAGAGCGGGGATACGCTTTGCAAGCCAGAACGAGCTTCTGGACTGCTTTGCGGACGTCCTCGATCTTCACATATATTACATCTACAAATATCACTACTGGGTCAGCCCGGAAAACAGCATGCAGGGCATGCTCGGGGTTGTCGTTACCCGGGAGGAGTTCGAAAAGGGACTGCTCCGGGCTTCCGGCGGAACTGCATGGGAGAGCCTGAGCGACGATGAGACCTCCGAAATCGAAATGACCATGGAGTACTTTTTCGGAAGGGTTCTTGCGACTCCGGACGACTGCGGATTCCCGGTTTTCGGAGTTGAAAACGCGTTCAGAACGGACAGATTCCGCTTCCTGACGGTGCTTACGCTGCTTTGCTGCGATGTGGAGCGCCGTTACGAGAAGTTGTTTGCATTCCTACAGGACGATATCTCGAAAAAACTCCCGACAGCCGACACGATGATACGTCTGTGGGCGGAGCCGGGCAGGCGCATAGCGGATTACTACCGCTATTTTTCAGAGCAGGACGCGCTGATGAAGTACATCTGCGCCCCCGTAGAGGGTACCCTCTGCACCCGGCAGCTCCAGCTTTCTGAGCCAATTATCCGGTACCTTACAGGCGGGGAGTGCGCGTATCCCGTGTATTTTCCGCAGGAGGATCCCGGGCAGGCTTACATAATGGCGGAAATCGCGGAGCAGGCGGCGGCAGCGGCGGAGCGTTCGCTGAACGGCGCCCCCGCAGTGATATGCCTGTGCGGTAAGCGCGGCAGCGGCAGGAAGTTCCTGATAAAGCACTGCGCACGGAGGTGCGGCGAGAGCGTTGCGTTCATTTCGGCTGCGGAGCTTATCTCAGCGGATGATACGGCGGAGGCGTTCCGGCGGGCGGTCTGCGAGGCTGCTCCGAGGGGAGCGGCGCTCTGCATTACCGATTTTGAGCAGTTCCTTGAGGAAGAAAACCGCGCGAAGCTGGCTGAACTCTCAGCGGAGCTTTCAGACAGCGGGCGCTTCCTCGGTACTCATATATTCATAACCACGCAGCAGCGCTGGCAGACTGAAATTCCAGGCGCGGGCACGCTTCTGCTAACGCTGGAGATTCCTGATACCGACGAGGATCAGCGGCTAACACTGTGGCGGCACGCGCTGTCCGGTCTGGAGCTTTCCGAAAGCGTCGACCCGGCGGAGATGGCGGCGAAGTTCCGGTTTACCCCGGGGCAGATAGCCGCGGCGGCGAACCGTGCCATGGAGCTTTCCCAAGGAGGAGTAACTCCGGAGCTGCTGCACGAATGCTGCTACGCTCAGGTGGTGGTAGGGCTGAATACGCTCGCCACGCCTATAAAGCCCGCTTATTCCTGGGAGGATCTTGTGCTCCCGGAGTCCGAGATAAAGCTGCTGAAAAGCGCGCTGACCCACGTGAAGTACCGCCATAAGGTCTACACGGAGTGGGGATTCTCGAAAAAGGCGGCTTACGGCAGGGGACTGTCGGTGCTGTTTTCCGGGCCTCCCGGCACGGGAAAGACGATGGCGGCGCAGGTCATAACGAATCAGCTTCATATGCAGCTTTTCAAGGTGCAGCTTTCTCAGATAGTCAGCAAGTACATCGGCGAGACCGAGAAGAATCTCCGGCGGGTTTTCACAGAAGCAAAAAACGCAAACTGCGTGCTGTTCTTTGACGAGACCGACGCACTTTTCGGCAAGCGCTCCGAGGTCAAGGACTCCCACGACCGACATGCGAACATAGAGACCGCATATCTGCTCCAGCAGATGGAGGAATACGACGGCGTTGTGCTGATGGCGACGAATCTCCTTCAGAATATCGACGAGGCGTTCATGCGAAGGATAAGCTTTGTGGTCGCGTTTCCGTTTCCGGACGCCCCCACGCGTAAGCTGCTGTGGCGCAAAATGCTGGACGCGAAGGCTCCGACGGAGAACATCGACTTCGATTTTCTCTCTGAGAACTTCAAGATGGCAGGAGGAAATATCAAGAACTGCGTGATACATGCGGCGTTTCTTGCGGCTTCAGAGGGCTCTCCGATAGGAATGCGCCATCTGCTGACCGGAATAGTCAACGAGCAGCGCAAGAACAACACAGTTGTGCTGCGCGAGGATCTTAAACAGTACGCCGACCTTGTTTTCGGCGAATGACACAGGTTAGTTTATCCGACAGGATCTACTATAAACGAAGATCTGCTGTCCGGCGGACTTCACAAAATTTATTTGAGAGGAGGCACTGATCTTCTTGCAGCCCGCGAAAGCCGGAAAGCTGGAATGGAGATCAGAAACAAGTTATGCCAGAGTATTTATCCCCAGGTGTGTATGTTGAGGAATACGAGTCCGGCGCAGTTCCCATGGAAGGCGTTGGAACAAGCACGGCAGGCTTTGTAGGTCTTGCAGAGAAGGGCGATGTTATCGGAAAGCCGCAGCTTGTAACAAGCTTCAGCGACTATGTTCGCATTTTCGGCGGTTATCTTTCCGAGACGAAGTACGGCGACAAGAGATTCCTGCCGTATGCGGTCGAGCACTTTTTCATCAACGGAGGCTCCAGGGCTTTTGTTATGAGAGTCTGCCCGGATGACGCAAAGTGCGCTTCCACAAAGAGCGATTCCATACTGAGCTTCACCGCAAGGAATCCCGGCGAGTGGGGCAATCGTATCAAAGTGACCGTATCCCCCGTATCCCGCGTAAAGACGCAGGTCTACGAGGTCGAGGGAAACAGCGCGACTGTAAGAAGCGTTGACGGCTTCAACATCGGCGACGTAGTCGAGTTTGCGGACGGCAAGACCTCCGTTTATAACCGCATCACCGCCATCGAGGAAAAGACGATCTCCTTTGAGAATCCCGTCAGCCCCTCCATCATCGACAAGAACCTTGTACCCACGAAGTTCATCAAATCCAGCGAGATAGACGTTTCCGTAAAGTACGGCGACGTCAAGGAGGATTACCTGTTCGTATCCCTCAACACTGAATCCGCGGACTACATATGTTCCAGAATGTCCAGAAGCGAACTTGTGACCGTTGAGGTCTCCGCTAAGCCGGCGAAGCCCATGGTTCCCGAGGTAAAGGACAAGGACAAGAAGGACGCGGCTCCCGCAGCGGTTTCCTCAGCGGTTTCCGGTATCGTAGCTCCGTTTGACGCGGTAGGCGGCAAGGGCGACGCTATGATACTCCAGCTCATAGGCGGAACCGACGGCAATGCGGATTCCGTAGCGGCTTCCGACTACATCGGCAAGGACGGCGGCCCCGGCAGAAGAACAGGCATACAGGCGTTCATCGAGAACTCCGACGTAAGCATAATGTCCGTTCCGGGTATCACGATACCTGAGGTTCAGATGTCTCTTATCGCGCACTGCGAGAATATGAAGAGCCGCTTTGCAGTTCTCGACATGCCGAAGGACAGAAAGAAAACAGACGAGCTGCTCGAATATCGCGACATGTTCGATTCAAGCTACGCTGCGTTCTATCACCCGTGGATTCAGATTTTCGACCCGCTCTCAAAGAAGAACGTGTTCGCGCCGCCTTCCGGCTCAGTGCTTGGCGTTTACGCGCGCACTGACAACACCGTCGGAGTCCACAAGGCTCCAGCAAACGAGGTCGTACGTTCCTGCACCGGACTTGCAAGCAGCTACAACACCGCCGAGCAGGATCTGCTCAACCCGAAGGGCGTGAACCTTATCCGCTCCTTCCCGGGCAGGGGTATCAGGATCTGGGGCGCGAGAACCGCTTCCTCCAACGCGACCTGGAAGTACGTCAACGTACGCCGCCTGTTCATTTACCTTGAGGAATCCATTCGTGCAAACACCAACTGGGTAGTGTTCGAGCCGAACACCGAGGCTCTGTGGGGCAGAGTAAAGAGGACGGTGGAGATGTTCCTCGCAAGCACATGGAGAAGCGGAGCGCTGGCAGGCACTTCCCCCTCCGAGGCGTTCTTTGTTGATATCGGCAGGAACACCATGACCCAGGACGACATCGACAACGGCAGACTGATCTGCGTTATCGGCGTAGCTCCCGTAAAGCCCGCTGAGTTCGTCGTATTCAGAATCGGTCAGTACACCAGCGAGAGCAACGGTTGATTTTTGTAGGAAAGGAATGAGAGTAAATGCCGGAAATTAGATATCCGTTCAAGAATTTCAGATACAAGGTGGAGTTCAACGGCACCGAGGCTGCCGGCTTCAGCGAAGTATCTGGCGCAGACATCTCTGTTGACGTTATCGAGTACAGAGAGGGCAACGAAGTACGCACCACCCCCAGAAAGCTCGCAGGTCTGACGAAATATGGCAACATTACGCTGAAATGGGGCGTAGTAGGTTCGCTGGAGATGATGGAGTGGCTGCACACCGTGGCTTCCGACAACACCTCCGGTCCGACCGGTATCGAGCGCAAGACCATCACAATAAAGCTCCTGGACGACACCGGAGCAGAGGGCCCGAGCTGGGAGATAATCAATGCATGGCCCACGCATTACACCGCGCCTGACCTCAACGGTCTCGGCGGCGAGGTAGCTATCGAGACTCTGGAGATATGCCACGAGGGCGTAAACAGAATAGACGGCGGATCAATGGACTCCGCAACACCGTCTGAGAACTGATAAACAGTAACTGAAAACAGAACCGCCGTCGGTTCTTCGGTGCGACCGTTGAGCCGATGGCGATATCTGGTTTTTTCAGGCCGGAGGAAAAAATGAGCTTTCAGACAGAATTTGAATTTGAACTCCCCAGAGGGTATGTCGACCAGAACGGCGAGGTGCACAAGCGCGGCGTCATGAGGCTGGCGACTGCCGCTGATGAAATAATGCCGCTGAGGGACCCGCGCGTTCAGCAGAACCCGGGGTACCTGACGGTGATACTGCTTTCCCGCGTGGTAACGAAGCTGGGAACATTGCAGGCGATAAACAACCGCGTAATCGAGAACCTGTTCACCATAGACATGGCGTATCTGCAGGATCTCTACCAGCGCATAAACATGCAGGAGGTACCGGCGTACAAGGTCGTCTGCCCGCACTGCAATAAGGAATTCGACCTTCCGCTGGATTTTTTAGAAAAGTAGAGCTGTCGCTGTATCCCCAAGACAAGCTCTATGAGGAAATGACGTTTCTGGGGTATTACCTTCACTGGAGCCCCGACGAGCTGATGACCCTGGAACACTGCGAGCGCCGCAGATGGTGCACGGAGGTGTCCCAGATAAACAAGAAGCTCAGCGGGCAGAAGGAAAAGAAGAACCTGTTTGAGAAGTAAGGGGGCGGCGAATGGAGAGCAGACACACCGGCGGGAATTTCAAAGTGATAATCGCTCCCATTGAGCTGACCGGGAATTTCTGCGGTTTCCGGGCTGAATGCCGAGCTTGAGTGCGAGGAGTACATCGAGGGCGGAACGTTCCGGCCGGTGTACCTACCGAAAGGGCTGAGGTACGGCAGGATCGTTCTTCAGCGGGGAACTGCAACGCTGGAACCGCTGGCGCTGTGGTTTGATACGGTGAGAGCTGGGTCGCACGTCAGGTACCCAATGGTGATAACGATGATGGACAACGCCGGAAAGCCAGTCAAGATATGGACGGTGCTTGACGCAATGCCGGTGAAGATAGACTACGGCACGCTGGACGCTATGAGCGGCAGCGTGGCACTTACCACGGTCGAGCTGGTGCACGGAGATATCGTCACGATAATGTAAGGAAAGGAGCATGCTTAGTGGAAAGTATCACTGCTGCAAGGAATATCAGCGGTCTGGAGCCGATGAGCGTGCTTCATGGAATTGCTCCGCTCTGCGTTCCGATGAGCGTTTCCGGGGACTTCGCCGACGAAGTGGGAAATCGCGCGGTCCCGCGTATCGTTTCGCTGTGGGAGCGGCTAGGACTGTTCTATATGCTCGAACAGCCGCAGACTGCTCCGGTGAGCAATACGCGCGTTACGGTTAACAATTTCACGGCGCAGATGATATTTCGTCTCTGTTCATTTTCACATACCGACAGGCTGATTGAAAGATATCAGCCCGGCTCTGTATTTCCGGAAAATATCCGCAGGGCGTCTCAGGAGAACGTCCGCATGATACGTTCAGCGGAAATGCGGAGGGTATTCCGCGCGCTCACGGAAAACAGCAGGTACACCGAGGAGGTCGGCAGGGTATTCCGGCTGATTTTCGAAAAGGAGACCGGCGGCATTCCGCTTCAGACGGTCTGCCGGGCGCTCGCGGCGCTGCTTGGCTCGAGCGGAGGCGGTGCGGTTTTCACGGCTCAGCAGCGCAGAATATTCGAGCGTATCGCCGCCGTGCTTGGAAGCGAGTACCCGGAAACCCCCGCCGCCGTCGAGATAAGCCGTCTTGGAGCTGCCTCCGGCTTCACCGAGGAACAGCGTGCGCGTATTCTCTCGGCGGTTGGCAAAACTGGGAACCGTCCGCAGACTGACGCGGCGCAGATGGTGGTTCAACTGGCTGAACGCGGGAAATCCGCCGTGGAAGCGGCAGAACTTATCCGCAGCGAGGTCAGAAGCTACGGCTTTACCGAGCGGCATTATGACCGCGAATCCATTCGGGAGATGATCGGCGCAGTTCCGGGCAGAATAGCTCCGGCCGGCAGGTCGGCAGCGTTCCTCGCGGCTGATCCTGAGAGCGCCGCGGCGCGCAATGGAGCCGCCAGACCCGCAGGAGGTATTTACGAAGCGGCGGCGCTGCTGTATCAGGAGCTGTCCGGCACTGGAAGCGATGATTCGGCAGGGAAAACGGATAGTTCCACGACTCAGCGGAATGTGGAATTCCGGCGGCTCTCCGGGAAAATGACCGCCGGGATATCGGCTGTTTTTTCTGATATTCTCAATAGCGCGCAGTATAGTTTAAACAATCCCCGCTATCGGGCGGAGCGCAGAATTCCAGACCGGATTTTCCGCGAGAACGTTCTCGGCAAAGCGGTTTCCGCGAACGCAGAAACAGGCAAGCCGGGAGAAATCGGAATTCCCGGAACTTCAGAGCATTCGGAAAAAGCCAAATATGCAGGCACTTTGAATCCAGCCAGCGAGATAGCGATGAAGTTCTATGCCGATTCCCCGGCGGGAAGGCTGCTTGAGCTAATTTCAGACGGCATGGCAAATTCTGAGTCACGTCGCGGGATAAGCGAGTATTCCCGTCAATTTGAAATCCCGGTATCGGAGCTTTTGGCGGGCGCTCAGCTGAATGCAGGCGCGGGAATTGATTTCGGAGAAAAACAGGGGTTATCAGAATCCGGAGAAGCACGTGTTGTTCCAATGAACAACATGGACGCTCCGCAGGACGTAACTCAGACCATGGCGCTTCCGGAACCGATTTTGAATAATTTCCAAGCTGAAGAGGCCGGAGCAAATTCTGTTTCGCTCTGGAGCAGCTTTGAAAAATCTGTTGAAGGTCGATTGACAAGTCTTTTTTCCGAGATTTCCAGGAACGTAAATTTCGGCGGCAGAACCGTCGTGCTGTCAGAAAGTGATACGCACCCAGAATCAATGCGAACTGTGCAGAATCAGGTGTGTATTACCGCTCCGGCTTTGCGGCGTATTCTGAGTAGATTCAGCTTTGAAACTGACATTTACTCCACGGCGCAGCATAGTAATTCGGATACGGCGCTGACTTCTGTGGTAAATGAAACAACAGAGCTTCTCAGAAGGTACTCGTTTGAAGAAAATCGTCACCAGAATAGTCCGGAAACGCATATTTATCAGGATTATTCATTTCGGGAAACAAGCGGTTTTTCAGAGAAAAACACAATCCATAATAGCTCTACCGCATTGACATTCAACAATGCAGTGCAGAAAGAAAATGAGGAGGCTCCGGCTCACTCCACATCGAAAAATACGAATCATCCCACAGGCGCAGTGCTCCCACCAGAACCGCAGAGCAACGCGGCTCAAAGGGAGCAGCTGACACTCCCGGAGCGCTCCACATCGGAAACCGTAAATCAACTCACAGGCACAGTGCTCCCGCCAGAACCGCAGAGCAAAGCGGCTCAAAGGGAGCAGCTGACACTCCCGGAGCGCTCCATATCGGAAACCGTAAATCAGCTTACAGGCGCAGTGCTCCCGCCAGAACCGCAGAGTAACGCGGTTCAAAGAGAGCAGCTGATACTTCCGGAGCGCTCCACATCGGAAACCGCAAATCAACTCACAGGCACAGTACTCCCGCCAGAACCGCAGAGCAACGCGGCTAAAACGGAGCAACTGATACTTCCGGAGCGCTCCACATCGGAAACCGCAAATCATCTTACAGGCACATTGCTCTCACCAGAACCGCAGAGCAAAGCGGCTCAAAGGAAGCAGCTGACACTTCCGGAGCGCTCCACATCGGAAACCGCAAATAATCTTACAGGCGCAGTGCTCCCACCAGAACCGCAGAGCAATGCGGCTCAAACGGAGCTGTTGACGCCCCTGGCGCAATCCGAAACTAAAAATAATGAGCGCCGCACGGCAGGCTCCTACCGCGACAGGTTGGATAACAAAACGCTATCGGTAATCGACCAGTTGATTGCAGAAACCAGGCAGCCGGTTCCAGTCCCGGAAATAAAAGAAGCAATTCCAGAACCAGAGCCGGAATTAAATTACATATCTTCTGAAAAGAGCGTGGAACCCAGCGATGTTATCCGCAGCGTGAACATAGTCCGCGAAAGCATTGTAAGGCACACAGAAAGCCACATGAGCCGCCTGATAGAACGCGCTTACAGAAACTCGCTGCCAGAACAGCCGGAAAAGAAGCCGTTCACATTCCGGACGGCGGAGAATACGGAGAACATGGTAATGCTGGTTCCGCCGACTGAAATGGACAGATACAGGGCGCAGCAGCCCTACATGAACTCACTGCCGCCCATTGAACTGAAGGAGCCTCAGCCCGCTCAGGCTCCCGCCGAGAACAGCAGGACGGTCACAACTAACCGTCAGATCACGGTGAACACGAGCGTTGACGGCGGTATCAGCAGCCTGACCCGCGATGAAATTTCCAGGCTGACTGATAAGGTCTACGAGCGCATCGAGACCAGACTTGCGCGCGAGCGGCGCAGAATGGGATTATAGAAAGGGGCGAGGTAGTTGGTAGGTCCGGTCAAGGCAAAATTCAAGGTGCTCGACGGAGCAAACAAGCTGCTGAATGTCAGCGCCGTGGTCGGCGGAGCGGGTATTCCGTGCATTTTTAATCCGACTGATTTCACGATACAGCGCAGCGTGAACTACGCGCAGCACAAGATTCCGGGCAGAGACAGACCGGTGCTCCAGTTTGTAAGCGGCGAGGCAGAAGTAATGAGCTTCAGCCTGCTATTCGATACCTACAGCGCCGGGGACGCATCCAACCAGCCGCTGACGGCGCTCTCGGCAGCCGCGCCAGACCTCCTCAAGCAGGACGTCCGCGTATACACTGCGCCGCTGATGAAGCTTACAACGGTCAATTCCGACACCCACGCACCCAGCCTGGTGGAATTCGTGTGGGGCTCTATCAGTTTCAAGGGATTTATCATGTCGATATCGCAGAGGTTCACGATGTTCGCATTTGACGGCAAGCCGGTGCGCGCGGTAGTCGACATTCAACTGATATCAGACAAGAAAGACAACAACGTCCGCAATTCTCCTGACAGGACGAAGGCGCGGACTATCTCCGAAGGCGACAGGCTCTGCGCCTTTGCCTATGCGGAATACGGCGACTGTTCCGAGTGGCGCAGAATAGCCGAAGCGAACGATATCGACGACCCGCGCAGGCTCGAGCCAGGAACGGACATCGTGATACCGCCGATACTCTGAGCATGAGAAAGGAGGCTGCGCCATGGAACTGAACAACGAGGAACTTCTTCTGCCTCAGTGCCGTGTTTTTGTTGACGGCAGGCAGATAAAGGCTTCGGAGGAAATGATAGAATCCGTGAGCGTGCAGCTTTCCGCTTCCCAGATGTCGAATAGCTGCGAGGTTGTGATATTCTGCGACCATGACCACGGAAGAAGCACCATCGGAAATATCATCAGCAGGGCTTCCGCGGGGAAAAAGATACGGGTCGAGATGGGGTACAGGCTGACGAAGCCGGTTTTCCTGGGGTACATCAACGCCGCCGGGGTCAGCTTCTCAGAGGACGGCGTGACTCTCACGCTATCCTGCCTGGACGCCCGGGGTCTCCTGATGGGGAACACCTCCCGTGAAAGCTTTGAAAATAAGAGCGTGAGCCAGATAGTA
>ERZ773200.2898-NODE-2898-length-11943-cov-3.639721_pt1 | contig 11943 bp, 14 predicted proteins | sample MGYA00581008_ERZ773200 | MGnify/ENA primary metagenome ERZ773200 (study PRJEB29015, sample SAMEA2737770) | human gut metagenome | biome: human gut; feature: human-associated habitat; material: faeces | place: China | collected 2012 ... | reverse complement strand
CGGAGAGATGGGGATTCGAACCCCAGATACCCTTTTGGGGCATACACGATTTCCAATCGTGCTCCTTCGGCCAGCTCGGACATCTCTCCGCATAGCGTCTGCCCCGCCCTAAGACGAAGCGTCTAAGAAGTATAGCGCAGCACCGCCGCTGTCTCAAGAAGTTTTTTTGCCCAACAGAGAAGAATCGGATTGATGATCGACAAGAGCAAATCCGGTTACATAGCGGAGCGCCCACGCATCGGCGCGGGCGCTCTCGTCTCTTCTCTCGCAAGGTATCCCTCGCGACGTTGTTTCTCGAGTGTGCTACTGGGCGGGAGTCTCCGCAGGCTGGATGCCCTCGGCCGCGCCTTCGGTAGGCTGCTCGGCGTCGTCGCCAGCAGGCGCAGCGCCCTCGACGTCGGCAGCAGCCTCATCGGCAGCGGCCGCGGCAGCATCTTCGGCACCTTCAGCGCCCTCATCGACGCCCTCAGCCACGGGCTCCTCGCCCTCGGCGCTTGCGTCGACCTGCTCGCCGGCGCCCTCGCCTTCGACAGCGCCCTCATCAAGAACGATGGGGTTGCCATCAGCGTCAACCGCCGTCACGCCCGTGCTGTCCTCGGAGCTTTCCTCCTTGGGATAGTTCGCCATATCGACCCAGTAGGGCAGCCCCTCGGGCATGTCGTTGATCTGAATGTCGGCGGCGTTGCGCTGCTCCTCCAGCCACGAGTAGTACGCGTTGGACTGGTTGGAAGACTGCAGCATGGCGCGGATGGAGTCCTGGAACTCGGTCGGCAGCTGATCGAGGCTCGTCAGCTCCTCGGGGGCCTCGAACACATCGGTGCACTGAATGATGTGAATGCCATAGGTGCTGGTCACCAGCCCGCTCACGTCGCCCTTGTTCAGGTCGGCGAGCGCCGTGGTGTACTCGGTCACCAGGTTCGAAAGACGATCCCAACCCACATTGCCGCCCTCGGCAGCGGAAGCGGTGTCCTTGGAATAGGACTCGGCCGCCGTCGCGAAATCAAGCTCGCCCGCGTTAATCTTGTCGAGCACTTCCTGGGCCTGAGCCTCATCGGAGGCCTCGAACAAGATGTGGGAAGACTTCTTCGCGCCGTCGTAAGAGCTCACGTAAGTCTTGGCGCTCTCAAGCACTTCCTCGTCGGTCGGCTCAGCAGCGCCCTCGCCCACCTTCTGCTGCAGCTGCTGAGACACCAGCGACAGCGAGATATTGTCACGGTACTCGTCCTCGGTCATGCCCACGGCCTCCAGCGCCTCTGCCCAAGCGGTATCGGAGTCATAGTGGCCACGCATGGTTTCCACGTACTGATCGACCTGGGCGGAATCCGCCGTGATTCCCTCGGAATCGGCGCCCTGCTTCACGAGCTCCTGATCGACATAAGAGTTCACGATCTCCTCGCGCACCGACTCGGGCGTGTAGTCGTTCTCGGCAAGCCACTTGCCCCATGCGTCCTCATCGGTAAGGCTCATCTGGGCGCGAATGTCCTGGATAGCCTGGGTAACCTTGTCCTCGGGAATCTCCACCCCGTTGACCGTGGCTGCAACACCACCCGTATAAGTGGGCGTGTCGCTGGTCTGTTCGGAGCAACCGACGATACCCAGGGCGCACACGGCCGCAAGACTCACCGAGGCAAGCGATTTCGCGAAAGGCAGCTTCTTCATTAAATACCTTCCTCATAGGCGACGGAAACTGCCAGGCTTCAATTCACGAGTGCGTCTTGAGACAGTTCCCGATGATCTCAAAGCGCATTTTCCCACGCATGACGGCACGGTAACAACCGTCGCACAATTTGCCCACTTTTGATTCACGGTACATCAATGAGCGCGAGGAAGAAATCCCACTTCAAAGCTTATGAATCGGGTCATGTTCGAGAATATGACCCACACAATTTCGCAACCTGTTTCCCGCAGGGGCGGCGCGCGGTCAACGCCGCGAATTTCGTAGGGGCTGACCTTAGTCAGCCCTCTCGGCCATGGGAGTCATAGGAAGTCGGGAGGGGCGACCAAGGTCGCCCCCTGCGGAGAGATCCATCCATGGGAGCCCCCCCCGCTGCAGAAAGGGGCGACCGAAGTCACCCCCTGCGGGTGGTTATGTGGCCCAGCTATTGAGCGCGGGACTAGTTCTTCTTCGCCTTCTTGCGGTCGGTGGCGGAAAGCAGGCGCTTGCGCAGGCGCACGGACTGCGGAGTGACCTCCACCAGCTCGTCGTCCTCGATGTATTCCAGAGCCTCTTCCAAGGTGAAGGTGATGGGCGGCGTCAGCTGAATGGCCTTGTCGGCCGAACTGGAACGCTGGTTGCCCAGGTTCTTCGTCTTCTCGACGTTCACCACCATGTCGCCTTCCTTGGCGGACTCGCCCACGATCATGCCCTCGTAACAGTCGTCGCCCGGCGCCACGAACAAACGCCCGCGCTCCTGCAACGTGTCCAGTGCGTAGGCCACGGCCTTGCCGGTGGACATAGCGATCATGCCGCCGTTCTTGCGCCCGGCCATCTCGCCAGTGTAGGGGCCGTACTCCTTGAAGTGGTGGAACAGCATGGCCTCGCCGTGGGTGGCGTTCAGGATGCGCGTCTTCAGGCCCATGGTGCCGCGCGAGGGGATGGAGAAGGAGAGGTGCGTCATGGTCTCGTCGGAGGCCATGTGCTCCATGATGCCGCCGGCGGTGCCCATGACCTCGATGGCCTTGCCCGCGTACTCGTTGGGCACGTCCACCGTGGCCTCCTCGATGGGCTCGAGCTTCGTGCCGTCCTCAGCGGTCTTGTACACCACGCGGGGGCGGCCCACCTGGAACTCGAAGCCCTCGCGGCGCATGGTCTCCATGAGCACGGACAGGTGCAGCACGCCGCGGCCGGCCACCTCGATGCCAGATTTGTCCTCCAGCTCGTTGATGCGCATGGAGATGTTGCTCTCCTTCTCGCGCATGAGGCGTTCCTTCAGCTGGCGGCCACCGACGATTTCGCCCTCGCGACCCACCAAGGGGCTCGTGGACGCCTCGAAGACGACGGCCATGGTGGGCTCCTCCACGGCGATGGGGGCCATCTCGGTGACGGGGCTTTCCGGGTCGGTGATGATGTCGCCGATGTCGGCATCCTCGATGCCGATGACGGCCACGATATCGCCAGCATCAGCTGCGGTGACCTCGGCCTTGCCCAGGTTCTCGAAGGTGTACACCTTGCGAATCTGCGCGCGGCGCTCGGCTCCGTCGGGCTTCACGACGAGAACCTGCTCCTTCTCGTGCAGCGTGCCGGAGGACAAGCGGCCCACGCCGATACGGCCTTCGTAACTGGAGTGGTCCACGGTGCAGATCTGCAGAGCCACCGGGCCGTCGATGTCCACATCGGGGGCGGGAATCTCATCCAGAATGGTGTCGAGCAGCGGCACCATGTCCATGTTGCCGTCGTCGGGATCGAGGCGCGCATAGCCGTTCACAGCCGAGGCGTACACCACGGGGAAGTCGAGCTGCTCGTCGCTGGCGCCCAGTTCCACCATGAGGTCGAACACCTTGTCCACGGCACCCTCGGGATCGGCGTTGGGGCGGTCGATCTTATTCACGACCACCACAATGCGCAGGCCGCACTCGAGCGCATGGGAAAGCACGAAGCGGGTCTGGGGCTTAGGGCCCTCGTAGGCGTCCACGATGAGCAGGGCGCCGTCGGCCATGTTGAGCACGCGCTCAACCTCGCCGCCGAAGTCAGCATGGCCCGGCGTGTCGATGACGTTGACCTTCACGCCCTTGTAGGTGATGGAGATGTTCTTGGAAAGGATGGTGATGCCGCGCTCGCGCTCCTGATCGTTGGAGTCGAGGACGCGCTCTTCCACCTGCTGGTTCTCGCGGAAAACGTGGGAGGCCCACAGAAGACGGTCTACGAGGGTCGTCTTGCCGTGGTCGACGTGGGCGATGATAGCGACGTTGCGGATGTTCTCTTGCTTCATGAATCTTCTTTCGGTTCGTTTTTGGGCGCAGAAATTATAGCGCTTTGCGGGGATGATGGCGGCGTGCGGCCGCAGACGGCACCGGGACGACAAACGGGCGCGGCAGAAGGGGTACGATGCGCACGGCCAGACGAGGCGGCGGGAGCAACTACTCCTCGAGGAGCGCCTCGTACTCCTTGCGTTCCTCGGTGAGCTTCGCCAAGTGCTCATTCAACGTGTTGAGATTGCGCTGGGCACCGAGAAACTGGATGATGCCCCACACGGTGGCGGTGCCGGCGACGGCGGCGATCATGCCGAGGATGCCGAAAGGCCGCCGGATGGTGAGCAGCGTGGCCACCGCGCCAATGGCCGCCATGGCCAGGCCGTTGCGACGCTCATCGGAGACGGTGTCGCGCTGGGCCACCAGCTGGGCACGGGCGGCGGCGATGCCAGCGAGGCGCGCCTTGATCTCGGCCTCGGTGAGGTATTCCACTTCCACGCCATCTTCGACCTCGGTCCAGGCACGCGCGGCGCCGGATGAGGAGGATGCGCCGGACGAGCTGCCGGAGCGCGCGCCGCGGCCGCCATGACCGCCGCTGGCGCCCGAAGACAGCAGGTCGTAAGCCTCCTGCAGGCGTTTGAACTGCTCAGTGGCGCGGCTTTGCAGCTTCTCATTGCCCGCGAACTTGTCCGGGTGCAGAATCTGCACCGTTTCGCGGTAGGCAATTTTGATGTCATCGGCTGTGGCGTCGTCTTCCAGACCGAGTATATGCAGGGCTTCAGTTCTGTTCATGGGCAAAGCCTAACATGATTTTACGGCCCATGCCAGCAGAACCGTGGTGATCACCAAAGGTACGAGATCGGCCGCGTTGCCCGTGAGATAGGTAGAAGGCAGCACGCCGCCTGTCAGCAGAAGAGGGCCCCAGAACAGCAGATCGAAAAGACCGTGAGCGATTACGGGTACCACCAGGGAAAGCGCCCACTGCGGGAGAGGACGCGAGCCGTAGGGGCTACGAACGATGAGCAGCGCCATGACAGCCCCGAACAACGTCGCCTGCGTCACCTTGAAAACGCCCTGGATCGCAGCAACACCAATGTCGGCTCCTGGCGCCATCAGCGATCCTTCAGGGAACAGGTGGGCCAATCCGAATATGAGGGAACTCGTCATTACCGCGAAACCGACGGGATCAACGACAGCGCGTAAGCCGGCGAGCCGATGGGCGCGCAATGCTCTTCTTGGGTATGCTTCATTCCGGCGACGCGCCCAAGACAGGCATGCCCACAACAACACGCCGCGGAAAAGCACCTCTTCCACCGCCGCCGCCTCCCAAGCCTCGGCAAGCAACGCACCACAGCGCGTCAGCTGCACTGCTTGCGAACCTCCGTCGGCCCACCACTGACCGAGGCCGCCCACGACGCCGGCGAGCAGCACCAAGACGAGCGCAGGCCCAAAGCCCCGCGGTATGATTTTGGTATTTCCCATGGCGCATCATTATAATAGGTGCGCCTCTTTGACTGCGCCGGCACCTTTCAGCCGGCCTCGCGAAAGGATCCCCATGAAGCCTATGCCCTCCGTTACCGCCTTTGCGTTGAAGGTGGCAGCTATCGTGGGCATGACGTGCAACCATATTGCCAACGTGTTCGGCAGCGAGCTGCCAGGGGGCGCCATGGTCGCTTTGTATTCCCTGGGCGGCCTCACCTTCCCCATTATGGCGTATCTGCTGTGCGAAGGGTACCAACACACCTCCAGCGTGCGACGCTATGCAGAGCGACTCGCCGTGTTCGCAGTTGTCTCGCAAATTCCCTATTCGCTGCTGTTCGGAGCGACGGGCAACGTGCTTATTACTCTGCTTATCGGACTCGGAATGCTATGGCTTGTCGACCGCCAGCGGCAGAATCTTGTCCTATGCGCGCTGGGCCTCCTTGGAGGGCTGGCCGTCAGTTCCTTTTGCGACTGGGGCATTATCGGGCCGCTTATGATTCTGCTTTTCTGGCATTTTCACGATCGGCCACGCGGGGTAGCGCTCGCGATGCTCGTACCTTTTTTGGGCCTAGGACTGCCGGCTCTTTCATGGGCGATCAGCGATCCTGTACCGCTGAGCCTGGGCGTGCTCGGCTATTACACCGTTGGGTTCGGGTTGGCAACAACGCTCATGCTGAACTACAACGGCCAGCAAGGCCGACCGTTGAAATGGTTCTTCTATGGGTACTACCCTGGGCATCTTCTAGCACTGTGGGCGCTGGCGCAAGCGCTTGCCCTCTAGCTGAAACGCCAAACCCTGGGGGTGCAGCCGCCCTTCAGAAGCGTTCCCGTTAAAGCAAGGCTAAAGCGCTTGATGCCCGGCATTTGGAACGGCGACGGCATCAGCCTCGACAGCACTATTGCTCAGCACCTGGCTTTCGAATATGGCCAGCTGCTGCGCCATCACGAGGCGCCGGCGCACGGCGACAACGCCCCACAGTGCCGTTCCAATAGCCCCCAGACCCGCGACCCAAGGAGCCGGATCAACCGGAGCATCGAAAGCCCCCCATGGGAACGTCCTCTTCGGCGATAGCTTCGGCGCCGCCGACCCGAGCGACCATCGGTGTTGCGTCATCGTCGATGGAAACCGTCTCGGCTGCAGGCTGCTCGGCGGGAGCCGTTGCAGCAAGCACGACCTTCGCAGTGCCGGCCTGGGGCGCGGGCTCGGACACGGTCGTGCGCTCGCCCGCGTTGAACCCGCCGCCGTTGGCACCAGCAGCGTTATCGTTGTTCTGGGCATTGCTCTGCGACTGCTGAGGTGTGGACGGCGCGGGAACCTTGATGCTTGGTACCTTCGGGGTTTCGTTATCGGAAGGTGCCTGCGGCTTCACGCCACCGTTGTTGTCGACCGACCCGTTACCATTATCATCGGGAACGACGGGCTTGTCGGTAGGATCGTTATCTCCAGGGTTTTCGGGCTTGACCGGCTCTTCGGCTTTCTTTTCGTAGACCAAGGTCATGCCGGAAACGGAGGATCGCGCGAGAGGTTCAGCCGCTACCGTAACGGACTCGCCGCCGTTCTTCTCTGTAGTTAGATCTTTCGAATATTCGTAGCCTTCGATGTCGATGATTTGGTCGTCCGCAGTTATCTCCGACCCAACGGCAGCCAAAATGGTGCGCGTGTCGGTCTTGTTGCCCTGATCATCTACATCGCCCACAGCAAGTGCATTGCCCTCGGCGTCAATGTAGCGGACATCGAAATTCACCAGCTGATCGCACAGTTCTCCGTCGAGGTGCCACGTATGCCCTGCCGCTGCATAATCAGTCGCTCCGGAGCACACCTTGAGGGAGGTCCACTTCGCAGCACTCAGGCTCAGTGCTTGGGCACCAGGGTAATAGTTGATCGACCGCAAAGCCGTGTCTATCTGACTTTGCATAGCTTCAAGCTCAGGTTGGTCAACCTCGTAATTCAAGGGCTTTTCACTCGGTTTCGCAATACCTTCCAATGCAATGACGCCTACCGTGAACCAGCCCTCCCGGTTGACCTCCAACCCGGCCGCCTTCGCCGTATCCAGAGCCGGCCCACTTAAATGCAGGTACACGAAGACGTTCGATCCCGCCTCGGGCTCCTCGGGTGCAGGCAAAACAAGGTGCTCAGTAGCCGCATCGACGCCGTCGGCCTCTTCTGCCAGGGCAGTGCCGGGAAGCACCGTCAGATTCAAAAATGTCAGAGCGAGCAATGCGGCCAAGCCGGCAGCCAAAACCCGCATCGCCAAACCCATTCCTTTATTGGTAAACCGCGTGATGTCTCCCACGATCATCACCCGCTTCCTTCCCATTTCAACATCTCGCTAAAGATGATCCAAGTTTACCAAATATTGACAGAATTATCAGCTCGTCAACCGCATTATTCGGCCTGGGAGATGCCAAACTCACGCATCAGCTCATCCCGGTAGCTCTCATCCACAGCTGCACGTCGAGCGTCGTCGAGCCGTTCGGCGCCCAAAAGCAACGCCATCAGCGAAGCAACCTCGCTAGCCGCTTCCGCGCGGCCCTCGGCCAGGCCCTGTTCTCGGCCCTCGGCCAGGCCCTGTTCTCGGCCCTCGGCCAGGCCATGCTCCCGGCCCTCCGCCAGGCCCTGCTCAAGTCCCTCGGCCAGGCCCTGTTCAAGCCCCATCTGGAGGCCGATTATCTGACCGCGCTCTTGCCCCTTTTTCTCAGCAATGCGCCTTTGAATTTCCATGTCTTCCTCAAACGTCAGCAACGCCATCTTCTCCTTCCGCCAATTCTCGTTTTTGTTGGCCTTTTTCACCGCAACGGCAAGCTGGCCCGTAAGCGGATCTTCCCCGGCTTCCCCCGTCCAAACATAGTGTAGCAGGTTCTGCAAGCGCCCCTCGGGGAGCTTGTCCCAAGCAGGAGCGGATAGGGCTTTCCAAAGAAAGCCATGACCGATGCGCGCACTGGGTTTCTCCAAGCAGTTCACATCGAGCGTATACACGGGAAGTCCTTCATCAAACGGATCGTGCATGCAGATGAAAGTAATGATACAAGGGGGCAGCTCTTCGTAACCTTCCCCCTTCCGCAGAGTCAGCGTATCCAACGCTCCCTGGTAGTACCGCATTCTCCGTCCGAGATCTTCTCGTTTGGTTGTCTGCATCTCGATATCATAGATCTCGTTTTTCGTCTTCACGAAGGCATCGAGGCGGACGCCGTGATTGGTGAGTGTCGGGCGAACGTCATCTTCAGTGACGATGTACTCTATATCCGCTATCGACTCGTCTAGGATAATTTCAATCACTTCGCGGCACAGCTCTTTATCCGTCATCAAAAGATCGAACATAGGCCAGTCGCTGAACTCGAGCATGCCGTCTTTCATGGGAACCTCCTTGTTTCATCGATGGAGGATCCACCCTACTCGATCGCGACCGCAGAAATGACGCGGGAATGTCCCGATCCGTTCCCCGCGCCGACCGCGACGGAGTCGCAAAACGCCCGGAAGACGCCCCGGAACCGCACGTAAGCCGCAGTCATACGAGAGAGGGGGCCGGGTGCCTCGTGCTAGCCGCGAGCGACTCCCTTGGGCCTACGTCCGAAACGACCCCGACGATATCCTCAAGGCCTCGACGTTTCTCCATGATACAACTTTCCAACTCCTCCACGCTGGGAAGCTCAAACTGGTAACGAGATGCAAACATCTGCCGACCATCGGCGAGAGTCGAGTACTTCGCGATGGCTTCGTTTTTCTCCGAACACAGAATAAGGCCGATCGTGGGATTGTCGTCTGGGCGCCGCATAAGATCATCGAACATGCGAATATAGCTGTCCATTTGACCAACATCCCCATGGGTGAGCTTTCCCACCTTCAGGTCGATGAGCACGTAGCACTTTAAGACGCTGTGATAAAATACCAGGTCGACATAGAAGTCCTCGTCATCGTAGCGCATCAGCTTCTGTCGGGCAACAAAACAAAAGCCCCGGCCCAATTCGAGAAGAAACTGCTGAAGGTGGTCGATGAGCGCCTGTTCCAGCCCTGACTCATGAAGGGCCGGATAGTCCTTGAGATCAATGAACTCGAGGACATAGGGGTCTTTGATGAACTGCTCGGGTTTCGTTGCCGCAAGCCTGTTGGCCGCCTCGGCAACGACCGATTCCTTTTCTGAGCTCGCCAAAAGCCGCTCGTAGTACAAAGTTGAGATTTGACGCTCGAGCTGACGGCTTGACCAATGGTTCCTCAGAGCTTCCTCGATGTACCATTCACGAGCCTCGGAATTTTCAACGCGAAGGAGGGCTCGGTAATGCGTCCACGTCAAATGCGAACGCAATGCGTTCGCATTTGGAAACAGGTCGTAGAACCTCTTCATTTGCTGAAGGTTGCGCACGCTATAGCCCTTTCCAAACTCAGCGGTAAGCCGTTCCGACACGCCCTTCAGCACTCCCTTCCCGTAAGCGCCGCGCTTCTGCCCCTCTTGCTCATCCTCGACAATCGCACGCCCGATCTGCCAGTAGGCAAGCACCATGGCGGAGTTGACGGCCGCATGGGCACGGGCGCGCGAATCCAGGAGAATCGACCGAATAGAGTCGTAGAGATCGCGGCCCGCAGCAAACGCGCTCAACTTTTCTTCTTTGCCCATAGAATCCTCCCTCGCCGCTATAAGTAAGCGGGATCCGTCATCCCCTCCGGAATTGCAGGCCGCCCTTCTTCCGGCTACCCTAGCAGAGCACGACCGCGGAAATGACGCGGGAATGTCCCGATCCGTTCCCCGCGCCGACCGCGACGGAGTCGCAAAAACGTCTGGAAAGCGCCCCAAAACCGCACTTGGGCCGCAGCCTCACGAGAGACAAGATCCTAGTCCGTCGAAGCACCGACCCCCTCAGGTCGTTAGCTATGTCTTGCCAGCGGGTCGCCCCTACGCCGCCAGGAGGGCGGCCAGGTCCTCGCGGGACGAGAACGGGCGCGGCTCGGCCCCCGGGTCGTGGGCGGCGACGACCTCGCCCTCCCAGTCGTCGCCGTTGCGGTCGAACTTGCGGGATCGCATCACCCAGCGGAACGCGGGGCGCGCCCGCTCGTCCAGGGCGACCACCTCGTCGGGGAACGCCATGTCGGCATGGCATTTGAGAAACCTACAAGACGAAGCCTTTTGCATTAATGAAGATAGGATCATTCCACAGCTACGTATTTCTATCTTACTGCTACAATCTTAATGTATGAAACGTTGCACAGGGAACATAACATTCGGAGCTGAATCCAATATATGGCCGCACGAGATGGAAACGGCCAAGGCCCTCGCACTCGCTGGCTACGACATAGTGTTCGTGGATCGACCAGACAAGCAGGGCGAGCGAGTAGCCGACATCCTCATGGACGGCGACACCTGGGAGATGAAGTCGCCGAGGTCAGATTCGCTCAAGGCCATCGAGCGGAACGTGAAGCGAGCCCGCAACCAATCGCCCTGCGTCGTCCTCGACTCGAGGCGCATGAGAAAAGTCCCGGACGCCGCAATCGAGAGGGAGCTGAGAAGGTGCGCGAAGACCATCAAGGGGATAAGGCGCCTCCTGCTCGTCGACCGACACGGAAGCGTCACAACCATTCTTTGAATCTGTGGTATGATTGCGCCAGCAAACGCCCGAACGGTACGCAGTTTACCTTCCTCGGGCGTTTTTGCTGCTTCCCTTGGTTTAGTAAAACGATATTTTCATCCCAGCATCTTTCCGCTGAAATTGCCTCCTGTTTCATAGAAAAGGAAGGCGGCGTCCGTCAGAGCGCCGCCTTCCTCGAGTCGTTGGTTATGCCTCGGATCCGTAGGCCCCGAAGGGCCCGACGGCGGCCACGGCGAGCCACCACACGATCGCGACGATCAGGCCCAGCGGGTCGTTCATGTGGTCGGAGCCCAGCGCGAACCAGGCCCACAGGAGCACTCCGCAGGCGACGGCCGCGATCGCTGCGACGATCCAGTTGCTCTTTCTCGGCAAGACCAGGCCGATCTAGGATACAATTCGCAGAGCAGCATCAGTCCGTCAAACTATTAACGAAGGGGTTTCATCTATGTGCGATTCCATAAACCGTGGCAATTACCCCGAGGAGTCGCTCCTGGTTGGCACCGCGGAGAGCGTTTGGAAGGGCAGCGATGCAAGGGTCAACATCTCCATCGATGTAGGGCAGCGACTAGCCGACACGATAGGCGAGGAGATCGAGGGACAGCTCGAATGCGTGTTCATAACCGACAGCGACATCCGCCACATCAGGCGCAAGCATGGGGCAAACGAGGAGAGGCGCGGCCAGCAGTCCATCGTCCCGAACGACTTCGCGCTCATCCCGAAAGTTCTCAACGAGTCCGACGCATGCGATCACGCGGACGGACAAGGCGGGCAACAAGAAGTCCCTCGTGAGAAAGGAGATCGGGGCACCGCCTACCTGGTGACGGCGCAGAGGGGAAAGGGGAAGCTGGAGGTTAAGATGATGCGGAAGGCGCATCGGTCGGGTGCTTCGTGCTAGCCGCGATCGGCTCCCTTGGGCCTAAGTCCGAAACGACCCCGACGATATCCTCAAGGCCTCGACGTTTCTCCATGATACAA
>ERZ773200.2879-NODE-2879-length-12016-cov-3.353649_pt1 | contig 12016 bp, 13 predicted proteins | sample MGYA00581008_ERZ773200 | MGnify/ENA primary metagenome ERZ773200 (study PRJEB29015, sample SAMEA2737770) | human gut metagenome | biome: human gut; feature: human-associated habitat; material: faeces | place: China | collected 2012 ... | reverse complement strand
CCCCTAGGTATTTTGATACAAACATCAAAATTACCGATTGGTTTTTATAAAATAAAAATCAGTCATATTTAAGACTGAAGTATATAATTAAGTTCGAATAGTTCGAACAGATTCGTCACTGGTGCGAGTAAGAAAGTTATTTCAAACTTTTTTTCGCTAAAGTAAGAAATTAATATAATATTTATATCAATTTCTTAATATAATTATAAACTAAACTGTTGAATAATTAAATACTTATTTACCAGTTTGTTTGCTTTTTTCTAATTTTCTTTGTAATCTTAATTGCCTTACTTCTTCTTTTTTTAGATTTTCTTGTTCTTCTGATAAATCATCCTGGTTTATTCGATTAGATAAAGCATTGACTAATCTTTGATGAAGTTCATCTTCTTCTGGTGTATAAAAAGTAGCAGCATTATTATTTTGTGTCATTATTAATTCTTGAATTGTTATTGTTGGAAGTTTTTCATATTTACTTGCTCTTGAACCATATCCAATATAACAAACTAAATTTTTGGATCCACCTGCTTTAATATATTCATTCATAAATAATCTAAGACCCGGATCAGATCTATCAACACCATATGCCATTGGTATATCAATATTTCTACCAAATTCTTTTGCAAATATAAAAGCCCTACGAGGTCCAATTCTATTTCCACCACGTTCAATGATTCTATACATTACGCAATTAAGCATTTCATCTTTTTGATAAATCCAATTATCGTAATCTTTAATTGCTTTTTCAAATTCATTGTTTTCTGGAAATTTTATACCTTTTTCTTTTAACATACTAACTACTTCTTTTATATTTTTACCTTCTAAGTCTTCATTAGCTATTCCAGGTATTACATCCATATATTCAGACCATTCAACAAAGCCATTGCGAGTTAAGTGTAAATGTGCACTACCATGCCCACGATTCCAATAAACAATATCTTGATATTTGGGTCTTGAAAATACATATCTTTCACTCCATGGTAATGAATTAATAAATGCTTTAGTATTGTAAAATTCATTCCAATCTAAATCTTTAATATCTGAATCATCATCTAATATATCATTTGTATATTGATTATTTGCAAACATAACTTCATTTATATCAATTTGTTCTTGTGATGAACCAGGCATTATTCTATTTATTTTATAATCTGGATACCTTAATTCATACCAAACTGCCATTTTTTCAATAAAATTTCTCATTTCTATAGGAAAATGATATTCACCAATATCAGTATAATGATCTTTAACCATATTTTCAGTATACCAGTCAATAAATTCATCTACCTTATCATCTAATATTATCATTCTAGAATTTTTAAAATGATCTGAAAGTGCTTTAGCGTGTGGTGATGATGTTTGCTCATTAAAATGTCTAAAGTTTGATGCCCAATATTTCATTCTGTCTTTTTCAGACATTTTTTCTAATTGTTCTCTTAAAGCTTTATTTTCATCTTCTGTCTCATTTTTACTTTCTATTAAACGACCTATAGCAGTACCTAATGCCCCATATCCTAGTGGATCTTCCTTTTTTGCCATAGTTTCTAATTCTTTAACAGATTCACTGGTAAATGCACCTTTTATTTTTTCTCTTAATTTTATTAATTCTTCTTTTATATCCATAAAGTAAACCTTCCTTAGTTACCTACTATTTTAACATATTTATCTTTCAAAATCATCATTTTTATCATCATTTTTATCATTATTTTTATTATTTTGAATTATATCAATTTCATTATCATCAAGTATATCTTCATCATATAAGTCATTTATGAAGTCATCATATTTATTTGTAGAGAAGAATTTATTTTGTAAAAATTCAATAAATTTTTCCCATAATTCTTTAAAGTAATCAACTATTTTTTGTAATTCTGATACCTTATCTTCTAACTCATCAATAGTTTCATTGGCATCATTTAAATTATATTCTAATTCTTCAATTCTATCATCACGAGTTTGAATTTTCTTTTTTAAGTTTCTAACATCGTTAGAGTGTTCTCTTAAGTCATCTTCATATTTTTTTTAGACTATATTTATATCATTTGCATCTCTCAAATTAGAAGTAGTATCATTAGTTTGTTCTATATATTTTTTTATCTTATCTACATCTTCATTAGAAATAGTGAAGTTGTTTTTATTCATTATTGTAGGTTTTAAATTATCAATAATATCATTAATCTCATTAGATTTATTTTGTAATTCATCTGTTTTATTATTTAATTCTTTAAGTTGTTTTTTATATTTTTCTTGTTCTCGTTTGAACTTTTTATATTCATTCATATTGGCAACATTAATATCAACATTTCTACCTTCTTCTTTTTCTTTAAGAGTATAGTTTAAATGATAAATTCTATTGAACGAATTAATACAATATACTCTCATTTTGTCTTGAATTTCTTTTAGACTTATTTTATTAAAGACATCAGATTTACCAACTTGTTTTTCCATACCATTTTTCATTCCATCTTTAAAAGGAACACCAACAATATGTAAATGTGGACTAGATTCATCAAAGTGAATGGTAGCATTAGCAATTCTAAAATTAGGGATAACTTCTTCTAAATCTATGATTTGTTCTTTAAAAACTTCTACCATTTTATGCTTGAATTTATCATCTTTATCAGACCAAAAATCCATATCTCCAAGTTCAATAATAATCTCACAAGCAAGATCTCGTTTGTTATCATTTGAGATATGATTAAAATAGTTTTCTATCTTTCTATCATTTCTAGTTTGCTTTTCGTTGTATTTAATTCTTGCATCTTCAAACAATTCTAAATACAAATTTTTGGTATCTTCTACAATAGAAAAAGTACCTTTAATCGTACAAATTAATTCTTTATCATCATCATATTTTCTTAAATTATGTTTATCAACTTTTGATAATTGCTGATGGTTTTGAATAGCATTATTAGATAGAGAAGTAGTTCCAGTTTCAGTATTTTTTACACTTCTTCTTGCTTTTTTAGATTTATTTTTATCATTACTTAAATGCAATGAATAAGATAATTCTTCCTTGTCATCCATATTTTATATTCCCCCTTTTTTAGAACAGAGACCTACTATTTATAGTAGGGTAATTTTGCTCTGTCAAAATCTCTAACCCCCTAGGAATTTTGGACGTTCCATACAAAATATCCAGTGGGCTAAGGTTTAACACCTTAGAATCCGTTTACTTTATTCCGTAATAACCAAAACTTCGTAATGGTTAAAACTTCATAAAGTATTAATTTTTAAATTGCTATCACCACTTTCATTGAACTAAAAGTTCAACAAAACGTGCCACGCATTTTAAAAATCTTCTTCGGTAACATTATCAGGTATTGTTTCAAACACATCTCTAATGTTTACCTTTATATCATTTGGATTATTCTTTGTTACAAGCATTCCCATTGATACATAATCTTTATCGCCATTATTATTTTCTTGTAATGGAAATATCCTAATAGGTACTTCATTTTTTTGAAGTGGGAACATATCTAATTTTTCTGTTTCTTTATATAGTGTTCCTTTATAAAAATTTACTTCGTAATATTCATTTAATCTACATAGATGTTGCAACACATCTTTTATAGGCAAATACTCACTATATCTAACAATCGTATCAGTACATATACCATTAAAGTTATAAGTAAGTGGTCTTTTCTTATCAATATAACCTTGCTTATATAATTCTTCAAAATCGCTATAAAATGTACTTCTAAAATTAATTTGTTTTATTTCATAACTACTATCTTTCATTTCAAGATCAACATCATCAATATATATCATAACAATATCTGCTTTAGTTTCTCTATCAAGTAAGTCCCAGTTTTCATTAAAAGCATAATAAGATATAGGAAGTTTTACTTTATTAATGAAGTCCATATCTCTTTTAAGTAATATGTCATCAATAGTAAAGTTTAATTGTTCTGCTTGTTCGTTTTCTAATAGTTTTGAATTAACAAGTTCAATTTCGTCTTCAATTATCTTAGTTTCTTCTTTAAATTCTTCTTCTGTGAATAGAGAATCAATATATGCTTTTTTGATTCTTTCTTTTTTGCTATTTAATTTTTTTAGTTCTTTACTTAATTCTTCTTTTGGATTATCTATTTTAGATTTTAAAACTGGCAGAAAAAATTCATTAACAACATTATCATATTCTAAAATATCAGCAAGTAATATTTTAACTGCATCTTATATTTTTGCTTCTTTAATTGTTATTTTACAAACATTACATTGATAGTAATAATAGACTTTTCCATTTTTCTTTCTTGTTGCATTACCACCTAATATTCTTCTGCATTTAGGACATCTTAACTTTTGTAAGAATAAATATTCTTTATCCCGTTTATAATTTCTAGAGTTCTTTCTCTTTTGAACTTGGCATTCTTCCCACAATTCTTTAGATACAAGTGGCTCAACTACATTTTCATAATAAGTAGGATGATTTGTCTTTTTTCCATGCACATAATCGCCTTTATAAATTTCATTTTCAAGTATTCTTAAAATCGTACTATCACACCAATTTGTTTTTCCAAATACTTTTTCTTCATTATAAATATTAGCAATAGTTTGATAAGAATTACCCTCAAAATATAAGTTAAATATTCTTATTACTGCATCTTTTGTAAGTGGGTCTATAACAAGTTTTTTATTTACATGTTTATAACCAAATGGGGCTTTGTTTGGAATATTTCCAACCTTTATTGCACCTGCTAAACCTATTTTTGTTCTCTCACTTGTTCTTTCTATTTCATTTTGTGATACTGTTGTAAGTAGTCTTGCAACCATTCTACCATTTGCATTAGTAGTATTTATATCATCATTTGCACAATCTAAGTAAGAATTATTTTCTTCTAAAAATTTCATTATGTTTTCCCAGTCATAAACACTTCTTGTTAATCTATCTAATTTTAAAACTACAATAGTATTACATTTTTTATTTTTAATATCTTCTTTTAATTCTTCAAATGCTGGTCGTTTATTTCCAGTTTTTGCACTAATTCCAGCATCTTTATAAACTTTATAAATTTCATAATTCTTATATTCACACATTGCTCTTAATCGTTTTTCTTGTTCTGGTAAACTAAAACCCTCTCTGGCTTGATCTTCTGTACTAACTCTTATGTATATTCCTGCAATTTTCTTTTCTTCACTCATAAATAAATCAATTTCCTTTCTTATTCTTTATCAAAAAAGAGGCGACAAAGACATTAGGTTTTATGCCTTTGACACCTCTAAAGTTATATCTGCTAAATTATATTTGTTTTATATTAACCCCTCAAAAACATAAAACTTCTTTTCTTGGTTTTCTATTATAAAGAGTTTGTAGTTAAAGTCAAGACATAATTCCCAGTTTTTACCTATTTAAAGGCGATTTTAGAAGAAGTTAGTACATTTATATATAATTTAGTTTATTTGTTTTATATAGGTCTCTAAATCTGATAATTTAATGTTTTTAGATAAATTTTCAACGAATATTTCATTAGAATAATTAAATGCTAGAAATGTAATACCTTTAATAATAATTCTATGAGGTTCAATATAGTTTAAATTTGTCTTATTAATTTTTCTAATATTACCATTAATAATAGTTGGAGTAGTATTACAAAAACTACATATAAATTCTATTTTTTTCTTTAATTCGTTATCAATTTCTAATTTTTCCTTTGTAATATTTACCATTTAAACCTGTCCTTTCTTTCTTAAACACTAAAAAAGTACCAATTTCTTTTTGAAATTGATACTCATATATTTAAGTCCTAAACTATAAAAGTTCGGACAGATTGCTTACTGGTGCGAGTGCCGTAGATATCTACAACTTTTCACAAAGGCGATTAATATTTAAATCAATCATTACGTACATTTTACCAAACAATATAAAAAGTAGCAATAATTTACTACTATTTTATTAACTTAATACTTTTATTTTATCATTTGTTTTTTCTTGAAGTTCATCTATAGTTATATTTCCCTCACTTGGATTAGTTATTAATTCACCATTATAACACTTTATTACTGAGTTAATCCCTTTTTCTATACAAAAATTTTCCCAAAATGTTCCTAATTCACTTATTTCATTTCTATTTAATCTTTTTCCACAATAATACACACAACTATAATTTTTTCTTTGCCCACATAAAACTTCACCATCATCTAAAATAGCCTCTGTTATATCAAAAAATCTAAAATAAGAAACTAGATTATCATAAATCTTTAATGGTTCTCTTTCTGAAATAGTTCTAACTAATGACTCAAATTGTGAACCTCTATCAGGATTTACTGGAAAAAATTCTTCCACATAATGTTTAGTTATTATTTGCATTCGTTTTCCTCACTTTCAATTGTTAATTATTATACACTTTTTTTTGATATTTGCAATACCATTATCTGTATTTGAATAAATGTAATTTATCATTTAACTTTGAGAAATAATCAACAACATCTCTTAACCATTGTTCATTAGGTTCTTCAATAAATTCTATATTTTTCTTTTTTGCTAATAAATATCCTATTTCAAACATAACAGTATTTCCTACATAACCATCTTTATCGCAAACAATAATACCTTCAGATTTTAAACAATTTTCAATAAAATCTGACTCTATTACAATAGGATTATCACTAACATCATCCTCAAAAATTATAAATCCATTTTCATTGGTTTTAACATTTGATAATTTAGGAGCTAAAACCTTATATCCAGTTTCTTCTAATTGCAAAGCTTTTTCTTTAATAGATATTAATTGTTTTCTTAAACTACCTAACAATGAAATTGTATTTTCTTCATTTTCTTGATTTTCTACTTGCAAATTAAACTCTATATTTCTGTCTATGCCTACATTACCTTTATCGTCAACTATTACTTCACCATATTTTCCGGGGTGCATTTCTAATTTTTCTTTTTTAAATAAATATGGATATGCAAAAGTTCTAATTATTTCTAAAGGAAATTGTACAACTTCTTTATAACCATTGTTATTCTTTTTAGAAATACACGACATTAACCACTCTGATTCATCTATATCATCCCAAAAGAAAATTTCTTGTTCCATTGCCATTAGATATCCTAATATAAAAATCGTATATTTATCTAATTTACCATTTGAATTACAAACATAAACGGCATCACTTTTTAAACAAACATCAATCTGATTGATTATATCTTCTGAAGATAAATTGGGCAAAATTGATGTTTTAGGTATTTCGTTATCATCAAATATTTTTCTTAGTCCTTTATCATCAATCAGTATAGGACCGCTTGTACCAAAATAATATGCAATATTCCTCAATATAGTTTCTTTTTCTCTATCACATAATTTATATTTATCGCAATAATAAGAATTAACATTCTGTGATGAAAACAAATAATTCATAAAACTTATATCGTAAATATTATTTCCTAGTAATGCAAAATTGATATAATTATCAGTAGGTTCTTTTCTCATAGAAACCACCTCTTTGACTGAATATTATAACACATTTTTCTATAATTCCAAATCATCTTTATATCTATCTTTCTTATCATAATTATCTTTAATCTCTAACATATCATCCTCACCAATAATATCTCTTTTATATAATTCATAGGACATATCATAATATTTATCTTTTTCTTTTTTAATAAACTTAATCATAGATACCACCTTTCTATGATTTTTTCTTATAAAACGAAAAAATCAATCATTTCTGATTGATTATATATATCAAAGTTCGAATAGTTCGAACAGATTCTCTAGTGGTGCGATAGTGATAGTTATCTACAACTTTTCGCAAAATTAAGTAATCAAGTACATATAGTACTGACTTCATATTTATATTATATTATATATTTCATAACTGTTCAAATAGTTTTAACCTTTTTTCATCAAAAACTATTGAACTATCATTTTTCTTTATCATCTCTATAACATCATCTATATCAAACCATTTTACTTCTGATAATTCTTCTTTTTGAATAACAAAGTCTTTTTCATTTAAATTTGACCTAATATAGTAAAAATAAGTAATATGTGAATTTGAATCTCTTATTGTAAATTCTCTTTCACCAAATTGATGTAAATCATCTTTAGATATATCAAGCCCAACTTCTTCCTTTATTTCCCTTAAAATTGCATCTTCCAAACTTTCGTAAGCATCTACATGCCCAGCACATAAAGCCCATTTATTTGGATTGAATCTTTTATTTGCACTTCTTTTTTGAAGTAAAACTTGCTTTTTATCATTTATAATAAATGCAGCAACTTCATTATGTAATAAATTTTTATCGTGTGCTTCTTCTTTGTCTATAATTTGTCCAGTGAAATTTCCATTTTCATCAACTATTTGTATTAATTCCATAAAACTTTATTCATTCCTTTCAAATTAATAATTTTCAATATCTTTTATACCAAACTCAGGTATAATTACATCATCATCACAATTAATAATAAATTCAATTGTTTTTGCTACTTTTTCTACTTCTAAACCCGTTGAAGTATCATAATCATTTCCAGCTTTTTTAAAAATATTTGTTTGCATAAATCCAGGATAGAACCCAGTAACTTTAATGCCTTTTTTACTAACATCCTTTTGAATAGATCTATTAAATCCTCTCATTGCCCATTTAGAAGCATTATAAACTGTTGAAAAATCATCACTATCAAAACTCGCTTGAGAACAAACATTGATAATTAATCCATGTCCTGATTCATACATATTTGGCAATATTGTTTTTGTCATATAAATAGGGCCTTTAGTATTTACATCTATGCAATTACTAATTTGCTCATAAGTATTTTCAGTCAAATCTCCTGCTAACCAAACACCAGCATTATTGATTAAAATATCAATATCTCCTTGATTTTCAATAATAGTTTTAATAGTATTATTAACTTCATCAGGTTTAGTAATATCACAAGTATAACATTCAGCCTTAGGTATTTCTTTTGAAATTCTCATAGCATTTTCTTTTGTTTTTGAAATAGTAATAACGTTGTTTTTTTCACTTAATAACTTTGCTATTGCTTTACCTAGACCATCATCCCCACCAGTTATAATAATATTTCTACTCATTTTATTCCCTCCTCATTTTCTCTCTAATACTTTTCTATCATTCCAAATTTCATTTGTATGTTGGGTAAGTGCCATTATAAATGCTTCTCTAGTTAAATCTATTCTATTAATTATTCCATTAGTAACAAAACTAATACCTCCTTTGCCACTTCTTAAATCATTTTGCATAAATATTTTATCCATAACCTTTCCTAAATCAGTTGAAATTATCTCATCAACATATTTGTCTGGCACAGGGAAAGCAGGACTTGTTCCCCAACTTTCATAACCATTTTTATCTTTAATAACAGCAATATTGATAATAACCCATTTACCTAACAAATTAGTTATTCCAGATTCTACACCTAGAAAATATTCAGCATCTATACCATTTTCTAAAGCATATTGCATTAAATTATTAACACGATTCCTAGCACCTTCATAGATTTCGTTATTTACTGGTTCCTCGCTAACATCTGATGAAACTGGAATACCATCAATATCAAAATCGTCAAAATAATTTTTAAATGCATCTGTTGCTCCTTCGATTTTTCCTAGATTTTTTGTCCCTATTAATACTTTCATTACTTTACCTCCTTAAAACCATTTCTGCTCCATAACCAAAGTGGTGTATGAATGTCAATTGGTTTATATTTTGTATTTTTAAATAGTTCCTGCCATTTATCTATAACAATTTGTTGAACATTACTAGAATTAAATTCATCATCTGTAATTAATCCTAATTTATGAGTTGCTTTACATACATGAGTATCTGGAGCAACAGTTAAATTTTCTATATTTGTATATTTTCTATCAGTATACTGATAAATTACATACATCCAATAATTACAAATTTTAGTTCCAGATAAGTATGGGAATTTCTTTTTATTTTCTTTTTGAATATAATCTCTAATTTTATCTACATCATTATCTAATGTATCAAATAACTTTCTTATATCGCCATCAAATAATTCTACAAAGGTGTTACATAGTGATAACCAAATTTCAGTTTGCTTTTGTTTTTGCAAAGCAACTTTATATTTAGTTAAAGCATATTGTACTTCTTCAAAGGTTTTTTCCAAACAAATTTTAGGATTAAATACAAATTTAGTTTCTAGATCATTATATGTTTTTAATGCACTTTCCCAAAGGGTATAAGAGTTTCTTTGATAATTTAATGCCATAGGTAAAGTAAAATATAAGTAATTTTCTAAAGAAGATTTTTCAAAATGAGGATTTGCATCTTCCGGCATTACCTCACCACCAAGCTCGCCATTATTATACATTTTTATAAGTTTATCGACTTTATCTAATATTTCATTTTTGTGCATATACTACCTCCAACTTTGAAAATTAACAATTTCTAAATAAAATTATACTATAAATCAGCATTTTTTACTACCTTTCAAAGTCATCTTTTTCATTGTCTTTAGAACTGTTTTGAATAATTTCAATATCATTGTCATCTAGTATATCTTCATCATATAAAGCGTTAATAAAGTCATCATACTTATTATTAGAGAAAAATTTGTTTTGTAAAAATTCTATAAACTTTTTCCATAACTCTTTAAAGTAATCAACTATTTTTTGTAATTCTGATACTTTATCTTCCAACTCATCAATAGTATTGTTTGCATCATTCAAGTCATATTCTAATTCTTCAATTCTATCATCACGAATTTTTATTTTCTTTTTTAAATTTCTAACTTCGTTAGAGTGTTCTCTTAAATCATCTTCATATTTTTTTAAAACTATATTTACATCATTAGCATCTCTTAAATTTGAAGTGGTGTCATTAGTTTGCTCTATATACCTTTTGATTTTATCTATATCTTCATTAGAAATAGTGAAGTTGTTTTTATTCATTATTGTAGGTTTTAAATTATCAATAATATCATTAATCTCATTAGATTTATTTTGTAATTCATCTGTTTTATTATTTAATTCTTTAAGTTGTTTTTTATATTTTTCTTGTTCTCGTTTGAACTTTTTATATTCATTCATATTGGCAACATTAATATCAACATTTCTACCTTCTTCTTTTTCTTTAAGAGTATAGTTTAAATGATAAATTCTATTGAACGAATTAATACAATATACTCTCATTTTGTCTTGAATTTCTTTTAGACTTATTTTATTAAAGACATCAGATTTACCAACTTGTTTTTCCATACCATTTTTCATTCCATCTTTAAAAGGAACACCAACAATATGTAAATGTGGACTAGATTCATCAAAGTGAATGGTAGCATTAGCAATTCTAAAATTAGGGATAACTTCTTCTAAATCTATGATTTGTTCTTTAAAAACTTCTACCATTTTATGCTTGAATTTATCATCTTTATCAGACCAAAAATCCATATCTCCAAGTTCAATAATAATCTCACAAGCAAGATCTCGTTTGTTATCATTTGAGATATGATTAAAATAGTTTTCTATCTTTCTATCATTTCTAGTTTGCTTTTCGTTGTATTTAATTCTTGCATCTTCAAACAATTCTAAATACAAATTTTTGGTATCTTCTACAATAGAAAAAGTACCTTTAATCGTACAAATTAATTCTTTATCATCATCATATTTTCTTAAATTATGTTTATCAACTTTTGATAATTGCTGATGGTTTTGAATAGCATTATTAGATAGAGAAGTAGTTCCAGTTTCAGTATTTTTTACACTTCTTTTTGCTTTCTTTGATTTATTTTTATCATTACTCAAATGTAACGAATAAGATAATTCTTCCATATTTTCATACCCCCTTGATTAGAATAGAGTCCTACTATTTATAGTAAGGTAATTTTGCTCTGTCAAAATCTCTAACCCCCTATAGATTTTGACGCATGCATCGAAATCTGGGGACTAAGGTTTAGGCAACCTTAGAATCCACCTGTCTTATTTCATAATATTTCAAAACTTCGCAATGAAATAAAACTGTATAAGACTTTTGATAAAATAGTAAGCACTGCTTATTATTTTATCTTTGAAAATTATTCAAGTAATTGCAAAC
>ERZ773200.2878-NODE-2878-length-12018-cov-3.060186_pt1 | contig 12018 bp, 11 predicted proteins | sample MGYA00581008_ERZ773200 | MGnify/ENA primary metagenome ERZ773200 (study PRJEB29015, sample SAMEA2737770) | human gut metagenome | biome: human gut; feature: human-associated habitat; material: faeces | place: China | collected 2012 ... | reverse complement strand
TATTCACGATTTTTTATTTTCCTATTACAATGGCGTATGCCGGCGTCTTATCACTGTTAAGTTTTGTATTTGAATATATTGCTTTAATCTTGTAATAATACTTTTTATTCTTCTTAACCTTTGTGTCTATGTACTTAGGTTTAGTAGTTGTTGCAATTCTTGTATATGAGCTCTTAGTTGAAAGTCTTCTATATACATAATACTTAACAGCATTTGTATTTTTAGTCCATTTAACTGTAACTCTATAGGATTTTTTCTTCTTTGTAATCTTCTTAGATTTCTTTGTAAGCTTAACACCTGTAGGTGTTTTTAATTTTACACGAACATAATGAACAACTTTAATGCCACTGGTTGTTGTTGCTGTAATTTTTGCAATTCCTACTTTATTTGCGGTAATGTTCCCATTGCTGTTTACGCTTACAACGCTTGGCAAGTCACTTTTCCATGTTATCTTATCTGTTGTATCACTAGGTCCCATTTCTGTAGTATACTGACCACTATAACCTTTTACTACTTTAAGGATTTTGTCTTCTTTAATAGTTAAAGATGTGGCAGGCTGCTTTACATCAATTGTTGAATAACAGATAAGACCACTATCTGTAGTTGCCATAACCTGATATTTTCCTGTTTTAAGAGCTGTAAATTCACCTGTCAGCTTATTAATGGATACGCCTGTTAAATCAGTGCTATCCCATATAATGTTATTCTTATAATCTGTCAATGTTTCATTCTTAGCATTAGCTGTAAATGTTGCTGTAAGCTTTGAACTTTGACCTTTATTAATGGTTGTATAATGAGTGTTAATTAATAATCTGCCATCAGCAATCTGCTGTAAAATTAAAGCATCATCCATTGCCAACTTTGATATTAACTTGTCAGTGTCATATTCGCTTCCCGGCAAAAACTTATTTCCATAAGGACTCTTGTTAAACATTCTATAGTAAATTGTGCAGGCTGCCAAATAACTTCCTGCAACTGTAGGATGAAGATTATCTGTACGATACAAAGTTATGTCAGGATAATCATTCATTACTCTCATAAAGTTTGTTCCTGATGCAGCAACAAGACCTTCATAGTTATTAGCTATTTTAAAGTTATTTCTTGTAAGAATCTGTTCAATCTGCAAATCAGTTAAATAAAAAGATGTTGAATTAACACTAAAAGTACTGCCGATATTATTAGGCTGTGTAGCATAAATAATCATCTTGGCACCTGCTTTTTTAATTAAAGAATGAAGAGTATTTACTGCTGACTCTGCTTTATACTCTTTTTCAACTAAAACAGCACGGTTCTCCTGTACAACAACATAATCCCATGTATTCTTTGTAAGAGCTTCGTATACCAGTGCTCCATATGTGTCTGTTGTGTCTGCAAACTGACTAAGTTTGTATCCTGCAGAAGTAATTGATGACACCTCACAATCAATGCCATCTGCCTTGGCTATTCCCTTAAAAATATTTGGAATATCATTATAATATGTATGACTGTTTCCAATAAATAATACTTTGTATGACTTTGCTGTCTGTGCATATGCATTGTCTTTTATTGTTAAAGCACATAACATCAAAAGTACTAAAGCTGCCAATCCTTTACAAAATCCATACTTATTCTTCATCTTTCCATAACTCCTCTCAAATGTTTTTCATCCCCTTAGTTTCACTATTTTTCTTTTAAACTGTACTAAATGCAGGCCAGAATTTAAGTAATAATGTACATACGATTGTCATTGATACAATAATAAATACTGTCATCTTCCAACCTTCCTTAAGCATATACTTAGGCTGTAATCCGTATCCAACAGGAATTGCTCTAATAGATGTTGGAAGCATATATGATAAGTTTACACCAACTGATGCAACATATACATATGGAATAGGATTCAGTCCCATACCTTTTACAATTGAGATTACAATAGGAATTGCAACTGCCGCTGTTGCAGTATTAGATGTTACGTCTGACATTAATAATGTAACTGTAACAATAACAAATACTGTTGTAAGACCACCTGTAAGTCCCATGCCTGATACTAATTCACCAATTCTTTCTGCTGCCCCTGATTCATTAATTAATGTACCAACTGCAAGACCCCCTGCGAAGATATAAATCATTTCCCAAATAATTTTTGTCTGAACTGACTTCCAAAGCATAAGCCTTTCTCCATCAGAACGTGTTATTAAAAATGATAAAATTGCACATATAATAAATACATATGCCGGCTTAAGTCCCGGCAATAAATTCTGATAGAACTGTCTTGTAAATGCCAATACTGTAGCAATTACAAATAAAGCCAAAGAGATTTTTTCCTCTATAGTTGTCGGTGGAAACTTCTTGTACTCTTTCTTAAAATACTCTCTTGAACCACCAAGGCTTTCTCCTTTTTTAACATCTCTTATCATAAATATAATATTTATTAATAAAAGGACAATCATAATAGGAAGGAATCTTACAACCCATGATGCATACATATATTCCTTACCTGTTAACTGTTGTAAATAATCAACTGTCACAAGATTCATTGCACCGCCAAGTGGTGATGTAAGTCCTCCAAGACCTGCACCATATGCAATATATAACAATAACTTTGAACCTATACGGCTATTTGCAATATCTCCTTCACCAATATATTTTAACATTGACACTGCAATAGGTGTAATTGTTGCACATACAACTGCGTTAGGCAAAATTGCCGACAATAAAGTTGAAAGCATAAACCAGAATATTAACTGAATTCTTAAATTATCACCGATTAATCCCAGTAAAGATGCTGCTATTCTCTTATCAAGTCCTGTTTCTTCCCATGAAACAGTAAGAATTGATGCTCCTAATAATAACAAAATAGTTTCTGAAGCATAATTTGATATTACTGCAGACATATCGCACATTGTAACCAATGCATTTATTGCTATTGGAAGAAATGCTGTTACAGCATAATCTATAGGTGCTGTTACCCACCAAAACGCCATCCATGCAACAGTACCTATTGCCGCTCTTTCCGCTAACACCGGAAAAGCACTTTTAGGTATTGCAAGACAACATAATACAAATAGGACTGGTCCTATTATTAAATAAATTCGCTGTTTTGTTTTTGACATATTTTTCTCCTTTTTTAAGTATACATTTACGTCTTTTATTTAATCTCTGTTTTCTATCCTCTACATTTCCTTAAGCATACGCTTAATAACTTTTCCATTAAAAGTTCTTGGTAATGCATCAATAACCTGTACTACCTTTGGAACTTTGATAGCTTCAAGCTTTTCAAGCATAAATCTATATAAAGATTTTTCGTCATATTCAAAACCTTCATTAATTACAATGAAAAGCTTAGGTGCTTCCCCTGTAATTTCATCAGGAATTGGAATACATGCACATTCCTTAATCATTTCATTCTGTGCTACAACTTCTTCTATTTCAGATGGTGCAATCTTAATTCCACCCATATTAATTACATCGCCTTTTCTTCCAAGCAAATAAACAAATCCGTCTTCACCCATATAACCTAAATCGTTAGTGTAAAGAGTTCCTTCATCATCCATTACTTCTTTTGTAATCTCGGGCTCTTTCAAATATCCCGGCATATTCATTGCTCCCTTAAAAGCAAGATTGCCCGGATTCTGTGCTGAAGCCTTAACAATATTTCTATTATCGTCAACGAAAATAATTTCAGCATTAACATTAGGTTTACCAATACTGCCCTTCTTATCTCCATACTTACTAAACTCAAGACTTACTGTACATCCTGATTCTGTTGCACCATAGATATTAAACAACTTAGTATTAGGGAACATCTCTTTTAAAGTTTCCTTAGCTTTTTCACTTAACGGTGCTGAACCTAACTGAATATATCTAAGTCTGTCACTATATGTTCCAAATCTGTCCTTTGCAAACTTAAGTAACTGTTCAAGTATAGCAGGTGCAAATGTAAGACCTGTAACATTATACATATCAAGAAGTTTAAAGAAATCTTCAATAAACTTAACTCCGTCTGTTAAAACTACAGTTCCACCTTTGTAGAAAACTGTATAAGTTCTTCTAAGTGCCATAGAATGATTCATTGGCGCTGTAACCATTTCCACATCATCATTTGTTATGCCAATTGCTTCGCTAACATTCTGTGCTATGGCAACATTATTTCTATAAACAATCTTAATTCCCTTTGACTTACCTGTTGTTCCTGTTGTAAAAAGAATCTCTGACAAATCATCTTCCTTAGGTAAATCAAACTTATATTCAACCTCATAGTTATCAAAATCAATTGCTTCATTAAACATATCTTTTAAGCTAATTGATTTCTTGTTTTCATTCTTTAATTTCTTCTTATCAAGGAAATAATCTGTTTCAACAAAATCCATAATTTCAAGAATCCTGTCTTCCTTAACTGCTTTTTCAAGTGGGCATGCAACTGCACCTAAAAGCTGAATTGAAAACATTGCAAAAAGATACTCAACTTTCTGAGCTCCCTTTAAAACAACAACATCTCCTTTTTTTACTCCATTTTCTTCCAAAAATGAAGCTCCTTTGTTAATCATTTTCCAAAACTGTTTATATGTAACTTTATTTTTTTTGTCTCCTAAGCATATTTTGTCAGGAGTTATTTCTGAAGCACTCTTTATAGCTTCCAAAATTGAACTGTAACTCATTACAACCTCCTAAAACCATGTATTTCAAAATTCTATATCACAAAACTATTCATTACAACAATTGTATTTCAAAACTCTACATACCTTAGAACTTACCATAGAAAAATGCACCTGCATTATATCCTGAACCGTACATTCCAAATACAAGAATACCTGCAATAAGAGCTAAGTACAATAACCATCTGAATAAAATATTCTGTTTTGCAATAACATCTCTTATTGTCATTCCGTCCTTGTCAAACTTTTCCTGCAACATACTTACACCCCAAACTAATGCAACTAAAAGCATTGCCAATGTGAAATTATGCTGGTCAAGTCCATAAGAATACAAACTTTCATCCAAAAGAGTATGAAGTCCAAACTGTCTGAAATTAAACATTCTCTTTAAAAATTCAAAGAATGTTGTAAATCCTGCAGAAACTGCAAAGAATATACGTCCAATAGTTGATAACATAAATGTTCTTGCCATTCTGAAAAGATTAAAGCTGAAACATTCTGTATCCATATGCAAGAACTTGCATAATTTTTGAATTGGAATTTCAAACAATCCACTTGATACGATTAAAATACCGTGGTAAATGCCCCAAAGTACAAAACAACTTGCCGCTCCGTGCCAAACACCTGTAACAATCCATACACATGATGCAGGGATTACAACTGAAAGTGAACGTGAAACCTGATTGCCCCATTTCTTTCTTGTGAATTTATTAATCTTCTTACACAATGCTGACATTGATACAGGATATAATAAATAATCCTTAAACCATGCACCAAGTGAAATATGCCATCTTCTCCAGAATTCCGGCATATTCTTTGAGAAGAACGGATGCCAAAAGTTCTTATCTAAATTAATACCAAATATTTCTGACACACCATGGGCAATATCCATACATCCCATCCAATCCAAATACATCTGAATTGAGAACAATGATATTGCAAGAATAAGTGGGAAACCTGTAATCTGGTCCCATTTTGCAAGAGCACCATTAGTAAAAGTCTGCAATCTGTCAGAAATAACCATTTTTTCAAAGTAACCCCAGAGAATTAACTGGAATCCCTTAGTTACCCTGTCATAATCAAAAGGATGGTCTTTAAAAAACTGTGGTGATAATTTATTGTATCTTCCAATAGGTCCCTGAACTATATGTGGAAAATACATTGTAAACAATGCTAATTTAAAATAATTAGTCTCTGCTCTATATCTTTTCCAATAAATATCAAGAATATATCCAACAACCATAAATGTATAGAATGATATTCCTAATGGTAATACAAAATTAAATTCCTTACTCCAATCAAGTCCGAATCTTCCAAGAACTGAAGAAACTCCTGACAAAATAAAATCAGTATATTTAATTACACATAAAATTCCAAGATTTATTGCAAAGTCAAGAAGTAAAATTCTTTTTCTTCTCTTAGTAAATCTTTTCTTAAAAGCCTTCTTAGCTTCCTTTGAAGAAAACTCTCTTGTCTTTGTAATTCTGCTTTCATCGTCGTGTAACTTCTGAATCTTTCCTGCCAATGTATATGTACTAAGTGACGAGATAAAAATAAATATTATATATTTTGGTCCGGCAAATAAATAAAATGCTATACTTGCCAAAAGTAAAAATACCCACTGACATTTTCTAAATATTGTAAAATATAATAGTATAACAATTAATAGAAAAGGGATAAATGATAATGTGTTAAAACCCATCTTACTACTCTCCTCTGTGCATTACAGTTGCATTGTTTTCAAAATGAAGAAATGCTGTATCTGCAACCTCTTTTAGTTTCTTGTCATAAACAATAATGTTCATTCCCCATGAAATTAATCCTGTGTATTTACTATTGTTTAATCTCATTGTTCCACCTTTGGAATTAGCTGTTATATCATAATCAGTACCACAACTAAGTGTTCCTCCAAGGGTTGTAACTTTTGAGTTATCTTCAAGCTGTTTCTTTACTTTATTCTTAGAGTTATCTCCATCAAGAACACAAATAACATTATTTCCATAAGTACTGTCTGTAAATAACGCTTCATCAGCTCCCATACTAATCAAAGTCTTCTTCTGACTGTCAGTAAATGTGATATTCCTAACATTTGAACCAGAAGTAATAATTACTGAATATTCATCAGTATTAATAGCCTTAAGGTATTCATCAAAGTTAGTTATAAGATTTAACTTTCCTTCATTTAAAGCGGCCTGATAGTTTGATTTCTGTGACTCAAAATCCTTCTTTATACTATTATCTGTTTTTCTATAATCTGTAAGTTTGTAATTATCAGCAATATACTGACCTACGAACTTGGTAATCTTCTTTGCCCCTAAAATATTTACGTGAACCGTATCTGCCGCATCCTCTGAATAATCAAACTGCATCTTATCCATATTTGATTTCAAATTCAAATCAAGAAATTTAATATTATTCTTGTCGGCAAGTTCCTGTATATAATTGTGCTGGTCTTCATGCCATGTTGTGTCAGGTGTTCTTACAAATAATAATTCCACACCCTGTTGTTTTGCTTCCTTAATAAGCTTAAGAGCATATTCTTCATTAATAGGATTTGGTGTTTCCTTATCATTAGACTTAACTTCAAATCCATCATACTTTCCTTTTGCTTCTTTTTCAGCGTCAAAACTTGTTGAATTTTTAAACTGTGTTGAAAGTACTGAAAATCCCTTAGTATTACTATTGTTTTTTCCTAAGAAGAAATCATAGTCATCATAAGACAGTTCAGACCATCTTGTGTGATACAAAGATAATGGGAAAAGATATGACCACAAATCAACTTCTTCGTCTGTGCCATCAGCTTCCTTATGGAAGTCCTTGTAATCCAAGGCGTATTGAATCTTGTTCTTACCCCATTTCATATAATCATAAGACTTTCTTGCCTTTTCTTCTGCTTTTTCAGAAGAACGTCCGGCAGACTTAATCTCTATTACTGCTAATTTCATATTCTGAGTTTTTAGTGCTTCCTTAAACCAATAATAAGTTCCAATCATTGGCTGAGACATAACACCTAGATTATATGAAGAAATTCCCTGCTCCTCATATAGCTGGAACGGATCCATTGCTGCTGAAATAATACTTGCTCCAAAAAAGACAACTTCTGCGCTGTTATCCTGCAATTCATAAAAACTTTTGTTTGTTTTCGCCGATACCCATCTATTTTCTAACCACTTAGGCTTTAAAAGGTCTGTTAACCCTCCAACCATTAAAACTGCCACCATGCAAAAACATATGATTTTTGTAATACGAACTAATTTTAATTTCATAATAAACTCCACTGCTTAATCTTTTATTGTTTTTTCACACACACTAGTCCCCTTTACACTCAAAAACAAAAATATAATATATAATAATTTTTATATAAGTTCTTAAGTAAATAACATGGAAGTGTTATGTGTGAGTTTTATATAACGATTTTAAGGAGATAACTAAATGAACAACACAATCAATTATTATAATCAAAACGCAGAAAGCTTCATAGCGAATACGCAGAATGCGGACATGCATCCAACGCAGGAAAGATTTCTTCGATTGCTAGATGCGAATACATCAATTCTTGATTTTGGTTGTGGTTCTGGTCGTGATGCAAAATATTTCCTAGAGAAAGGATATCAAGTGACAGCGATAGATGGATCGGCAGAGCTGTGCAGATTAGCTAGCGAATTTACAGGCATAGAGGTTAAAGATTGATATAGAAATCAAACTAAGCAGAATATATAAAGATACGAGGAAAATGAAATGAACATACAGATTTTTGGAACTAAGAAATGCAATAACACCAAGAAAGCTGAACGGTTTTTCAAAGAACGTGGAATCAAATTCCAGTTCATTGATATGAAAGAAAAAGGTATGAGTAAGGGTGAATTCAATTCAGTTGCTCAGGTGAATGGTGGATTAGAAAATATGATCAACTGGGAAGGAAAAGACAAAGATCTTCTTGCTCTCATTAAGTATATTACAGATGAAGATAAGCTTGAAAAGGTGCTTGAAAATCCGCAGGTAATAAAAACTCCGGTTGTCAGAAATGGAAAGCAATCAACATTAGGGTATCAGCCGGATGTCTGGAAAGCGTGGAAATAAGAAAAGTAAAGGATAAATTATTATGATTTATACAGTAAAGAGAATCGATGAAGATTTAGATTTTGGCTGCGAAGAACGAGCCAAAGACGCTCCGGTTATGGCAGTGGTTACACTTGTAGATTCATCTGGAGAAGAATTGAGGGTGAAAGAAGAGGATGCCCTGCTTTATAAAAACAATACCAATGAAGGAGACAAGGTTTGTTTCGATAAAAATGATCCGGATTCCGTTATTAGCCATATATAGATGGAAAGTGTGGAAATGATGATGTAAATATTTGTTGATGCAGACGCCTGTCCAGTGGTTAGCATAGTTAAAAAATGCAAAAAAGCAGTTGCAGATCTGGGGCGTATTCTTTTAGTGCATAAGCATCAAAATAGTGTTATAATCACAAAAGCGCCTGGGAAAAATGGACGCAGAAAATTATATTTATCACAAGGAGGCAACTATGATGGATTTCTATAAGAGAGCACTTGAATTAAAAGACGAGACAGTAGCAGACAGAAGATACATTCATGAGAATGCAGAGGCAGGACTTGAACTTCCGAAGACGAAAGCTTATGTGATGGATAAGTTGAAAGAGTATGGTCTGGATCCGGTTGAATGCGGAGAGGGAGTTACGGCAATGCTTGGAAATGGCGGTAAGGTTCTTCTCCTGCGTGCAGATATGGATGGACTTCCGATGCCGGAGAAAAGCGGTGAAGCATTTGCCTGTCCAACAGGAAAAACAGCACATACTTGTGGACATGATTTTCATGCGGCAATGCTTTTGAGTGCGGCAAGGATTTTGAAAGAACAGGAAAGTAAGCTGAAAGGAACAGTGAAATTCATGTTCCAGCCGGCGGAAGAGACCTTTCAGGGAAGTAAGAATATGATTGAACACGGAATCCTTGAGAATCCCAAGGTAGATGCAGCGCTTGCGTATCATGTATCTCCGGGAAAGATGCCGGTCGGACTTTTTATGTATAATGATAAAGGCACAATGATGTATTCTGTTGATGGATTTAAAATTACGGTCAAAGGGAAAGGTTCTCACGGAGCCTATCCTCATGCGGGTGTGGATCCGATCAATATTGGGGTGCACATTCATCTCGCATTACAGGAGTTGATCGCCAGAGAGACAGATCCGGCGCACGCATGTGTTCTGACAATTGGACAGTTTAAGGCCGGCGAGGCGGCAAATATCATCCCGGAGACAGCAGTTCTTCAGGGAACGATCCGTACAAACAATACGAAAGAGCGCGAACTTCTTGTTCGCCGAATGAAAGAAGTGGCAGAGAAGACCGCAGCTGTGTATAATGGCAGTGTGAAAATCGAGATGATCTCCGAAGTCCCGCCGCTGATCTGCAATCCGGCATTGACGGACGAAATGATTGGATATATGAAAGAGATGGATATTCCGGGCCTTACTCCGGTTCCGGATGTGAGTGCAAGTGCATCGGAAGATTTTGCAGTGATCGCAGAGAAAGTTCCGAGTACATTTATGTATCTCTCAGCAGGTTATACGGACGAGCGGGGAACTTATCCGGCACACAATCCGAAGGTACAGTTTAATGAAGATGTCTGCCCGATCGGTGTGGCATGTCTGGCACAGTGTGCAGTGAAATGGCTGGAGAGTCATCAGGAATAAGAAGTAAAATACAAAATCAAGAGAAGAAACAAGAATACGATTGGAGAGCGATATGAGCATATTAAATGTAGAACACCTGACACATGGATTTGGAGACCGTGCAATCTTCAATGATGTGTCATTCCGACTTTTGAAAGGAGAGCACATTGGTCTTGTCGGAGCCAACGGAGAAGGAAAATCCACCTTTATGAGTATTGTTACAGGGAAAATGTTACCGGATGAAGGGAAGGTTGAGTGGTCAAAGAATGTGCATGCAGGTTATCTGGATCAGCATGCAGTGCTGGAAAAGGGTATGACGATCAGGGATGTATTAAATTCTGCATTTGCATATCTGTTTGATATGGAAACAGCTATGAATGAGATGTATGAAAAAATGGCAACAGCAGATGAGGAAGAGATGCAGTATCTGATGGAAGAAACCAGTACTTATCAGGAACTTCTGGAGCATCATGATTTTTATATGATCGATGCAAAGGTCAGTGAAGTGGGACGTGCACTCGGTCTGGAAGATATCGGGCTGGACAGAGATGTAACAGAACTGTCCGGAGGTCAGCGTACAAAGGTATTGATGGCAAAACTTCTGTTAGAAAAACCGGATATCCTGCTTCTGGATGAGCCTACTAACTATCTTGATGAGAGTCATATTGAATGGTTGAAGCGTTATCTGAACGAATATGAAAATGCATTTATCCTGATTTCTCATGATATTCCATTTTTGAACAGCGTAATCAATATCATTTATCATATGGAGAATCAGTCACTGGATCGTTATCCGGGAGATTATGACCATTTCAGGAAGTATATGCTGCAAAAAAGGCGCAGCTTGAAGCTGCCTATAGAAAACAGCAACAGGAGATCAGTGAACTGAATGATTTTATTGCCAGAAATAAGGCGCGTGTTGCAACAAGAAATATGGCAATGGCGAGAAAGAAAAAGCTGGATAAAATGGAAGTGATCGAGCTTGTAAAAGAAAAACCAAAGCCGGAATTTAATTTCAAGCGCGGTCGTACTTCAGGTAAATTGATTTTTGAGACAAAAGATCTTGTGATTGGTTACGATGAGCCATTGTCCAGACCGTTGAATATTAGTATGGAACGCGGAGAGAAGATTGCACTGGTCGGCGCAAATGGAATTGGTAAGACAACACTATTGAAGAGCATCCTGGGATTAGTAAAACCATATTCCGGTGAAGTAGAGCTGGGGGATTACCAGATGATCGGTTATTTTGAACAGGAATCTGATCCGAATAATGCAACGACATGTATTGAAGAAATCTGGAAAGAGTTCCCATCATGGAATCAGTATGAGGTGCGCTCTGCACTTGCCAAATGCGGTCTGACTACAAAACACATTGAAAGCCAGGTGCGTGTTCTCAGCGGCGGCGAGCAGGCAAAAGTACGTCTTTGCAAGATATTAAATGTAGAGACAAATATTCTTTTGCTGGATGAGCCTACCAATCATCTGGATGTGGATGCAAAAGAAGAACTGAAAAGGGCGCTTCGGGAATATAAGGGAACGATTCTTCTGATCTGTCATGAACCGGAGTTTTATCAGGATATCGTGACAGATGTGTGGAATTGTCAGGAGTGGTCAACAAAAATCTAACTATATAGATAAGAAATAAGATAGTAAGTGGAACTGAATTGTCTAAGTTGTCTAAATTAAATAAATATTAA
>ERZ773200.2877-NODE-2877-length-12022-cov-2.898638_pt1 | contig 12022 bp, 9 predicted proteins | sample MGYA00581008_ERZ773200 | MGnify/ENA primary metagenome ERZ773200 (study PRJEB29015, sample SAMEA2737770) | human gut metagenome | biome: human gut; feature: human-associated habitat; material: faeces | place: China | collected 2012 ... | reverse complement strand
CGTGACGTTCACGCTGACGCCGGTGACAGAGAACGGCAAGGCCACCATAACCTTCAGCACACCGGGCCGTGATGCCGTAGAGATGGAAGCCACATGGATTACCATGCCCGTAAAGCCAATAGCCACACTGAGTGAGTTTGCCGCCGAAAACCCCGACGACTACCTCACCTACCGCTACACCGGCGAGGCCGTGATTACCTTCGTCAACAAGGGCAACGGCATGCCGGAGTATTACCTCCAGGACGCAACGGGAGGCATGCTCGTAAGAGACGACTACCAGTATCTGCAGGCTACATACAAAGAGGGCGACAAGCTCACCGGGTTCATCGGCAACATCACGTCGGTGTTCGGCTTGCGTTATCCTACGAAATCTATAAGCCTGGGGAATCTCGCTGCTGCGTGACCGGAACTTCTCAGCACTGCTTCACCAACAACGACCGCAAACCGTTGCGGCTGCCCCATCAGAATCCAGAGTTACACCAACTGTTCTTATCTCTGCTGGAATCCTGATTGGATTATAGCATGAATTGATTTCTCTTGTCAATTTGAAACCATTCTCTCAAAATCAAAATACGCCCCCTCTTTTCATAGAAAGGACTCTTTATGAAATCACTGAAAAAAGCAACCGGTTGGATTATTGCCGGTGTCGCTGCACTCTTAATCATTGTCGCTGCTACCAGTGCAACCACCATTGTTCCGGCTGGTCATGCCGGCGTTGTCGTAACCATGGGCAGCGTCAGCAATCGTGTACTGGATGAAGGCTTACATTTTAAAGTGCCATTCGTCCAGCAAGTTGTAATGATGAACAACAAGATTCAAAAGACAGAAGTCGCTTCCAACAGCGTTTCTAAGGATTTGCAGACCATTTCCAGCTCGGTTGCGATCAACTTCCACATCACAAAAGACGCTTCCGCTACCATCTATCAAACCATCGGCGAACAGTATTCCGATACCGTCTTGCAGCCTGCCATTCAAGAAGCGGTCAAGGCAGTTACTGCACAATACACCGCAGAAGAATTGATTACCAAGCGTTCTGCTGTTGGGGACGAAATCGGGCAGACACTCTCGGAAAAGGTTTCCGACTATGGCATTTTAATCGACAAGTTCAATATTGTTGACTTTGATTTCTCCGAGGAGTTCAATGCTGCCATCGAACAGAAACAAGTTGCCGAACAAAACAAACTTCGGGCAGAAACCGAAAAAGAACAGCAGATTATTGAAGCAGAAGCTGCTGCAAAACAGAAAACCATTGCAGCGGATGCAGAGGCAACCTTGAAAAAGGCAGAAGCAGAAGCTGCTGCCAACGAAAAAATCAATGCCTCTTTGAATGACAAGGTACTGCGGTATCAGCAGATTCAGAAATGGGACGGCAAGTACCCGAATGTTGTTTCAGACTCCGCCTCTGTTCTGATGAATCTGCCGTCTGATGATGCGGATTCCAGTTCCACCGAAACCCCAACCAATCCATAACCATTCTCTCTTAGGAGGGCTTTCACGCTATGCAACACTATACTTTCCCCTATACAGAAGTGTTTCACTGCACGGCTGGCGATTGTCCAGACAGCTGCTGTAAAGGCTGGGAAATTGTCATCGACCCAAAAACACTCCAAACCTATCAGCAGACCTGTTCCCCCATCGGGGAAACCATCCGCTCAACGCTCACAAAAAATGAAGACGATGAGTGGATGTTTCAAAATCGGGAAGATGGAAACTGTCCGTTCTGGAACGCAGAAAAACTTTGTGACTTACAAATACAAGCTGGAGAACACCTGCTCTGTGATACCTGCCGACAGTTCCCACGCATTCCGCAGGATTATACGCTTTTTACAGAACACGTGCTCTCGCTTGCCTGTCCAGAGGCTGCCCGTCTGGTCTTGACGCAAACAGAACCGTTCCAAGCAATTCCGCTCACACAAGACGAACCATCCGAACCCGTCAATGAAGCGGAACTCCCCTATTCTTTGAATTGGATGAATTGCCTGCTTGAAACACGTGCTGTTCTGCTGCAATTGTTTCAGGAAACAAGCATTCCGCTTGCAGAGGCACTCTGTTACGGGTTGCACTATGTACAGCAGTTTCAAGATTGGATCGAAGAAAAGACAGACGATTTCCCAGAATTACAGCCCATCCCCAGCAAGCCTGTATTTCTTCATCACGAATCTGTTCAACATTTATATGATAGCCTCGAATGGATGACTCCGGAATGGGCAGACTGGATGCAGCAAATCCAACAACATCCGGTTACCGATGCAGATTTACAGGCATTTGCAAAAGTCGCTGAACCATGGATTCCAGCGTTCCGAAACTTTTGTTCCTATTACCTTTATCTATATTGGCTGCAAGCATTGAACACCGGAAACGCCTTGATACAGTATCAAAAGTTGCTCACTGCTCTTCATGAAATTGCCATCGTTTCTGCTTGGAAGCTGCGGGAAACGCATACGTACACGCTGACAGATTGCATGATAATTGTGCAACGCTACGCAAAGGAAGTCATGCACGATGCTGAAAATATTGAAAAAATAGAAGATGTTCTGTATAATTTAGGAAGTTTATAAAAGAAAAATTAACAACGAAAACGATTCCACACAGAAATTTTTTTGCTCCGATTCTTTACAGATTTATGGGTTTCATGTTATAATAAGGTGAGTGCAAATTACGATTTTGAGACATCATAAAAAAACTGGTGCTACACCAAAAAGAACGGAGGATGAACGTGACCATCAACACCATCGCAAAAATGGCAGGCGTTTCCCCTGCCACTGTTTCACGTTATTTAAATCAGGGGTATGTCAGCGAAGAAAAAAAAGAACGCATTCGGAATGTCATTGAACAGACCGGTTATTCCCCTAGCCCTTCTGCACAGATGCTCCGCACCGGAAAAAATCATCTGGTCGGTGTTATTGTTCCCCGTATCAACTCAGAACCTGTTGCAGAAATGGTGGAAGGCATTACTCGCATCATGGCACAGGCTGGCTATCAAATTCTGCTCGCCAACACCAGCAACCAAGTGGAAAAGGAACTGGAATTTCTAAAGATTTTCCGCACCAACAATGTGGACGGTGTCATCTTTATGGGCACGCTGATGTCCAAACGCCATCTCACTGTGATGCGTTCCTATCAAAAACCGATTGTTCTGTTGGCACAGCAGGAAGAAATTATTCCAAGCGTTTATTTTGATGACTATCAATCTGCCTATCTGGCAACGGAAATTCTGCTGAAACGAGATTGCCGGGAAATTGCCTACATCGGCGTTACCTTGAAAGACCGTGCAGTCGGTCGAAATCGCCGCATTGGCTTTACCGATGCCCTCGCTCAATATCAGATTCAGCCGGATGAACGGAGAATGGTAGAAACACAATTTGACATGGAAGATGGCTATGAAGCAGCTCGGATTCTAATGGAACGAAATGTGCCATTTGACGGCATTTTCTGTGCAACGGCAGAACTGGCATTCGGTGCGATGAGTTACCTGCGACAACAAAATGTTCTCGTTCCGGAACAAGTCAAGGTGTCTGCGGTCGGCAACAATCGCCTTGCAACCCTGTATGACCCGCCGCTGACAACGGTTTCCCTCTCTCATCGCACAGGCGGTTCAGAAGCAGCAGCCATGCTGTTGGATCTGATTCAGGAACAGGAGATTCCCCGCCGCAGTGAAAAAATGATTTGCTGCCTCCATGAACGCAAGAGCACCCTCGGATGAAAGATTTTTCATATTTTTTGTAGAACCGAGATAAAAATCATTTTTCACCTTTGTGAAAAATCCATCTATCTTTTACGGCAGAAATATGGTATAATGACATCATGACGAAAACGATTTCACACTCTTTTTGTGCGAAAATTCACCCATTCTGACTTCATAAAAAGGAGCGTTGATTCAGATGTATGATGTGACTGCAATCGGGGAAGCCCTGATTGACTTTATTCCAGCACAGCGGGACTGTGCCTTAAAAGAAGTAGAATCTTTCACCCGTGTTTGCGGCGGAGCACCAACCAATGTTGCTGCGGTTGTCGCAAAATTACAGGGAAATGCTCGCCTGCTGACGCAGGTCGGCAACGATGCGTTCGGTGATTATATTGTCGATACCATTCAAGCTTGCGGTGTCAAAACAGACGGCGTTTGCCGGACAGATGCTGCCAATACTGCCCTCGCTTTTGTTTCCTTAAAAGCAGATGGCAACCGGGATTTTTCCTTCTATCGGAAACCCAGTGCAGACTTGCTCTTACAGCCGGAACAGATTCAGCCGATTTGGCTGGAAGAAACCGGTATCCTGCACTTCTGCTCGGTTTCTCTGGTCGAATCCCCAATGAAAGAAACCCACAAAGCCGTTTTAAAACTGGCAAAGAAAAACCATGCCATCATCAGCTTTGACCCGAATATCCGCCTGCCGCTCTGGTCTTCTGCGGAAGCTTGTCAGGAAACCGTTCGGGAATTTCTCCCCTATGCGGATTTAGTCAAGCTCTCTGATGAAGAATGCTTCTTCGTCACGGGCAAGCACTCTATTTTAGATGCAGCGGACTGGCTATTTGAACAGGGCTGCAAAATGGTACTCTATTCTATGGGAAAAGAAGGTGCTATGATTTTAACACCGCATTTTTCCAGCCATGTAGAGAATCCGGAAGTTCGGGTAAAAGATACCACTGGGGCTGGCGATGCCATCATTGGTGCATATCTGTACTGTCTAGCAAAAAATCATATCACTGTTTCGCAGCTGGCAACCTGCTCGCCGGAACAGGTGCAGGAATGGTTGACCTTTGCCGTTTATTATGCAAATTACAGCATTACAAAAAGCGGTGCAATTGCATCCTATCCGGACTATACCACATTCGTGAAATGGATGCAGGAAAAGAGAAAGAAAACTCATTGAACCCCACTTTTTTGAAAAAAATTCCTTGGTTAAAGATTTTAAAAATGACAGTCGGTGCAGTTCTGGCAATGGAACTCGCTGGACTGCTACACTTAGAATATGCTGCTTCTGCCGGAGTCATTGCGTTTCTGACCATTCAGGACACCCGACAGGAAACGAGCAGCAGTGCCCTGCGAAGAGGCATTGCCTTTTGTATCATGACACTGCTCTGCCTGCCCATCTTCTCCCTTTTGGGGAATCAACCGTGGGCATTCGGCATATTCTTTCCCCTATTTCTATTGATTTGTTTTACCTGCCGCATGGAAGATTCCATCGCCGTCAATACCGTCTTGGCAACGCATTACATGGCAGCTGGCGGCGTATCGCTGCCCATGCTAAAAAATGAATGCGGTTTGCTGCTGGTTGGCGTTGGTCTGGGCATCCTGCTCAACAGCTTTATGCCAAACAACTTGCGGCGGATTCAAGCCAAACAATCCGAACTGGATGCCGAATTGCAACAGATTCTACATCGTATGGCAATTCATGTTCTAAAGACGGAACATCCAGATTATGACGGCAGCTGCTTTCATCGCACAGATCAATTATTGACCGAGATGGAACAGGAAACCGTCCGGTTTATGCGAAATCATTATCTCGAACAAGACCTCTATTTCATGCAGTATCTCATGATGCGGCGAGAACAATGTGAGATTCTGCGGATGATTTACCGGCAAATCTGCAAATTGACCTTGATTCCCACACAGGCAAAGCCGCTTTCTGATTATCTACAAACCATCAGCGAACAGTATCATGAAACAAATGATGCTGTTGCTCTATTGGAGGAATTGGATGCTCTGCATCGGTTCTATCAGGAACAGCCGCTGCCGGAAACAAGAGAACAGTTTGAAAATCGTGCGATTCTATACGCTATTTTATCAGATTTGCGTTCTTTGCTGCAAATCAAGCAGCAGTTCTCTGCGTCATTACCGAAAAAAGGACGAGGTTCTTCGTCTTTTTATAGAAAACAGAATCCCAAAACAAATTAAAACTCATTGGAAAGGATGAATTTTTATGCGTATTTTAGTATTCGGCGGTGCTGGTTACATCGGCTCTCATACCGCACTCGAACTGATTCGTGCTGGCGAAGAAGTTGTTGTTGCTGACAACCTGCAAACCGGTTTCCGGGCTGCCATTCCGGAAGGTGCAACCTTCTATCAGGGCGACATCCGTGACCGTGCATTCCTCGATGACTTGTTCACCAAAGAAAAGATTGACGCTGTGATTCACTTCGCTGCTTGCTCTCTGGTTGGCAAAAGCGTCACCCTGCCGCTGAAGTATTATGACAACAACCTCTGTGGCACAAAGGTACTGCTGGAAGCAATGGTGGCTCACGATGTCAAGAAAATTGTTTTCTCCTCCACCGCTGCTACTTACGGCGAACCGGAAAATATTCCGATTCTGGAAACCGACCGCACCTGTCCGACCAACCCATATGGCGAAACCAAGCTGGCAATGGAAAAGATGTTCTATTGGACTGCAAAGGCACATGGTCTGCGGTATGTTTCTCTCCGGTATTTCAACGCTTGCGGTGCAGATAAGACTGGCACAATCGGTGAAGCACACAATCCGGAAAGCCACCTGATTCCACTGATTCTGCAAGTTCCAAACGGCAAGCGGGAAGCAATCTCCATCTTTGGTACAGACTATGATACACCAGATGGCACTTGCATTCGGGACTACATCCATGTAACTGACTTGGCACAGGCTCATATTCTGGCGGTTCGTTATCTCCAGAATGGCGGCGAAAGCAACATCTTTAATCTGGGTAACGGCATCGGCTATTCTGTTCGGGAAGTTATCGAAACTGCAAGAGCCGTCACCGGTCATCCGATTCCGGCAATTGAATCCCCGAGAAGAGCCGGCGACCCGGCAAGACTGGTCGCATCCAGCCAGAAGGCAAGAGAAGTTCTGGGTTGGGATCCGCAGCACGCAAGTCTGGAAGAAATCATTGGCGACGCTTGGAGATGGCACAAGAATCATCCGAATGGCTATGCTGAAGCATAAGGGGCTACTTTTGGATTCATTTTCCATTCACTTGCATTTTATCTATTTTTTACAAATTTTGTCATCTATTACAAACTGCACGAAGAAATTCGTGCAGTTTTTGTTTAAAAAGCCAAAACTTTGTGGAATATTTGAAAACTTAACACTTATTTTACGTGGATGTTACAAAGCAATCCGCTTTTTCTCCTATAATGAAAGAGATAGCATAAAATCGCTTTTTTTGAAAAAATAAGCGAAATATTGAAAATAGGATGTGCTTGCGGATGGATATTTTTTCTTTTCTCACCCTGTTTGGCGGTCTGGCATTCTTCTTGTATGGCATGAACGTCATGTCCTCCGGTTTGGAAAAGCTGGCGGGCGGTAAACTCGAAGTGATCCTGCAAAAAATCACTTCAAACAAATGGAAAAGTCTGCTGTTCGGGGTCGGCATCACCGCCGCCGTGCAGTCTTCCTCAGCGGTTACGGTCATGTTGGTTGGTTTGGTCAACTCCGGCATTATGCAGCTTGGACAAACCATTGGCATTCTCATGGGCTCTAACATTGGTACAACCTTAACCGTCTGGCTGCTGGCACTGTCCGGCATCAGTGGGGAAAGCGTTTTCCTGAAGCTCATTAAACCGGAATCATTCTCCCCTCTGTTGGCACTCATTGGTATCATTATGATCATGACTGCCAAGCACAACAAAACCAAAGATATTGGTCGTATCTTAGTTGGATTCTCCGTTCTGTTCACTGGCATGATGATGATGGGTGAATCGGTTGAACCGCTGAAAGATTCTCCGTCATTCTCCCACATTTTGACTGCATTCAATAACCCGTTGGTCGGCGTGTTGGCGGGTGCAATTATTACTGCTGTCATTCAGAGTTCTGCTGCCTCTATCGGAATTTTGCAGTCCCTCTCGATTACAGGTCATATCACCTATGGTATGGCAATCCCGATTATTATGGGACAGAATATCGGAACTTGTGTCACTGCTTTGATTTCCAGCATTGGCGTTAACCGCAGTGCACGAAGAGTTGCTGTCATTCACATCGCATTCAACTGCATCGGCACAATTATTTTGCTGCCAATTCTGTATTTGGTCAATGCATTTGTAGACTTTGCCTTTATGGACTGGACCATCAGCTATGCTGGCATTGCTCTGGTACACACCATCTTCAATGTAGTTGTTACGTTCTTGCTGCTGCCGTTCTCGAAGCTGCTGGAAAAGCTGGCATATCTGGTTATCAAGCAACTGCCAGAAGAAACTCAGAAGGAACAGCTGATCTTGCCGGGAGAAATCCTGCTGAATACCCCAGCCGTTGCCATTGAAGCTTGCCGTACCTCTGTCAATGACATGGCACGCCTTGCAGAAGATACCATTCTGAAAGCTCTCAGCCTGCATGACAACTATTCAGAATCTGTTGCACATGCTGTTTCCAAACAGGAAAAACTGTTAGACCAGTATGAGGACAAGCTGAATGCGTATATTGTCCGTATTTCCAAACATAGTATTGCCTCTTCGGATAATCGCACGGTTTCCAAGATGCTGCATGGAATTGGGAACTTCGAGCGAATCGGTGACCATGCTTTGAATGTCGCACAGTCTGCACAGGAAATGCATGACAAGCAAATTTCATTTTCTACCGAAGCAAAGTCGGAATTACAGGCAATGCGAGCAGCTCTAACAGAAACAGTTCATTTGGCGTTTGATGCGTTCTGCAAAGATGATTTGAATCTGGCTCATCAGGTCGAACCAATGGAAGAAGTTATTGATACGTTCAATATGAGAATGAAAAAGAAACACATCGAACGGTTGCAAAAAGCTGCTTGCACTGTGGAATTGGGTTATATTTTCCAAGATCTCCTCACAAACTTTGAACGAATTTCCGACCACTGCTCCAACATTGCAGGATGTCTGATTGAAATTGAAGAAAATCGGGATATGCATGAATATTTGCATGATCTGAAAAAATCAGATGAATCATTCCAGGAACAGTATCATGCAAATCTGGAACGATATATGATGCAATTGCAACAATTTATGGAACAAAATCAGCAAACCGCAGAACCTGTAAAAAGCAAATAATTTCCCTTTTTTCAAGAAAATAGCACTTTGGCGGAATCTTTTCAGATTCCGCCATTTTTGTATAAAAAGAACAGTTCTTTATAAATAAAGTGTACGATTCTTTCGTAAAAAGTACAGTGGAATTGTAAAACTTCTCGGAGGGGATTGACTTTTTTGTCGAATGGGCGTATACTAAAAATAGAGGGAAACTCAAAAAACGAGTAAAAAAACCGCCGTATTTTCGGCGGAAATGATAGAAAGGGATGGAACATATGTATACTAAGAAAAAGGGGCTGGCTGCACTCATCGCAGCTGTAACCGGACTCTCCTCGCTGGCAGTTGGCACAGTTTCTGCTGCACCGGCAGCTGCTGAAAATGAGGAGGCAGTCAAAATTCTGTCGCTGGGCGATTCCATCACAGACGGTTATTGGACTTCTGGTGCTTATCGAAAGTATATGTACCACGACTTGGAACAGATGGGTTATAACATTGATATGGTAGGCCCGAAGGGAGGCAATTCCAACACATTTACTTACAACGGACAATCCGTTTCCTATGACGATAACAACGCCGGATACAGCGGTTATGCCATTCAGGAAATGACAACCAAGGAACACCGTTCCGGCATTCTGGAAACCATTCAGGCGACTTGGTATAACGGTCAAAATATGATTGCTGCTTATCAGCCGGATATTGTCCTGCTGCAAATCGGCACAAATGATATTCTGAGCAACTACAATGACGGTATTACCGACCGTCTGGAAAACTTGGTCAATGTTATCTTACAGGATTTGGATGCTGATAGCACCGTTTTCGTTTCCACCATTCCAGACATTGATGCATACACCCGTGCAGACTGGCTTGGTTCTTATGGAATCAACGCTTGGGGCAGCACACAGGAAGAAAAAGACCAGCTGATGGAAACCGTTACTGGCTGCATTGATACCTACAATACTTCTATTTATAACCTTGTTCTCAAGATGCAGAGCGAAGGCAAAAATGTTCAGTTTGCTGACATCAATAGTGTTGTAGACTACCAAACCGACTTACATGATGGTGTACATCCGAATGAAGCAGGTTATGAGAACATGGGCAACTACTGGGCTGAGCTGCTGAATGACTTCTTCCAGAACCATGGCACAAATCCGAAGCCGGTTACAACCACTACCACAACGCAGCCAGCAGTTACGACAACGACCACCACAACCACAACAAAGGCTACTACAAAGCCCATCACAACCACTTCTACTGCTAAAACTACGACCACAACCAAAGCAACGACCACAACAACAGCTGCAACTGTTCCGGCTGGTGCAACTGCAATTCACCTCACTGACGTAAAGAAGGGCGAAAGCTACAGTCTGGCAAATTATCCGAATGCAACTGCAATTTCGTTCACTCTCTCTGGAAATCTTCAGTACCTCGGCGGTGCGTTCGTTCTTGGAAACTGGACAAAAAATCAGCCATATAGTGCAAGCGACTTGAATGGCAATACTTTGACATTCCCGATTGATATGACCGATATTGAGCAAAAGACTTTCACATTCTTTAGATGGAACGATAGCAATGATGTACAGCTTGAAGATGTAACCTTGTATTGCGGCACTGCTCCGGCAACCACTACAAAAGTTACCACCACGACTGCAAAGCCGACTACCACAACTACCACTACCACTACAACCGCAAAGCCGACCACAACTACCACTACAACCACCACAACTGCAAAGCCGACCACCACAACCACCACTACAACTACAACCGCAAAGCCGACCACGACAACTACCACCACTACCACAACTGCAAAACCGACTACGACAACCACAAAGGCTACTACCACGACTGCAAAGGTTACTACTACAACAGCTTCCCATGCAAAGAAAGTGGTTCTGACCGATGTCCAGTATGAAAAAACCTACTCGCTGGCAGATTATCATCCATCTGACATTAAGGAAATCGTTTTACAGCTGGATGGTGAAGTCGGATATGGATTCGGCGGAAAGCTGGTTCTCGGCGGCTGGGCTGTTCAAATGGATTACGGCGTTGCTGACATGAAGGACGACAAGACCATTACCTTCAAGATTACCAATCCGCAGGATGTTATGACGGTTTACGGTTACTGGGGTAACATGAAGCTCAAGAGCGTTACTTTGGTTTATTAATCTCCTATCAAGCTAATTTCATTGTTTGTCAATGTCAAGGGGCTGTTGCAAATTTTGCAGCAGCCCCGCTTTTTTATCAAATAATTTCCTCCGACTCTGCATAGAATAACAGAAAAAAGGAGGAACGATAACCATGAAAAAAGGTGCATGGATTGATTTTTCCCTGTGGCTGGCAGCCACAGAACTGGTCGGGATTCTCTCCGGCTGGCTCGCCGGAGATATTCGGGCAGTCTATCAGAATTTGCATCAGCCGCCATTCTCGCCACCTGGATGGGTCTTTCCTGTGATGTGGGGTATTCTATATGCCACGATGGCAATTTCCGCATATTTGATTCAACACGCTGACAGCACGCCTTGGAAAAAACGTAGAACGGCATTAATTCTCTATGCTGTACAGCTTGCCGTCAACTTCTCGTGGAGCATTGTCTTTTTCCGGTTTCAAAAATTCGGTGCTGCCATTGGTGTCATCGGTCTGTTGATTCTGCTGGTGATTGCAATGATTGTGGTTTTCAGAAAAATTCGTCCCGCTGCGGCTGGCTGGAACATTCCCTATCTGCTCTGGCTGCTCTTCGCCGCTTATTTGAATATCGGCACATTTCTTTTGAATCCATAATGGCAAGGAACAGAACTGCTTTTTTGCGGTTCTGTTTTTTACATTATTTTTTTAAGAATCACAGTTCTAATTTCACAGTTTTTTATGTTGTTTCCATAAAATTTGTGATTTTATCGAATCAACTCTTAAAAATACAAAAAATGTGATTTTTTTCAAAAAATCAGTTGACAAATCCGGAAAGACGTGCTATAATAATATACGTTGTGAGACATAAAAACAACAAAAACGAAATACCTTGCGGGTGTAGTTCAATGGTAGAATTCCAGCCTTCCAAGCTGGTTACGTGGGTTC
>ERZ773200.2873-NODE-2873-length-12042-cov-4.059731_pt1 | contig 12042 bp, 10 predicted proteins | sample MGYA00581008_ERZ773200 | MGnify/ENA primary metagenome ERZ773200 (study PRJEB29015, sample SAMEA2737770) | human gut metagenome | biome: human gut; feature: human-associated habitat; material: faeces | place: China | collected 2012 ... | reverse complement strand
GAGCCGTTACTGCTTCTTCCTATTTCCTTTGGTATGCTGCTTGTAAATATCTATCCGGATATTATGAGATCGATTGAAGACTCATCGAACGGAGTTGGTGGACTTTTACATTACTTTTATTTACTGGATGAGTGGAGTATCTTACCATCCCTCATCTTCATGGGTGTCGGTGCGATGACAGACTTCGGTCCGCTGATCGCTAACCCGAAGAGCTTCCTGCTCGGTGCAGCTGCTCAGTTCGGTATCTACGGCGCTTACTTCATGGCTATCTTCATGGGATTCAACGATAAGGCTGCGGCTGCTATCTCCATCATCGGTGGTGCAGACGGCCCGACCTCTATCTTCCTGGCAGGTAAACTTGGTCAGACAGGTCTGATGGGACCGATTGCCGTAGCAGCTTACTCCTACATGGCTCTGGTTCCGATTATCCAGCCGCCGATCATGAAACTCCTTACCACCAAAGAGGAGAGAGAGATCCGTATGGAGCAGCTTCGTCCGGTATCCAAACTGGAGAAGATTCTGTTCCCGGTTGTTGTTACAATCGTTGTCTGCATGATTCTGCCGACAACTGCTCCGCTGGTTGGTATGCTTATGCTTGGTAACCTGTTCCGTGAGTCTGGTGTTGTTAAGCAGCTGACAGAGACTGCTTCCAACGCCCTGATGTACATCGTCGTTATCTTCCTGGGTACTTCCGTAGGTGCTACTACCAGTGCAGAGGCTTTCTTAAACCTGGATACCATCAAGATCGTAGTTCTGGGTCTGATTGCATTCGCTCTGGGTACTGCAGCAGGTGTTATCTTCGGTAAGATTATGTGCAAGGTAACTCATGGTAAGGTAAACCCGCTGATCGGTTCCGCAGGTGTATCTGCAGTTCCGATGGCGGCACGTGTATCCCAGAAGGTTGGTTCTGAGGCAGATCCGAGCAACTTCCTTCTGATGCACGCAATGGGACCGAACGTAGCTGGTGTTATCGGTACTGCCGTAGCAGCAGGTACATTCATGGCTATTTTTGGCGTGAAATAGGATCGAGCAGATTTATTCTGAATAATGTATTTATATAGTAGGGTGGGATTCTTCGGGATCCTGCCCTATTGTTATATGCAAACGTCGGTAACTGTTCACAGGTAGGAATTTTCTGAACTGAAAATTCCGTACGATACAGTTCCGGCAGCAGATTTTGCCGATTTGGAATGCGTAGCATCGGCAAAATCCCGTTGCTGGGCACACGTGTGTGAACAGTAACAAACGTCGTTTTTTGTCGAATTTAATCGGTCGAAATAGTTTGCTTTTTGCTGGTGGAAGACGTAAAATGACAGTGAAGTAAGGAGGAATGGCACTAGAGAATAGAAAAGGAGAATGCATAGGATGGCGGATATGAGAGAAGAATTAGTTCAAAAGATTGAACGGGCAAGACAGCAGCTGAATCAAAATATTGACACAAAGGCAGCATATGACACAATTTATCACTACAGTGTGGAGCTTGACAAACTCTTAAATCAGTATATCGGGCTGGAGACAGAGACTGAAAGAGGGCTGGAGACGGCGCTATAAAATAAGAGTGGAAATAGAAACAAATATAGATAAGTACAGAAAACTCAGGTACATGTGTTCGGAAAAAGAACCGGTGCCTGAGTTTTCTGATTTTTTTTCGATTTAGACCTTGCCATTTTGATGGGCATGTACTAAAATAAACATAACAAGTGGTAGAAAGTGGTGAAAAGTGGAACGAAATGGATTTTCGGGACACAAAAGTGGTACACATCGGATGACGGGTGATTGATATGTTCATGGGAGAATACAATCATACAATCGATGCGAAGGGACGTTTGATCGTTCCGTCGAAGTTCAGGGAACAGCTTGGAGACGAATTTGTGGTGACAAAGGGGTTGGATGGCTGTCTTTTTGTGTACGATAACACCGAGTGGAAAAAGTTCGAAGAGAAGTTACAGGCACTCCCACTTACCAATCAGAATGCCAGAAAATTCTCCCGTTTCTTTCTGGCAGGTGCCTCGGCGTGTGAGGTGGATCGTCAGGGACGAATCCTGCTTCCTTCGGTTCTGCGGGATTTTGCAGGACTCGAGAAGGAGGTTGTCCTGGTCGGCGTCGGAAGCCGGATCGAGATCTGGAACAAGGCGACCTGGGCGGAGAAGAATGTCTATGATGACATGGAAGAGATTGCAGAAAATATGGAAGGCCTTGGCATATGATATTTAATCACAAATCAGTATTATTAAATGAGACGGTTGACAGTCTCTGTGTAAAGCCCCAGGGTATCTATGTGGATGGGACACTGGGAGGCGGCGGTCACGCGAGCGAGGTGGCGGCACGGCTGGGAGACGGCGGACGCTTGATCGGGATTGATCAGGATGCGGACGCGATTGCGGCTGCGTCAGAACGTCTGGCTCCCTTTGGAGATAAGATAACCGTTGTGCGGAGCAATTATGAGCGGATTGCACAGGTGTTAGATGAGCTGGAGATTCCGCAGGTGGATGGAATTTATCTGGATCTGGGTGTTTCTTCTTTCCAGCTTGACACAGCGGAACGGGGATTTACCTATCGCGAGGACGATGCGCCGCTGGATATGCGGATGGATCAGAGAAATGAGCAGACCGCGAAGGACATCGTCAATACCTACAGTGAGATGGAACTGTACCGGATCATCCGGGACTACGGTGAGGATCGGTTTGCGAAGAATATTGCAAAACACATCGTACAGGCACGACAGAAAAAAGAGATTGAGACGACAGGCGAGCTGACGGAGATCATCCGGGCATCGATTCCGGCAAAGGTCCGGGCGACCGGCGGTCATCCGGCAAAGCGTACGTTTCAGGCGATCCGGATCGAGTTAAACCGGGAACTGGATGTGCTGGAAGATTCGATCGATACGATGATTGAACGCCTGGCACCGGGCGGACGGCTTTCGATCATTACGTTCCATTCCCTGGAAGATAGAATCGTAAAGAACCGTTTCCGGACGAATGAAAATCCATGCATCTGCCCGCCGGATTTTCCAGTCTGTGTCTGTGGACGCAAAAGCCGCGGCCGGGTGATTACAAGAAAACCGATTCTTCCGACCGATCAGGAGATGGAAGAAAACCCGCGTTCCAAGAGCGCAAAGCTCCGGGTATTTGAAAAATCATAAACAAAAGCATAACTGCACCTCAGAACAGAGATCGTTTCAGGTGCGGGGGAGATAAAAGAGAGAAAAAGCGAAAGAGCAGGGAGGGAACGTTATGTCTGTCAGAAGGAGACAACATGTATCGGCCTCCACGTATGTGGACGGTAATACCGTGCGAAAAGTTCAGAGAACCGTGGAGATAAGACCAGAAAGAGATGAGAGAGAGGAGTACCGGCATAAACACGCCGTGCGCCGCAACCAGGAAAAGGCGCTTTACATGAACGGACCGTATGTGCTGGCGCTGACCATCGCTGCGCTGATCACGCTGGTTTTATGTATGAATTATCTGCATAAGCAGGCGTCGATCACGACCCGTATCAACCACATTGAGGATCTGGAGCTGAAACTGGAGAACCTGAAGTCCGAGAATGATGCACTTCAGACCCGGATTGACACGTATGTGGATCTGGATCATGTATATAAAGTGGCGACCGAAGAGCTCGGCATGGTATATGCAAATAAGGATCAGATTCTTTTATATGACAAGACGGAAAGCGAGTATGTAAGACAGTATGAGGACATCCCAAAACACTAACGGCAGACAGACCTTTCGGAAATATATGCAGGAAAAGCTGGCAATTACCGTCCTGGTAATTATGCTGGCTTTGTTTGCATTGGTGCTGGTGCTTTATAATCTGGTAAAAAGTAAGGGCGAGTCGTACAATCAGATAGTCCTGAGCCATCAGGACTATGAGAGCCGCACGATTCCCTACAAGCGCGGCAATATTATCGACCGGAACGGGACGTATCTGGCGATTAGCGAGAAGGTTTACAATTTGGTCGTCGATCCGAAGCAGATTCTGGATACGGAGGAGAACTACCAGTATCTCGATGCCACGCTGGACGCGCTGGTGGAGTGCTTCGGTTACAAGCGGAACGAGCTGCAGGCGATGATCGAGGAGAAAAAAGACAGCCAGTATGTGATCTATGCGAAACAGCTTCCAGCGGAAGACAAAGAGAAGTTTGAGACTTATGAGAAGGACAAGAACAAGGAATACCGGGCGCTGCCGACGGAGGAAGGCGGCAACCAGCGTATCACGGGCGTATGGTTCGAGGAAGAATATAAGAGAACGTATCCGTACAATGAGCTGGCATGCAATGTGGTTGGTTTTGCCCTCAAGGATGGCAATGCATCCGGCGGTGTTGAACAGTATTATAATGATATCCTGAACGGTGTGAGCGGTCGTGAGTATGGTTATTTAAACGGCGATTCGAACGTCGAGCGAACGGTAAAACCGGCGCAGAACGGAAAGACGCTGGAGTTGACGATCGACGTCAACATCCAGAAGATTGTCCAGAAATATCTGGATGAGTGGCAGGCGGGCATTGGAAGTAATCTGGCGGCGGCGATCGTCATGGATCCGAACAGCGGTGAGATCCTGGCGATGGATACGACGACCCGTTACAATCTGAATGATCCGTACAATTTAAGCACCTACTATACGGATGAGGAAATCCAGGCGATGGATGAAAAGGCGAAGTCCGAGGCGTGGTATAAAATGTGGAGAAACTTCTGCGTGAGCGACTCCTATGAGCCGGGTTCTCCACAGAAAGCATTTACGGTAGCCGGGGCGATCGATGAAGGCGCGATTTCCGGAAACGAGGTCTTTGAGTGCGGCGGAAAACTGCATTTCGGAGACTGGGATATCCGGTGTGTTGCCCGAGCCGGTCACGGACCGCTGACGATCACACAGGGATTGATGAAATCCTGCAACGTCGTTATGATGCGTATTGTATCACTGGAGGGAAAAGAGAAGTTTGTCCAGTATCAGAAGATTTTCGGATTTGGCGAGAAGACGGGCATCGACCTTCCGGGCGAGGCGTCAGGTCTGATTTATCAGGCATCCAATATGGATCCGGCTTCTCTGGCGACCAACGCATTTGGACAGAACTATAACTGTACGATGGTGCAGATGGCAGCCGGATATGCGTCCTTAATCAACGGCGGTTCCTATTATGAGCCACATGTGGTAAAAGAGATTCTGAACGACGAAGGATCCGTTGTCAAATCCGTTTCCCCAAATCTGGTGCGAGAGACGGTTTCGGAATCGACCTCGAACTTCATTAATAATGCGCTTTACCAGACAGTATCAGGTGATGGCGGTACCGCGGGCGCGGCGGCAGTTGCCGGTTACGAAGTGGCTGGTAAGACAGGTACGGCGCAGAAGCAGCCGCGTGCGGAGAAGAATTATCTGGTTTCCTTTATCGGATATGCACCGGCATACAATCCGCAGGTGCTCTGCTATGTGGTAGTAGATACTCCGCATCTGCCGGGCGAGCAGCAGGCACATTCGACTTTTGCCAGCGAGATTTTCAGCAAGATCATGGCGGAAGTCCTTCCATATAAGAATGTATTCCCGGCAGGCGGCGCGGCACAGGATCTCGAGACCAATCTTTCCAGCCAGGAAGAGGGCATTATAAGCGGCACAGCAACCGAGGATCCGAATGCAGCTGAAACACCGGCAGAGACGACTCCGGCTCCGGAGGGCGGCTGGGCGAACTACGATGAGGAATTTATCGATTCCGGAGACGAGTACAGCTATCCGGATACGATGGGAAATGTGCAGGATGAATCGGCGGCGGTTGGAAACGGTGAAACGGCTGGAACGGGCAGAGACACCGGAACAGCGGATAATGCCGGAGAAACGGCAGCTTCCCAGGAAGCGCAGGCAGCGGGAGATTAAGAATTGTGCCTGTCGGCAAGAGCTATCTATCTTGTGTGGAAAATACGTAACTGTTCACAGGTAGGAATTTTCTGAACTGAAAAATTCGTACGATACAGTTCTGGCAGCAGATTTTGCCGATTTGGAATGCGTAGCATCGGCAAAATCCCGTTGCTGGGCACACGTGTGTGAACAGTAACGAAAATACAGAATAAAGAAACGGTTCTTATGATATACTGTAGCAATGAGATCAGACAGGAAGCAGTATGAATCGGAACCGGACGCATCACAGAGGAAGAACTGTCTTTTTGTGCGCCGCCATCTGCCTGTGCATGGCAGGATTGGCGGGGAGACTGTTCTTCCTCATGCTGTATAAAGCGGATTATTACAGCCAGATGGCGGAGGAGCTGCATCAGCGGGAGCGCAGTATCAAAGCGCCGCGCGGGCGGATCCTTGACCGGAACGGAACGGTGATCGCTGATAACCGGACTGTATGTACTATCTCAGTGATTCATAATCAGGTAAAAGATCCGGAGACAGTTATTCGGGTTTTAAGCTAAGAACTTGGACTTCCGGAGGCGGAGATGCGGAAAAAGACGGAAAAGCGATCTTCCAGGGAGGTGATCCAGTCCAATGTAGAGAAAACGCGGGGCGATGCGATCCGGGCAATGCGCCTGGAGGGAGTCAAGGTGGATGAGGACTATAAACGATATTATCCATATGGACGTCTGGCATCGAAAGTGCTGGGATTCACCGGGGGAGATAATCAAGGGATCATCGGTCTGGAAGTACAGTATGAGAAGTATTTAAAGGGCACGGATGGCAAGATCCTGACGCTCACGGACGCGGCGGGGATCGAGCTGGAAAATGAGGCGGAGGATCGCATCGAGCCGGAGGCAGGGCGGGATCTGCAGGCGAGTCTGGATGTCAATATCCAGATGTACGCGGAACAGGCGGCGTACCAGACGATGCAGAAAAAGAATGCGAACCGCGTCTCGATCATCGTGATGAACCCGAAGAACGGGGAAATCTATGCAATGGTAAATGCACCGGAGTTTTCATTGAATGAGCCGTTTGAGCTGGTGACAGATGGAAAAAACGAAGATTCAGAAACAGAAGAAGACATATCCTGGAAGAATGAAGTGCAGTCACACGCAGCATCAGCGCAAAATAAACAAGCTCTCCTCAATCAGATGTGGCGCAATCCCTGTTTAAATGATACATACGAACCGGGGTCTACATTCAAAATCGTGACTGCCGCTGCGGGACTGGAGGCGGGCGTGGTCAACCTGACTGATCAGTTTTCCTGCCCGGGATTCCGGATCGTGGAAGATCGGAAGATTCGGTGTCACAAGGTGGGCGGACACGGCGGGGAGACGTTTTTACAGGGAATGATGAATTCCTGCAATCCTGTTCTGATCGATGTCGGACAGCGGCTGGGACCGGAGCGGTACTATCAGTATTTTAAGCAGTTTGGTCTGCTGGGAAAGACTGGGATTGATCTGCCGGGTGAGGCGGGGACGATCATGCACCAGCCGGATCAGATCGGACCGGTGGAGCTGGCGACCGTCTCTTTTGGGCAGTCGTTTCAGATCACGCCGATCCAGCTCATTACAACGGCATCCTCCCTGATCAACGGAGGCACGCGCATCACACCGCACATCGGGATCCGTGCCGTGCGGGCAGATGGTCAGGCAGTCCACGTGTTTACCTATCCAAAAGGGGAGAGAATCCTATCGGAGCAGACGAGTGAGACGCTGCGTTATATTCTGGAACAGGTGGTGGCGGAGGGGAGTGGAAAAAACGCCCGGATCGAGGGCTACCGGATCGGCGGAAAGACGGCAACCTCGGAGAAACTTCCAAGGAGCCGGAAAAAATATATTTCCTCATTTTTAGGGTTTGCACCGGCGGACGATCCGCAGGTGATCGCGCTTATCACCATCGATGAACCGGAAGGAATCTACTATGGCGGGACGATTGCCGCCCCGGTGATCCGCGATCTGTTTGAGGTCATTTTGCCGTATCTGGGGGTGGAGAAAAGAGGTTGATTATTCCCCTAAAAAGACGTATACTATTGAAGTGTATAATTTGAGGAACTATCTCTGTATACATAGGAAGATAAGTTAGAGGTGTGACATGGTAAATGAAACAATACTGGCGGTTATCATCGCATTTGTGGTCAGCGCAGTGCTGTGCCCGATCGTGATACCGTTTCTCCACAGGTTGAAATTCGGACAGCAGGTGCGCGATGACGGACCGCAGACGCATCTGAAAAAGCAGGGAACCCCGACGATGGGCGGTCTGGTAATTCTTTCCAGCATCATCATTACGTCTCTGCTCTATATCCGGGATTATCCGAAGATCATTCCGGTGCTGTTTATGACTGTTGGATTCGGCGTGGTTGGATTTCTGGACGATTACATCAAGATCGTGATGAAACGTTCGGAGGGCTTAAATCCGATCCAGAAGCTGATCGGACAGTTTGTGATCACAGGTATTTTTGCCTATTATATTGTAACCTCACCGGACATCGGAACAGGGATGCTGATTCCATTTACCGGCAAGTATTTACAGCTTCCGGTCTGGCTGTTTGTACCGGCACTGTTCTTCATCATTCTGGGAACTGACAATGGCGTGAACTTCACAGATGGTCTGGACGGCCTGTGCACCAGTGTGACGATTCTGGTAGCAACGTTCTTTACGATCGTGGCGATCGGGGAGAACAGCGGCATTAGCCCGATTACCGGCGCAGTAGTTGGAAGTCTTCTGGGCTTTCTTCTGTTCAATGTTTATCCGGCGCGTGTGTTCATGGGCGATACCGGTTCACTGGCACTCGGCGGTTTTGTCGCTTCCAGTGCCTTTATGATGCAGATGCCGATCTTTATCGCGATCGTGGGTCTGATTTATCTGGTGGAAGTATTATCTGTTATTATTCAGGTAACCTATTTTAAGAAGACGGGCGGAAAGCGTTTTTTCAAGATGGCGCCGATCCATCACCATTTCGAGCTCTGCGGATGGTCTGAGACCAGAGTCGTAGGCGTATTTTCGATTATTACGGCAATCCTTTGCCTTATAGCATACTTAGGATTATAGGAGGAAGATTATGAGTCAGAAAGTATTAGTAGCAGGAACAGGTATCAGCGGTATTGCAGCTGCAAAGCTCCTTCTCTCAAAAGGCGGGGAGGTAGTGCTTTACGATGGCAATGAAAAACTGGATCCAGAGGAGCTGAAAAAGAAATTTGACGAAGGCGCGACGATCACGTTCGTCCTCGGAGAGCTGAAAAAGACGGATTTGTTAGGCGTGGAGCTGGCAATTTTAAGCCCGGGCATCCCGACCGATGCACCGTTTGTAGAGATGATTCGTGAAACCGGTATTCCGATCTGGGGCGAGATGCAGCTTGCATATCACTGTGCAAAAGGACGTATGGCAGCCATTACCGGCACGAACGGAAAGACAACGACGACTTCCCTGACCGGCGAGATCATGAAGTCATTCTATGACAGCGTATTTGTAGTTGGAAATATCGGTGAGCCGTTTGCATTCCACGCATTGGAGACAACGGATGAGACCGTAACTGTCGCAGAGGTATCGAGCTTCATGCTGGAGACCATGACTGATTTCCACCCGAATGTAAGCGCTATTTTAAATATTACCCCGGATCATCTGGATCGTCATAAGACGATGGAATGCTACATCGAGACGAAAGAGAGCATTACCAAGAACCAGAAAGAGGGCGATGTCTGCGTCCTGAACTATGAGGATCCGGTACTGCGTGAATTTGGTGAGACTTTAAAAGACATCAAGGTGGTATATTTTTCCAGTCTGCGTACCCTGAAACAAGGTTTCTACCTGAAAGAGGATGAGATTGTATACAACGACGGCGAGAAAGAGACCGTGATTGTCAATATCCACGATCTGAAGCTACTTGGCCGTCATAACCATGAAAATGTTATGGCAGCGGTTGCTATCAGTATGAACATGGGCGTTCCGCTGGAGAAGATCCAGAAGGTGATCAAGGAATTCAAGGCAGTTGAACACCGCATTGAGTTCGTAACCGAGCGTTTTGGTGTCAAATACTACAACGATTCCAAGGGAACCAACCCGGATGCAGCGATGCAGGCGATCAAGGCGATGCCGGGACCGACCTTATTAATCGCAGGCGGATATGATAAGCATTCCGAGTATGACGAGTGGATCGAGAATTTTGACGGAAAAGTCCGCTATCTCGTCCTCATTGGCCAGACAAGAGACAAGATCGCCGAGTGCGCAAAGAAACATGGTATCACGGATATCATGTACGCGGAAGACATGCAGGAGGCCGTTCAGGTATGCGCTTCTTACGCGAATGCAGGCGATTATGTGCTGCTCTCTCCGGCATGCGCAAGCTGGGGAATGTTCAAGAACTTTGAGGAGCGCGGGCGGATCTTTAAGGAATGCGTCAACGCGCTGTAATGGAGGCTTAGCGTGGCTCGAAAGAAAGTTCGAAAAGCCGGCGGCAGGGCACAGGCGCAGAGACAGCAGGTACATCGTCAGCAGATGCAGAGACAGCAGATGCAGAGACAGCAGATGTCCGGAGAACAGTTGGAGCGTCAGCAGATTGAAAGAGAGCGGGCGAAACGCCAGCAGGAGGGACAGCGAAGAGAGCAGCTTCTGATGCAGCAGCGCCGTGAGATGCAGCAGAGACAGGAAATGCTGCGGCAGCGGCAGATGTACGGGGCTCCTGTACAGGAAGAGGGAAAACGGAAAAAGAAAGCACGCCGTTTTTACGACTATGACCTCTTAGTGGTCATTATCTTCCTTACGGTATTCGGACTGATCATGATCTACAGTTCCAGCGCCTACAATGCCCAGGTGAGCAGGCAGCCGTCCAACTACTACATGGTGCGTCAGGGACAGATCGCCGTGGCTGGATTCATCCTGATGCTGATCATTTCAAAGATCGACTATCACTTCTTTGCGAAGATTACTGTTCCGGCAGTAGTGGTATCCTATATCTGCGAGATCCTTGTAACATTTACACCACTGGGAATCGCGGTTAACGGCAAGAAAAGATGGCTGGGAACAAGATCCCTGCGTTTCCAGCCTGCAGAGCTTGTAAAGATCGTGGTGATCCTGCTTCTGGCCGTGCTCATCACGAGACTTGGAAAGCAGATCAATGAATGGCGGGTGTGGGGAATGATCGCGGTCCTCATCGGACCTCTGGCACTTCTCGTCACCATGAACAACTTAAGCTCCGGTATCATCATCATGGGAATTGCCTTTGTGATGCTGTTTGTGGCCTGTAAAAAGCAGTGGCCATTTTATGCCTGCGGAGGTCTGGCGATGCTTGCAGTCGTCACGGCCGGTCCACTGGCAATTTTTCTTGAGAAGATCAAGCTTCTGAAGCCGTATCAGCTGAGCCGTATCCATGTATGGCTGTCTCCGGAGAGCTATCCGATGGATGGCGGATACCAGGTGCTCCAGGGACTTTATGCCATCGGCTCCGGCGGTCTGTTTGGCAAGGGACTGGGCGAGAGTATCCAGAAGATGGGCTTTGTGCCGGAGGCACAGAATGATATGATTTTTTCGATCATCTGTGAGGAACTTGGATTGTTCGGAGCTGTTTCCGTCATTCTCATCTTCCTGTTTATGATTTACCGGTTCATGCTGATCGCGAATAATGCGCCGGATCTTCTGGGTGCCCTGATCGTGGTGGGCGTTATGGCCCATATCGCGATCCAGGTCGTTTTAAATATCGCAGTAGTAACCAACACGATTCCGAATACGGGAATCACGCTGCCCTTTATCAGTTACGGGGGCACGTCGGTACTGTTTCTGATGATGGAGATGGGCATGGTACTTGGCGTATCCAATCAGATCCGGCTGGAACGGTAAAACAGAAAAAACAGATATGCAGACTGCAGGAACCGATGGTTCCCAGGGTACATAAGATATGAAAGAAGGAATTCGTGAAAATTGTGTGCGGGAGGGAACGTGGTTTGTCGGTGCTTCGGATAGAAGGATCATACAGTCTGGATGGAATCATCAAAATACAGGGTTCCAAGAATGGGGTGCTGCCGGTTATGGCAGCATCTCTTCTTCATAACGGAACCACGGTACTGGAGCATGTCCCCAAAATACAGGATGTTTTCTGTATGTTGGGGATTTTGAACGCTCTGGGGGCAGAGTGCAGGATGGAGGAGGAGCGCCTCATCATTTCG
>ERZ773200.2868-NODE-2868-length-12054-cov-5.799817_pt1 | contig 12054 bp, 8 predicted proteins | sample MGYA00581008_ERZ773200 | MGnify/ENA primary metagenome ERZ773200 (study PRJEB29015, sample SAMEA2737770) | human gut metagenome | biome: human gut; feature: human-associated habitat; material: faeces | place: China | collected 2012 ... | reverse complement strand
AATTTCTGGATTCGATGAATATCAGTTATGCCTGCTGGAGCTTCTGCAATAAGGGAGAGTCCGCTTCTTATCTGAAGACCTCCTGCAACAAGACAACGGGCGGCTTTGAAGAGTCTGATCTGACAACGACCGGAATCTGGCTAGTGAATACCTACCGGGCGCATCAGGATGCGGAAGAAGGAACAGATACAGAAACAACAGCGTCTCCGAGTCCGAGTGAGGCGCCAACCGCGAAGCCGACCGTGAAACCGACGGCAGTACCGACAAAGGCACCAACCGCGAAGCCGACCGTGAAACCGACGGCAGTACCGACAAAGGCGCCAACGGCGAAGCCAACCGTGAAGCCGACTGCAGTACCGACAAAGACGCCAACGGCGAAGCCGACAGTAAAGCCGACGGCAGTACCGACAAAGGCGCCAACCGCGAAGCCGACCGTGAAGCCGACGGCAGTACCGACAAAGGCGCCAACGGCAACACCAACCGTGAAGCCGACTGCAGTACCGACAAAGGCGCCAACGGCGAAGCCAACCGTAAATCCAACAACAGTGCCGACACTGGTGCCAACGATCGTGCCAAGTGCAGTGCCGACACAGGAGCCGAATGAAACCGATAGTCCGGTGCCTGCGCCAACACCAAGTCAGACACCGGTTCCAACACAGACTCCGCTGCCGACGACGGCACCAAGTCCAAGTGTTTCTGAAGTGCCAACGGATTCGCCTTCGCCTGCGCCATCTGCAGAGCCAAGTCAGACACCGGCACCGACCGTAACACCGACCGCAGAGCCAAGTCAGACGCCAACGCCGACAGGCACACCGGTTCAGACAACGGAACCTACGACAGTTGTGCCTACAGTAGAGCCGACGAAAGTTCCAACCGCAGAGCCAACCGTAAAGCCGACGGTAGTACCGACAAAGGCGCCAACGGCGAAGCCGACCGTGAAGCCGACTGCAGTACCAACGAAGGTTCCGACAGCGGAACCGACAGTAAAGCCGACCGTAGTACCAACGAAGGCACCGACAGCAGTACCTACAAAGGTGCCAACTACAGCGCCAACAGTAGAACCGACAAAGGCACCAACAGCGGAACCGACCGTAAAGCCAACCGCGGCACCAACGAAGGCACCGACAGCAGTACCTACAAAAGTGCCAACTACAGCACCAACAGTAGAACCGACAAAGGCACCAACAGCGGAGCCGACCGTAAAGCCGACGGTAGAGCCTACTATAGTTCCAACACAAGAGCCAACACCCGGAGTTAGCGAAACACCGGTTCCGACACCGGGAATAAGCGAGACACCGGCACCAACGCCCGGAGTCAGTGAAACACCGGCACCGACCGGGACACCGTCAACAACACCGTCGCCGGACAAGACGCCGGGAGCTTCTGCAACACCAACTCCGAGCGGAACAACACCTGGAGCAGGCACGGGTGTTACACCACAGCCTTCGCAGAGCGACACAGCGCTTGACGATGAAGATTCTACCGCATCATCTGTAAAGCTCCGCCTTGCTAAGAAGAAACTGACGATCAAGCGCGGCAAGAAAAAGCGTATTGTCGTTAAGGTAAAAGTGCCGGGTGATAAAGTTAAGAAGTATAAGGTGATCAGCGGAAAGAAATTTGTGAAGGTCAATGCCAAGGGTGTTGTTATAGCAAAGAAAAAAGGAAAAGCAACCATTGAAGTCATTATGAAGAGCGGAGCAAGTGCGAAGTGTAAAGTGGTTGTGAAGAAGTAAAGTAAAAAATCAGAATCAGATGCAGCAAAAGTCCGTTATCGACACCGGTAATGGACTTTTTGCTGTATACATAAAAGATACATTTTCTTAACGAAATGTTCATTGTATTTACGACATCCGTTTTGTATAATGGTTTCGCTTTTTGAAATGATGCAGTGGAGGGAAAGGAAATGGCAGCAGAAAAAAGTAAAATGAAAAACCTCACAGAAGGTTCTCCGGCAAAGCTGATCATCGGTTTTGCGATTCCTATGTTTCTTGGAATGTTATTTCAGCAGTTTTATAGCATGGTCGATACCATGATCGTCGGAAAGTTTCTGGGTCTAAAGCCTCTGGCAGGCGTAGGCTCTACAGGATCGCTGAATTTTATGGTGATTGGCTTCTGCATTGGTGTGTGCAATGGATTTGCAATACCGGTGGCTCAGAAATTCGGCGCAAAGGATGATAGTGCACTGCGCCGGTTTGTGGCAAATGCGACATGGCTTTGCATTGGCTTTGCGGCTGTAATGACGATCGCCGCATCCGTTTTCTGCAGGGACATTCTGTTGTTTCTGCGGACGCCGCAGAATGTATTTCAGTATGCATACTGGTATATGCTGATCATTTTCCTTGGGATTCCATGTACATTTTTATATAATTTCCTGGCGGCGCTGATTCGCTCGCTCGGAGACAGCAGGACACCTGTGGTATTTTTGGCAATTTCCTCCGTATTAAATATTGTGCTTGATCTGGTATTTATTCTCGTATTTCGTTGGGGCGTGATCGGTGCCGCACTGGCAACAGTTTTGTCGCAGGGTATTTCCGGGGTGTGCTGTCTGTTCTATGTGGGCAGGACATTTCCAATCCTGCATGGAAGCCGCAGCGAATGGAAGGTGCAGCCACGGTATATGGTTCGGTTGTGTACGATCGGGATTCCGATGGGACTGCAGTATTCGATCACGGCGATCGGAACACTCGTTATTCAGGCTGCAGTCAATGGATTTGGCGCAACGGTTATGGCGGGCGTAACGGCAGCCGGTCGTCTGGGCAATTTCCTGTCCTGTCCGATTGAGGCACTTGGTCAGACGATGGCTCCATATGTGGGGCAGAATGTCGGCGCCGGAAAGTTGAAACGTGTCAGTAAGGGGCTGAAGGCTGCATCGTTGATGGGCTTTTGCGTCTCTGCCGTGCTTCTTGTGATTGTTGTATTATTTGGGCGCAGGATGTCCGTTCTCTTTCTGGATGCAGGAGAAGTTGAGGCAATGGGATATGCCTATCAGTACATGACGGTGACTGCGGCAGGTTATTGTCTGCTGACGCTTGTCAACACCGTTCGTTTCACGATTCAGGGAATGGGCTTTTCCGGAATTGCGATCCTCGCCGGAGTGTTTGAAATGGTGGCAAGAACATTGGCAGGAACCTTGCTTGTGGCAGTGGCAGGCTACTTCGGTATTTGTATGGCAAATACGCTGGCATGGATTTTCGCGGATGCATTTTTGATCCCGGCATTTTTCCTGTGTCGCAGGAGACTCGAGAAGCATTATCCGTCTGAGTAACAAATGTTACAAAAATGGCTTCGGCATTTTGTAACATATTACATATTTACTCGAATGACAAGTCGGTTGACGTTGGTTATCTTCGAGAAATAATATTTTATTTTTGTGCAAAAAACATATTGATAATATGTGGTCAGCCCCTTAGAATAATGGTACAGATAAACCGCCGATAGGGATTTTAAACGGCGGTTTATTTTTATGAACTAATTTTATAAAAATATATATCTGAATTTGTTCACATCATAATCTTACTTTTCCTTTTCGGGATTCTTGCGTGCCTTGATCTTGGCGATTTCAATCATTTCATTCCGATCTTCTTCGCTCATTTTCTTAAAATGGTAAAGAAGCTCCTTCTCGATAGGAGTTGCAAACATATATTTCTTACGGTTCGAAGGTTCATTATAAAAATCAAGATATTCAGAAAGCTCGGTGCTTGAAGCAGACGGCACAGGGGCATCATACGACTCATCGCGATCCACATCCATCGTTATATGAAGCAGGTCATCCACAGAAATATTATAAAGTCCCGAAAGCTTATATAAAACTTCTGCATCGGGTACACGCCTGCCGGTCTCATAGTGGCTGTAGGTCTGGCGGACAACGCCGAGAGCTGCCGCAACATAATCCTGCGTATAATTATTTACGATTCTTAATTCTTTCAATTTCTGTGAGAGTAATTCACGATTCATTGCAAACACCGCCTTCTTTTCGATAAGTATATTTCTCCCTATTAACGCGGATGTTACAAAGTGTAGCAAATGCACAAGTTATTGTTGGACGATTAGTGAAATATTAACGAAAATAGTTGCACAAAGATACAAAAATCGTTCGAGCGGACGAAATATCCCTCAAATGATTTTGGCTATTATGTATATTATTTGACAAATAAATTGTTGGAAAGTCACAAAATGTAGCATAATTAGAAAAATATGTTAAAGGATATTAACATCATGACGATATAAAGTATACAAAACGTAGCATAAAGGAATTGCACGAGGTTACAGGGAGGTATATCATGCTGAAATTATCATTAAAACAAGGACAGTATGTAAATATCGGTGATGACATTCGCGTGGTCTATGTAGGAGGCAGCGGTGGACAGGGACGACTGATGATCGACGCACCGAAGGAAGTGCCGATCGTTAGAAGCAGCATCGAAGAAAATCCGGAGAGAAGAAAAGACACCTATTATCCGGAAAAGAAGATTTCTGCAAAAGCACAGAAGGAGATCGAACGGATTCTTTGGAATGAACGCCATCAGGGCGATACAGCCAAATAGAACCGTCGGAACACAGGGACAGCGAAAGCTCATGACAAACGTCCCATTAAATTGGTAATAGGCAGAAACACACCCGGGACTTCTGCTTGTTATAGATAACACCCTCGGGAAACGGAGTTCCAGAGGACAACAAATCATAAACCACAAACGTGGAACAAGGAGGATAATATTATGATAGTACAACACAACATTACGGCGATGAACGCAAACAGAATGCTGGGTCTGACAACAGGCTCCCTTTCCAAGTCAACAGAGAAGCTTTCTTCTGGTTACAGAATCAATCGTGCAGCAGACGATGCAGCAGGTCTTACCATTTCTGAGAAGATGAGAAAGCAGATCCGTGGTCTTGATCAGGCATCTACCAACGCAGAGGACGGTGTTTCTTCTGTACAGACAGCTGAGGGTGCTCTGACAGAGGTTCACTCAATGCTTCAGAGAATGAACGAGCTGGCAGTACAGGCTTCTAACGGTACAAACTCTACATCTGACCGTCAGGCAATCCAGGATGAGATTGATCAGCTGAATACAGAGATCGATCGTGTATCTGAGACAACAAAGTTCAACGAGACTTATCTGTTAAAGGGTGAGTCTGGAACAAAGACAATTAACATGAAAGCTCATGATGCTGGACTTGCTGGAACATTAACAGATAATGGTGATGGAACAGCTACTTTTACAATGAAAGCACTTAGCGCTGGGGATAAGGCAAGTATTGGTGGAAAAACTTATACTATAGGTGGAGAAGCAGCAGATACGGCTAAAATGATTGAGGATGCAAAAACAGCATTAGGAACCGGAGCTGGTAAAGCATCTATTAAGATTGGTGACAATGAGTTTCAAATTGATAAAACTGGAACGGTATATAACAAAGATGGCGATGCCCTTTATGTTTCAAGTGCCGCTGATGCAACAACTGCAGCTACCTTTAATGCAACTTCTTCAACATTTACAACTACGCATGAATTCAATTCAACAAGTACTGGTAATCCTAAAATAACTAATGCAGCGTTGACTTTAGATAATCTGAAGGCACTTGCTGCTGTGGCTGGAAAAACTACGACAGTAAATTCTAAATCTGTCACTGTTATGACCGATACTAAAAATGCAGCTGGAGTTGGTGCCGCAGATGGCATTGATGATAACGATGCAACAATTATCACAAAAGATCGTGCCTATGAATTAGCATCCAAAGAACTTTTAGCCGCAAATCAGATTGGTGACACAAAGGGTTCTGCAAAGGTAGAAAATTCTGGTGCAAAGGCAGATGGTTCATTCAAGATTACAACAGGTCAGGCAGATGTTGCTAATAGCTTAAGCTTCAGTCTTCACGTTGGTGCCGATGCTGATATGACAAACAAAATTCAGGTAAACATCGATTCTATGGATTCTGCAAGTCTTGGCATTAAGGGATTGAATGTGATGGACGATTCCGGTAATGCTGCTACATATGCAATTGACGCTATCGCTGATGCTGTAGCAAAGGTTTCTTCACAGCGTTCCGCACTTGGTGCCGTTCAGAACCGTCTTGAGCACACCATCGACAACTTGGATAACGTTGTTGAGAACACCACTTCCGCTGAGTCTCGTATCCGTGATACAGACATGGCTGAAGAGATGGTTAACTACTCAAAGAACAGCATCCTTCAGCAGGCTGGTCAGTCTATGCTCGCACAGGCTAATCAGGCAAATCAGGGTGTTCTGTCACTTCTCCAGTAATTTGCTGAGAGACTTTGAGTACGCCGCATAAATGGAATAATATATTGTTGCATTTTAAATGTTTGTAGATGATTTCACCGCCGGTCCGATAAGGGCTGGCGGTGTTTTTGTAAAGCAGCTTTAAAAGACACGCAATTACGATAAAAAAATAGTAAAAAACGTAAACAAAACAACAAAATAAAAACAACCGAAAAAGCAATCGTAAAAAAAATACAATTGTTTTTTCGATTGTTTTGCATATAATATATTCAATAAGAACGAAATGGATTCAATAATGCAGCCGGACTTTTGGCAGATAAAAATCATTTTCCGGGGATTGATACTATCAAATTCGGAGAGAGCGTCAGTATCATTCAAAAGAGATCAACTTTTGAAAATATATCAGTTTTAGAGGTATATGATAAGGCAATTGATGTCTTCAGAGACTATTACCAATATGAAGTAATACAAGGCGCCGATCGACAAAAAATAAAGAAAATACCGGAAGCAGCTTTCCGTGAAGCAATCGCCAATGCGCTGATTCACAGGGTATGGGATGTGGATTCACAAATCAGAGTTTCGATGTTTGATGATCGACTCGAAATTGTTTCTCCGGGTGGACTGCCGTCCGGAATAACAGAGGAGGAATATCTGTCTGGTAAACTTTCAGTTTTAAGAAATAGAAATCTTGCAAATGTATTTTATGGATTGGGATTTGTAGAAATATTTGGAACAAGTATTACAAGAATAAAACAACTGTATGCGGAAGGTTTGATAAAACCGGATTTTGAAATATCAGAAAATGCCATAAAAATTGTGCTTCCGATATTTAAAAAAAGTGCTGATCTGACAGAAGACGAAATCGTGATCTATAAGCTTTTAAGCAAGACGATGCTGAAGCCGATCAGTGAAATTGCACCATATGCACCTTTCGGTAAATCAAAAACAGCAAAGCTGCTAAAAGAAATGTGTCAAAAAGGCGTGATCACAGTGAAAGGAAACGGCAAAGGTACAAAATATATTATTCGATAGGGCATCTGGGGCATCGGCATTTGGTGCAGCTACTTGCGAAATAGGTCTTGCATAAATTATGCGGGAACTTGTACTTTCTGCCCCTCTGCGCGTCTTATTATTTATCGTTGTTATATTATACTTTATCGAACCGACGTGCCTTTTAAATCTGCTTTACAAAAACACCGCCAGTCCTTATCGAACCGGCGGTGAAATCATCTACAAACATCTGAAATGCAACAATATATTATTCGGCTTTATGCGGTATACTCAAAGTCATTTAGCGAATTACTGAAGAAGTGACAGAACACCCTGGTTAGCCTGATTAGCCTGTGCAAGCATAGACTGACCAGCCTGCTGAAGGATGCTGTTCTTTGAGTAGTTAACCATCTCTTCAGCCATGTCTGTATCACGGATACGAGACTCAGCGGAAGTGGTGTTCTCAACAACGTTATCCAAGTTGTCGATGGTGTGCTCAAGACGGTTCTGAACGGCACCAAGTGCGGAACGCTGCTCAGATACCTTTGCAACTGCATCAGCGATAGCATCGATTGCGTATGTAGCAGCCTTACCGGAATCATCAGCTACATTCAAGTTTTTAATTCCTAAATAATCAGAGTTCATTGTTTCGATATTAACCTGAATCTTATTGGTCATGTCAGCATCGGAACCTACATGAAGACTAAAGCTTAATGTATTCGCAACTTCTGCTTTACCAAGTGTAATTGCAAAGGAATTGTCAGTAGCCGTAACTGCAGGAGTTCCCTTTGTTACACCGATCTGATTAGCTGCAAGTAACTCGTCCTTTGCTAAATCATAAGCATGCGCTGCAGTAATGATTGTATTATCTTCATCATCAATACCATCTGTAGCACCTTTCATGGCTTTCATAGATTTCCCGTTTGCAAATTTAACGGTAGAACCTTCTGTTATAAGTGCTTTGGCGTCAGCGCTGGTATATTTTCCTTCCGCCTGTTCTGCTTTAACTTTATCAGCATCTCCAGGAGTGGTGTAAGCATCAACAATAGTAATTTCTTTTCCGTTAATGGTTACTTTATCTCCCGCTTTTGTTACCTGATTATCATATTCACCTTCAACCTCATCCTTTGTTGATCCAATAGTATAATTTTTTCCTCCAATACTTACGGAGTCCCCTGCTTCAAGAGCATCCATCACAAATGTTGCTGTTCCATCACCATTATTCGTTAAGGAACCTTTTAATCCGGCATCATGAGCTTCTAAAGTGATATCCTTTGTTCCCTTATCTCCCTTCAAAAGGTAAGTCTCATTGAACTTTGTTGTCTCAGCGACACGATCAATTTCTGTAGTAAGCTGTGAAATTTCATCCTGAATAGCCTGACGATCATCCTGACTGTTTGTACCGTTAGAAGCCTGTACTGCCAGCTCATTCATTCTCTGAAGCATTGAGTGAACCTCTGTCAGAGCACCCTCGGCTGTCTGTACTGCAGAAACACCGTCCTCTGCGTTGGTGGATGCCTGATCAAGACCGCGGATCTGCTTTCTCATTTTCTCAGAAATCGTAAGACCTGCTGCATCGTCTGCTGCACGGTTGATTCTGTAACCGGAAGAAAGCTTCTCTGTTGACTTAGAAAGGGAGCCTGTTGTCAGTCCCAGCATTCTGTTTGCGTTCATCGCTGTAATGTTGTGTTGTACTATCATAGTAATTACCTCCTTGTTTTACCACTGCACCTCCATGTGCAGTGTGTGAAATGATCCGCCGATCCCGGCGGAAGTTACGTTATTTTGTTGTAGATGATGTGCTGTTGCCAGCGTGTTAGCCGCTCCTTGCCGGTGCCACGCTCCGTTGGCTTCTGTGCAGGTACGATCGACCGCCCAGCCAGGAAGGATACATTTTCTAACAAATGTCGCATCCTACTCTGAACACGCATAAACAGGGCGCTCGCAGACTTCCGTATTTCATAAGAAAGAATTAAAATAAAATTGCAGCAATCCGCGGAAAATTGCACTCCGCAGAAATACAAAAGGTAGCATTACCGGAAAGGAAAATATTATGAGTACAACGTGTCCCATCAGGAAAGAAGAGGATCTGCAGCGATTTAAAAACTATTATCTGGAAAAAGGAAACATGAGAAACTACCTATTAATTGTGGTAGGATTGAACACGGCATTGCGCATTGGCGATGTCCTGAAACTCAAATGGGAAGATGTCTACGACGAGCACTGGGGCAGATTTCGCCGGCATCTGCATGTGGTCGAGCAGAAAACAGGCAAACAAAATTACATTGCGTTAAACGATTGCATTATATCCACATTGGAACAGTGTTATCACGGTCAAAAGGGCGAGGAATACCTATTTTGCACCAATCGGCATGTCAACCAGCCAATCAGCCGGAGTCAGGCGTGGCGGATCATCCGCAAAGCCGCCGAGGAAACCGGGCAGGACGAGCACATCAGCTGTCATTCCCTGCGCAAAACATTTGGCTATCATGCATGGAAACAGGGCGTTTCCCCGGTTATGCTAATGATGATCTACAACCATTCGTCCTATCAGATCACAAAACGCTATCTCGGAATCGTACAGGAAGAAAAAGACGACGTGTTTTACCATATAAAATTATAGAGAATTTAATAAGAAGTATTTTGAAATCCATATCATGTGCCAAGGACTTTTCTTTGCCACAATATTTTGTTCGAATCCGTAAAAAAAAATATACAAAAATTTCAAAAAAAGGGTTAAGTCCTTGGTAAATAAGCCGATAATATAAGTGTAATAAAAAATGCGACATTTGTTAGATAGCGTTTCTGTTTTACGAAAGGAGGCAACATTTTAACACAAACAAATCAATGATAATTGTAATATGATACCGCACTTGCGGTGTCGAAACATAGCACACGGGCAGAAAGGAATCTGCCTGTTTCAAACAAGGAGGTAACTACTATGATAGTACAGCACAATATTACAGCGATGAACGCAAACAGAATGCTTGGAATGACAACCGGTTCTCTTTCCAAGTCAACCGAGAAGCTTTCTTCCGGTTACAGAATCAACCGTGCAGCAGATGATGCAGCAGGACTTACGATTTCTGAGAAGATGAGAAAGCAGATCCGTGGTCTGGATCAGGCTTCTACAAACGCTGAGGACGGTGTTTCCGCAGTACAGACAGCCGAGGGTGCTCTGACAGAGGTTCACTCAATGCTTCAGAGAATGAACGAGCTGGCAGTACAGGCTTCTAACGGAACAAACAGCCAGTCTGATCGTCAGGCTATTCAGGATGAGATTTCACAGCTCACAACTGAGATCGACCGTGTTGCTGAGACAACAAAGTTCAACGAGACTTATCTGCTGAAGGGCGATGACGGCACAAAGAAGCTTAATCTGAAGGCTCATGATGCAGGTCTTGCCGGTACGTTGACAGATAACGGAGATGGAACAGCTACATTTACTATGAAAGCATTAAACGCTGGTGATAAAGTAACCATCGGTGGTAAAGAGTATACAATTGGCGGTGAAGAAGCTGATGTTACTGCTATGTTAGAAAAAGCTAATATAACCGCAACAGCGGGTGATAAGGTTTCAATCAACGGCAAAGAGTATACATACTATGCAGCAATTGATGCAGATACAACTGGAGCTGGTTACAAGGGAACAGCTGCTGGTTTCTATGCTGTTGATCCTGCGACTTTAGATAACAAGACAAAAGCCACTACTGCTGATTATGCTGGTCTTGATGCAATCAAAGCATTAAAAGGTGCTACAATCAAGGCTGGAACCCACTCTGTAACTACAATTGATGATACCAATAAAAATGGTGCAAAAGCAGGGGACGGCATTGATGCTACCGATACATCTGTTATTACCAAAGCAAAAGCCTATGAATTAGCTTCCAAAGAGCTCCTTGCGGCTAACCAGATTGGTGACACAGAAGGAAATGCTAAAGTCGGCAAAGAAGGTGATGTTGATGCGGCAGTTGATTTAACTAACGGTACAGGAACATTTGAAATTAAAGTTGGCCAAACAAAAGTTGCTGAGAAACTTTCCTTCAACCTGCATGTAGGTTCTGATGCCGACATGACCAACAAGATCAATGTTGACATCGAGACAATGAATTCTTCTTACCTTGGAGTTAAGGGCTTAAACGTAGCTGATGATTCCGGTAAGGCTGCTACATACGCTATTGATGCAATCGCTGATGCAGTTGCAAAGGTATCTGAGCAGCGTTCCGCACTTGGTGCCGTTCAGAACCGTCTTGAGCACACCATCGACAACTTGGATAACGTTGTTGAGAACACCACTTCCGCTGAGTCTCGTATCCGTGATACAGACATGGCTGAAGAGATGGTTAACTACTCAAAGAACAGCATCCTTCAGCAGGCTGGTCAGTCTATGCTTGCACAGGCTAATCAGGCTAACCAGGGTGTTCTGTCTCTTCTTCAGTAATTGACCACACTATTGTTGCTTATTCTTTTATAAACAGAAACTATTTTTATTACAAATATGAACGAGACTGCCGCTTTCGTGGAATCCACGAAGCGGCAGTTTTGTTTTCCCTGATTCATTTTTCACCAAAACTCGTCCTCTCATTTTAGACAATTTGACGAAGTGCGTCAGGTACAAAACGGCATGAATTTATCGAATTTTCATCAATTCCGGCAATATATCCAAAAATAAATTTTATTTTCGGCAATACGGAGAAAAGCTAGTTTTCTCTCGACACGGCACTGCCACCGTGCTACAATCCGTACAAAGCATATTTCTATTATCTGTTCTTCAAAACATCTTGGAATTTTCAATGCTTTTACCATTTCAATCACTATAAAAGCA
>ERZ773200.2865-NODE-2865-length-12058-cov-80.251937_pt1 | contig 12058 bp, 12 predicted proteins | sample MGYA00581008_ERZ773200 | MGnify/ENA primary metagenome ERZ773200 (study PRJEB29015, sample SAMEA2737770) | human gut metagenome | biome: human gut; feature: human-associated habitat; material: faeces | place: China | collected 2012 ... | reverse complement strand
GCTGAAACCCGCATAAACACTGGCTTTTTTAAGCAACTCGATTTATTCAAACTCTTCCCGAGTTTTTTATCAGCTATTCACATATGCTGATATTTCCTGCATTTGGGGCACTTCTATTTCGCGATATATCGCTCTTTTCGCATCGTTTTCAAAACTTTTAGTAGCAAATTAGTTGCAGTATCTGCACCGATAATTTCCCATCGGCTTGATATAATCTACTTATTTATTACTCACAATGAATAAATTCCTGTGGCTGTCAGGTTATCTATTACGCCTGCTGCCACAGCCAAAACGAAAGGAGCATTACCATGAGTAACAAACATAAAAATCCAACCATCAGTTTCAGAATTACTGACACTGAACGAAAACAAATCGAAGCACGCATTCTTGCCAGCGGAATGATGAAGAAAGATTACTTCGTCCGCTCCTGCATTTACAACCGCATTTGTGTTGTTGGTAAGAAAGAAACTATATATCCTTTGGTACAAACTGTAAATGCGTTGTATCTGCAATTACTTGAAATGCAAAAGGCATTTACAGCACCAGACTTTACTCCCGATACTCTTCCTTCTTCGGAAGCCATTAAGGAATTGCAAACCGAATACACCAATATGCTAACAGCTATTATTGACCTGCTGGATGGTGCGAAATATCTGTGGGAGGGAGACTGCCATGAATAACAATCTTAATTTCTGGTTCGGTATGTATAATCCTGCTACGGACTCCATCATTGTTAATACCGGTGAGAACGCAATTCTTGTTTTCTGTTGTAAGGAATGTAATTCCTCCGTTATCTTCGATAATCCGACTAATATTGTCTATCTGTACCGGCTGGCAGAGGAATCGCCTCTGCTATATGCCAAACTGGCATTGAAAGAAAACGGATTACAGGATTATGTGGATGCTATGAATAATTTTAATTAAATCAAATATTAATTTCTATGGCTGTCACTTTACCAAATAAATAATCATAAAGTGACAGTCCTTCATTTTTGATACATATTTGTCAACAAAAATTCTTAAATTGGTAAAGTCTGCCTATCAACACATCCATAGTTTCCTTTTCTTCTTTTAGTTCTTTCAGCGTAAACAACCTCGGCAATTCAATCATTCCATCCGCAGAAATCCACATTTCATGCATATCTAAAATTCTTGTATACAACCTAATGCGTTCTTCTACACTTGCATCCTTATTATAAGCATAGGCAAGGTATTCTATATCCATATTGGGATAGAAAAAATTCAACGGTCTGCCAAATCTCTGTTGATATTCTTTATTTCTATCTATAATATCCTGTATCAACCGCCGAATATCCTTTTCATCTAATAGTGGGATCAATTCCACAAGTAAATCTTGCACGCCATCCCATTCCCAATTCGCATAGTTTTTCGGTCTTTGCATAATAAGAGAAAAAATCTCTTCTGTATAAGTATGCTCTCCCTTTTGGACTGACTGCTTTAACAATGGCAGAATAATTTTCCACTCGTTACTACCAATGCTTCTTTTTTGAGAAACTTTTACAACATAATTTTGCAACGATTCCTCAAAAATAATAGTATCATCCATTTCAAACCACCTGTTTGGTATCTTATACGTATCACGTAATTTACATGTTTTTTCAAAGCAATCTGGTTCGATTTTTTTCATTTCTTCTGCAATTACTATTTCGTTCTTTTTTGCATTAGCCAATATAGCCTTTTTCAAATCCTCTATATAAACTGCATTTATATTATTATAATATGAATATTCTGAACTTCCTTCTAATACCGGAAATACCTTGCACACACATTTCCAAAGGATAAGAAGACTGTTTTTGCCCTCATTACTATTTTCCAAGTATGCAATTACTGCGTCAAAAACTGTTTGACGCCATTGTGCATCTCCACTATTAGGTATATAGCTAAATCGAATTATATCATTTATTCCACATTTGCCTACAGATGAAGCAACAACAGCATCCACATATACATCTGCCCTGTTATCCCCAGTTTCACTAATCACACCCGATATATTAAATAGCCGCATGCCCAAAGATTTCCATATATGAGGGTTATCAGAAGATATATTTTCATACCACCTCAACAAATTATACCCGCCATATTCTTTATGACCAGAATATCCTAAAATTCTTTTTGCTTTTAATAAATTTTCGGCCACCTGAACTTTTTCAGTCCACCTCATTCTTTTTCCCATTTTTATGAATATTGTAGCACATTCTTTAATGTCTTCCTGTGGCATTTTCCATACCATTCCTTTAGGAGCCATCCATAAATCAAATATCCGTTCTAATACATTGGCTTCCTTTTCGTTTCTTAAAACATATTCCCATAAATTTTCTATGAGCCAGCAAGACTTTTCCATACGCTTCTCAATAATAGGCAATGCTAATTTTTTATATTTCTCATCCAATTTGTCTAAGGTAAGCAGCATTACGACTATCAGATGTTGCTGAAACTCCCTTATTTTTAATTGCACTCCTACATCCATGCGAGACTCTCCACGAAGAACATCATATACATATTTGCAGAAATCATCATCCGAAATTCTTATTTCTCCGCCACAAGCCACTCTGTTTAAATCACTTACGAAAAGAATTTGATTTACTAAAAGTTTCCATAAATACTTATTCCCTTGATTCTCTTTCCATTGAACAATTCCTTCCGCAGCAAAATCTATACACTTGCTAGTATCGCAATAAGAGTACGCCCATACTTTATATAAGAATTCAAGATATTTATTTTCCTGATTAGTAATGTTTGGTAAATTCGGACACTCCGTGACAGCACACCCCAATACAAAAGTATATATATACAACACTATACTTTGCAAATTATCCGCTATCCCTTTTGTGTAATGCTTTGCGAAATATTCAATAATTTCCTTTTTTCCGGTAAGGAGCAGCTTATCCATAAACTTGTCATTATCATCCGGATAATAACATTTGATCAGCTGATACATTTTATCAATTCCTGCTATGTCTATACTATTTCCACAAGCTTCAAAAACTCCTTCCGCAAAGAATGCCTCGGCATCTTCCTCTCCCTTTTTTAAATTCTCATCTTCAAATAGTCTTTCTCCAAATATAAAACATAATTTTCCAGACATCCGTAAAACATTCTTCAATGTATCATTAAAATTATAATGGTGCTGCCTTTCCTCCTCCGATGCATACTTATTTCCAATTTTCCCAAGAGTTCGATTCCCAATCCATCTCTTAAATGTGCTTTTTGCCCTATCCTCATATCCTGCCTCTGCTAATTGCTTTATTTGTACCAAAGCTCGAAGCAATTCTCCTACCGTTATATTTTTTTTGCTAAGTGCCTGTTTTTCACAAGGAAGCGATTCTTCAACATTACCTAAATACTCCTCCTCCGGGAAAATAGAATTTTGATATTGCGTTATTGTACTTATTGCACATGATACATCAACCAAACATTCCAGCTCTCCATTCTCTGCCAATACTTCAAGTACCGTATATGTTTGATCCTCTAATTCGTTTAACGGACGATTTTCGATTACTGCTTCATAGGCATATCTTGCATTAAAATATCGTGGTATTTCTTTTCTGCGGTTAGCCATAATCAAACTTCTGAACAGAGAATCATGCTTTAGTGCAACATTAGTATTTTCTTTTAATATATACTCGCAAACTTTATCAGCCACTATACGCTTGCTCTCACCGGATTTTTCAAATATCTTCCTTAAAAATAACCGAACATCATTTACGTATGCCGAATAAGCCCCTTTATCATTTTGAAGAATGAGTGGTTCTATGCCCTGCATCCAGCATACAAGCTGAATATCCGTTATCTTAATAAAATCCTGAAGCAGTGTCTGTAGCAATTCTAAAGTAATCCCTCGATTTAGTAATGTCATAGCTCCAGATAATACTATCTCGACATGCTTATACTGAATACCCCACTTGTCCATTGCTTTTTGCCAAATATAATCATAGTAAGCATCTACGCCATTCGCCAGCTTTCTTTCTGTGATATATTTTTCATAATTATAGATAGAATCATGCCACTTAGCATCATAAACCGCATACATAACCGACAAAGTATTTCCTTTTGTTACCGAAAGAATATATTCTGCAATTTCCTCAACCGTGGCATCTCCAAAATATATATTACCATTTGTTAATAACTGCTTAATATCATCACAGTCCAATGCCGGCACAGTATTTGTTATTACATCATCTCCGTCTATCCATACAGGATACTCTGGGTTATTTGAATATGGTTGCCCTGCAAGCAAAAACACGACTCCTTCTGGCAAACGACTCGGAGATGGTAAAGTTTTTAAAAATGTATTCTTCTTTCCTGCACGTGCTGCATGATCTATCCCATCTACCGCAATAACAGTTGTTTTTCCTGTTTTTTTATACAAACAGTTTGCCAAGCGTAGGACTTCTTTAATTTTTTTGTCAATCGAATTAATAGCTTCAACTGCTACGGGAACATTATATTTTTCCATGCACCCTTCAAATTTATCTTTTATTTGAATCAAAGTATTTTTCCAAAAATCCTCTGACGAATATATCCCCTCATCCGCCGGCATCACATCATACTCCACCTGTATCGGCTTAAATGAATGAAATCTTGTAGTAATAATACTATTATCTTCATTTGCCATGTAGTTAATAATATTAGTCTTGCCAGATCCTGGCTCACCAGATATGAAAAATACCCCTTTATTTACTTCTAAAATTTTATCCTTCAAATTTTTTATCCATTGTACCCGTGACTGAAAAAAAGGCTCTTCAGTTGCAAAATTATGTTCTCCAATAAGTTCATCTTTTTTTAGTCCCAATACTGATAGAACTTGCTCTTTTGTAATTTCTTCTTTAGTACGGGTAGAAACCGTCCACTCCGTAAGCCCTCTTAGTAACCGATTATGATATTTATCACATTGGCGTTCATCAACGTTTAAAAAGAACAATAATTTTTCATTAACAATTTTCTTTATATTGTTTACATCATTTTTTTCTTTAGAATAAATCTGAAATTCTTTTAAAAAAATTAGTTTCTCTTCATCCGATAATGAGGGCATCTGTAATAAAATATTATCAAAAGCCACTTTATACATTTTTCCTGTTTCACGCACAGATGGCAAAGAATGGTGTATCATTGCAGAAAACTGAATGTGTGAAATTGATTCAGCAGTTTTCAATTCCTCTTTCAAAGCTATCCAAAATTTTTTTAATGATGGTCTCTTATAACCTTTTCCATTTGAGGGTGTATAACTTTTATTTCCTATTTTTCTATTGGTATACATAATAGGAATACATTGCTCATACTTATCTTTGATTTTTTTCCAATCATCGCTGTACTCTTTAATACATGCTGGTCTTTTTTTCCCATTTTCTGTATGCTCGCAAAACAAAAATGAATATGATAAAACGTTATCTTTTCTGGTATGTTTTACCTGGATGCATTCTAACTTTTTATTATCATATCTTACTACAACATCATCCAGCCCCTGCTGCTGAGATGCCTGCAATGTCACTCCTACAACACCAGAATCGGGATTTAGCAAATCAAGTACCTTTTCCAGGCCAACATACCATTCATACCAATATGCATCCGCTATACCAGCAAGTAAATTTTCTCCCATTTTTTCACCACCATCCAAATTACTTTCTATCTCACAGCAAACATTATTCCTTTTATCTATTTATTCTTCTTCCTCTTCAATCCATTCCTTCAATTTCTGTTGAAGCAACTTCTTATCCGGTAAATATAATTTATACTCTGATGCATAAATATTAGCATCTTTGGGCAAAGTAATCTCTACTAATGCATCATTCTTTTCTTTGCATAAAAGAATACCAATGGTTGGATTTTCACTTTCTAGCTTTTCATATCTATCATAATAATTAACATACATCTGCATCTGACCAATATCCTGATGTGTTAGTTTATCCACTTTAAGGTCTATCAACACATAACAACGTAACAGACGATTATAGAATACTAAATCCACATAAAAATTTTCTTCGTCATATGTAAATCGTTTCTGTCTTGCCTCGAAAAGATAACCCTTTCCCAATTCCAATAAAAATTTCTGTAATTTATTAATAAGGGCTGTTTCCAAGTCTGTTTCTGAATACTTCGCTTTTTCTTCCATTCCCAGAAATTCCAAAACTGTAGGTTGCTTTATAATATCTTCCGGCTTCGTAATAACATTCCCCTCTGTTGCAAGGCGTAAAACACCTTCTTTATCTCTGCTCAACGCCAAACGCTCATATAGACTGGAATTATATTGTCGCTGCAAAGTACGAACTCCCCATCCTGTTTTTGCCGCTTCAATTTCATAAAAGCTACGTTCTGCTTCATTTTCTATGCGCATTAACTGTAAATAATGTGACCACGAAACAATAAAAGGTGGCTCTTTTTCAAAAAGGCTAAACACTGTTTCACTTTTTTCAATTGCAAAAAGGCTAAACATCGTTTCGCTTATTCGTTCTTTATATGTCAAATAAAATTTTCTGGCATTCTTTAAAGTATCTTCTGAAAATCCTTTACCAAACTCTTTCTGAAGCTTTTCTGATAATGTTTTAATAACTTTGCTTCCATATTTTGCTCGCTTTTCTCCCATTTGTTGCGTTTCCACAATCCATCTACCTAATGAATAATAAGTCATTATCTGTACTATATTTACATGATTTACAACAATATTTCTTGCGTAATTTATTAATTCTACTGAATCAGTACATAATTTTTCAAGTTCAGCATCATTTTGGATAATATCTAAATTAAAATCATCACTCATATTGAAAATTACTCCTTTCTCACTTACGACCTATCCTATATACTTCTATTATTTTTCCACAAAACAAAATCTATTCCGGCTTATCCACTTCCGTAAAGAAGTACTCCAATGTATCTACAAACATATTTGCGTCAAATAATTCTTTTATCTGTTCCCGATTCATCCAAGCAACCTGCGCCACTTCATCTGTTGTGGCATTGCCTAATTCAACCTCTCCATCGTAATCAAACAGCCAAACATCCATAATATCATTAAAAATCTTTCCATCAATGATTTTTCGTGTCTTTGTAAAAAGAACTTGTCCATTTTCCGGCATCAAATCAACGCCAACTTCTTCCTTTGCCTCTCGAATTGCTCCTAATAAACTATCCTCACCTTTTACAACCGAACCACCTACACATTCCCACATCAAAGGATATGTCGGTCTGTTTGCGGAACGCTGCGAGATAAGGTACTGTCCCTTAGAATTACGAATCCATACATGCACCACCAGATGATATCCATCTATCGGTAACTGTTCTCCTCTGATATGGTCTTTTCCCAGAAGCTCTCGGTTCTCATTATACAAATCCCATATTTCTGCATCCGGCACATACTCCACAATATTCCAAAAATCTGCATGTAAGGTTTTACAGATTTTGCTAAGAATTGTAAGGCTCACCTCTTCATCACGGCGAAGCTTTGTCATTGTGTTAGGAGCGATTTCTGCCTTTTTACGCAAATCCGATTTACTCATTTTTTTATCTACTAATAATTTCCATAATCGTTTATATGATACAGCCATGATAATTTCTCCTGCTTCTAATCTAACTTTTTTAACAAATCAATTAACTCTTTCCAATGCTCTATTGTAAGTATGTCTTCCTTTGGCTCATATTTCATATCAATTGCCCCGATATACCACACCGGGAATAATCCTGCCGCGCTAGCTCCGACAATATCACACTGATACTGATCCCCTATATACCATACTTCTTCCGGTTGAAGTTCAGCCTTCTCTAATGCCAATTCAAATATATGCTTATTGGGTTTACGATACATGTATTCACTGGTTGCAATAATAAACTCAAAATCATTATCCGGAATACAATCATTAATCCTTTTAGCAACAGCATTCCCACAGTATGAAATATTACTGATTACGCCGGTACGAACCTGGTTCTCTTTTAGGAATGCAAGAAACTCTCTGATTCCCTCAGTCGGTTTTCCCGGTGCCGCTGCATCCCAAAATACGCTGTCAATTTCTTCCGAGCTCAATGCAATTTCAATTCCCTGCGACTCATATAAATATTTTGTAAACATATAGTTTGGAACTTCCACTTGAAACAGATGTCTCTTTTCCGGGTCAAATCGCCCTAATTCCTGATTCAATTTGTTTGCATAAGCCTGCACTTCCTCAGCCGATTTATTGTATTTATTTTTTGTGGCATATTTAAGAACCGCCTCTGTCCCTTTTATCCCATCAAATAACTGTTCATTTACCAGAGTTTGTCCATAATCAAATAAAATCATCTTGGGTTTCTTCATTTCAGTCACATCCTCGCTTTATCCAATTATTTTCTGTTATTTTTTCTCAATAATCAAATGATGAAAAAACGCAATATCCTTATATCCATCCATATCAGACACCCGCATCTCTATCTCCACCATTTTATCCTGCCAGTCAGCATCCTTATGTATTTCCTGATTTTGTTGCATATCCCAGAAGGTTCTCATACCAAGTGTTTTCATAATCACAAGTTCCGGACACCATTTCTCAATATCTGCATCCTCATAATAATGAATTGCTCCGTACTTGGAAGCCATTCCATCATTACCATCCAGCAAGCTATGTGCATGCTCAAAATCATTTAAAAGTACAACCATCTGCATAACTCTTCCTGCACGGTTATGTTTCACAATCGAAATCTTTCCATCCGGCTTCAGGATTCTTGCAAACTCCTTTACAATGTCCGCTCTATCCTCGGCATACTCCAATACATTGTGGCAGATAATCATATCAAAGGTCTCATCATCAAATTTACGCAATTCATCAATGCTTCCTGTAATTTGTGTATACTGGTTGTCTGTCCATCGCATCGCTACACTTTCTTCATCCGGTTCAATAGCTGTTACATCGTTATACTCTGCCAAATAATTTGCAGTTATCCCAATACCACTACCAAAATCAAGTATCTTCTTATCTCGAATTTCTCCTAATTGTTTCCAGACAATTCTCTTCAGGAGACATTCCCAAGGTTGTAAGTATGTTATTTTTCCACTCACCGTACCAGCTCCATTTCATCTTCAATTATCACAAATCCGTATCTCTCATACAAAGGTCGTCCCATATCCGTTGCTTCCAACGCAATCTGTAACACGCCCTGTTCCTTCGCATCCTTCACCAGTAAATCCAACGTATGAAATGCAATTCCTTGTCTGCGATATTCCGGTGCCGTATACATATTCATAATGAAAGCCTTTTTACCCGTTGAATTGTGATAGGTCGGCATAACCTGATAAAAACTTACACCTCCTGCGCCAATAAACTTTCCGTTATCATACACCAAATATGCAATATGCTCTCCGGTTTCCAACGCACGCCTATAATATGCATATGATTCCACCTCCACAACAGACATATCCTCATCATCTGACAACTTATTTGCTGCACGAAGGACAATTATTCTTGTTCTTACCAATTCATCGATATCTTCCATTGTTGCTCTTTTATATTCAAATCTTTCTAACATCCTACACCTCAACCAACAAAGACTCTCCCTTAGAATAATCTCCACTTGTCCATTGCCATTGTTCAGAAAGTTCTATTTTCCCGTTCTCTAGTACAGTTGGCACACTATGGCACTGGCCTGTTTTTATTTCCATATTCTGATTCATGTGGTGATACACAAAATCAAGTTCCCCATTACATAAAACCGTTCCAATCAACGAACCTTTTAATATATCTCCACCGCTATATTCAGCCCACAATAGATTTCCATTCTGATGATATGTAAAGTTGGTCTGTTCACCAACCTCACCGTTTTCAGAATTCATTTTTGGAATAAATTTTCTTCCATCATAATTAATATCTGTCGAGATTTTATGAAGCTCCTTTTCCATAACTTCATACGCAAGTATCACTCCATTTTCTACAGGATAACGCTCATGCTTTACAGTCGCAAATCCCAGCTTTTCATAAAGTGCTGCCGCAGGCAGTGAAGCATCCAGATATGCCTTATCGTATTTTTCGCTAATCTGTTCTTTTATATTTTTCATAATAAATGTGCCATATCCTTTTTTCTGGTGTTCCGGAAGGACATAAACTCTTGTGATATGATTATCCACAAAACAACCTGTCGCTACGATATTTCCATCTATTTTTAGCACACTTACATAACCATTTTTTATATCTTTTGCTATGGCATCCTCGCTGTGATGTCCGCAGAAAAAATCAACTACTTCCATCGGATAATACTTCGGGTATATTGTTTTTATTGTATGCTGCACAACATTGTATACAGCCTGTAAATCTTCTATTGTTGCTAATTCGTATATCATAATTTTGCTCCATATATATTACTTTTAGAAAAAATATTACCGACTGCTTGAGAGTTATCCTTCCAATTAAAACCATTTGCAGGGTATTGTTAAAAAATAATCTGCATTTTCTTTAAATCCGATTTTCTCATAAAATCCCTTTGCCATATCCGTTTGCACTAACCATTCCGAACTTTCACACGCATTTATGCATCTTTGTACAAGTTCTTTTCCTATACCTCTTTTTTGATATTCCGGCAAAACAGCTAAGTCATAAATAACTGAACGAAAATTTAAATCACTTAAAACTCTCACGCACCCTACTAAGCGTTCATCAATCCATGCAGAAAAAACAAATGTCGAATTAAGAAATCCTATATTAAAATTATCAATCATAGCTTGTGTTATTTTATCCGCTGTTGCCCACCCCACTGCCAGAAATAACTGATATAATTCTTCACAAGGTAAATTCTTTTGATCTCTATATTCTACATGCATTTTGCAATACCTCCACAAATTCTCTAATTCCCACTGAATAAATTTAACTTACAATTATCTCATAGTTAATTCTCATTCCAGCATACTCGGCATTATTAGGTTCTTCACATTTATTTACAAATTTAAAACCTACACTTTCATAAGTACGCTGCGCAGGAATAAGAATTTCATTTGTCGTTACAATAATTTTTGTTGCGCCCTGTGCAATTATTCGTTTTACCGCTTCCTGCATTTGCAGCTTGCCATATCCATTCCCTTTGTAATTGACAGCAATGCAATTATGCCCTATTTCTGCTGATACAGGTATGTTGGTTGGATTCCACGATACAAACCCTATGGGAACATCACCTAAAACAGTCATAAACCCACTGAACTCTGCAATACATGGATTGTCATAGAAGAATTCGTCAAATTCCTTCCATTGTTTTAAGCAATCGCGCTCAAACCTTGGTTCAAAAGAATAACCATCTATCAACAGATTTGTAAGTGTTCCTCGCGGAAATTCTGTTATTTTTCTAAATTCAATATCCATAACATTTATCTCTCTAAATTCTAAATTTGTTAATTCACTCATCCTATCCCCATCATATCTTTCCGATAAGAGGTGAATTTCATCTTACATATCAATCCACTGTATAAATGCAGTCTTGTCTGAACTGTTATAACCGGCATTTCGATAGAAATTCAATGTACTTTCTTCCTTTGAACCTGTAAGCAACATCATCTTGTAGCAATTATTCTCTTCTGCAATTTTCTTGGCAAAATTTAGGCAATCTGTAGCATAACCTTTCTTTCGATACTCCCCATGTGTTACCACATTTTCAACAAATGCATATGGACGAACATTTCTTGTGAGATTGGGAATAATCACACATACGCAGGATGCCACGATCTTGCCATCAATCTCACAAACAATAAGATGATGATTTACATCATTCATAATATTGTTCCATGTGCTTCTTAAATGCTGTGAATCTTCCGGTATACTTTTTTCATGAAGATACAGGTAAAGCTGTAATATTTCATCTAAATCATTTTTGTTTGCTTCTCTAATCATTTTTTCCACCCAACCTATATCTTAAAGTTCCATCAGCCCGACTTCGTCAAAGTAATAAATATTTTCTTTCTTGTAACCATACTTTGAATCTGGAAATGCTATGTGCGGTTCAAATGTAAAATATTTTACATCAGCAAGTTTGGTCATATTACCTTTTTCAATGTAAACTCTATCACCTTTGGTTTTTACAATGGAATGCCCCAGATTGC
>ERZ773200.2850-NODE-2850-length-12120-cov-7.552590_pt1 | contig 12120 bp, 8 predicted proteins | sample MGYA00581008_ERZ773200 | MGnify/ENA primary metagenome ERZ773200 (study PRJEB29015, sample SAMEA2737770) | human gut metagenome | biome: human gut; feature: human-associated habitat; material: faeces | place: China | collected 2012 ... | reverse complement strand
CGGTGCCCTTGTAGAAGCGGGCAGACTGGATCTGGGCAGTGCCCATGCCGTCGCCGATGAACAGGAAGATGTACTTGGGTTTCTGGAACAGGCCCAGCAGGCAGTTCTCCTCGTCGGCTGCGGCATCCGCATCCGGCTGTGCTGCGTTTGCGGCAACGGGTGCAGCAGCCATCATGCCGACGGCAGAAGCAGCTGCGCCAAACTTGAGAAAGCTGCGGCGGGAGATCTTGTTTTCTTTCATGACGGGGTCCTCTCTTTTCATTCAATCAAACATTGCGGGCCTGCCTCAGGCCCCGTTTTTCTTCTTGTGGGAACGCTTTTATTGTAGCGCACCGCCTTGCGGGGAAAAACCATGCCGCCGCAAAGCTTTGGTAAAACCGGTGCGGCTGCATCCGCGCCAACGTAAAAAGCCGGAAAGGGATGTAAAATCCTGCTCAAGTGCCACCACTTTTTCCACAAACGTCTCTGCAAGGGTTGAAAGATGATGGCATTTCATTGTACAATAAGAGGGTAAGTGCTTTTTTACCTTTATATAAATTGAGAGGATTTTATATGGCAGAGATCAAAGTTCTGGCACTGGATCTGGATGGCACCCTGACCAACAGCCAGAAAGAAGTTACACCCCGCACCCGCGCCGCACTGGATGCCGCAATTGCAAAGGGTGTCACCATCGTGCTGGCATCCGGCCGTCCCACCGCGGGCGTGCTGCCGCTGGCAAAGGAACTGGGGCTGGATAAAAAGGGCGGCTGCATCCTTTCTTACAACGGCGGCAAGATCATCGACTGCCGGACCGGACAGACGCTGGTGCAGCATGCCTTCCCGGCAGACCTGATCGAGCCTGTCTGCACGTTCAGCCGCTATTGGAACGTCGTGCCGCTGACCTACGACAAAAACGGCATCGTGACCGAGGTCCCCGACGCCCCCTACGTGCTGGAGGAAGCCCGCATCAACAAGATCCCCGTGCGCAAGGTGGAAAATCTGCCCGCCGAGGTGACCTACCCCATCAACAAGCTGCTGTTGACCGGCGACCCCGCCGACATGCCGCACGTTGAGGAGCTGATGCAGCAGGAGTTTGCGGGCAAGCTGTCCATCTGCCGCAGCGCACCTTTCTTTATTGAAACAATGCCCCTCGGCGTCGGCAAGGATACCTCGCTGGAAATTCTGCTGCGCGCCAAGGGCCTGACCCCCGCCAACCTGATGGCCTGCGGTGACGGCTGGAACGACCTGCCGATGATACGCCTGGCCGGTATGGGCGTGGCCATGGGCAACGCCCAGCCGCCGGTCAAGGCCGCGGCCAACTACCTGACCGCCGATAACGACCACGACGGCGTGGGCCTGGCAGTGGAAAAGTTTATTTTGAATGAGGAGACCTGACCTGTGAATCTGATCGTTTTCGATTTGGAATGGAACATCGGCTACCAGCCGAAAACCTTCCTCTATCACGGCACGGAGCTGACGCTGCGCGGTGAAATCATTCAGATCGGCGCGGCCCGCATCAATGACCGCGGCGACGTCCTGGATACGTTTGAGGTCAACCTCAAGCCGCACATTTTCCGCAAATTGCAGCATCATATCGCCAAGGTCACGGGTCTGTCCCAGGGCGACCTGGACGCGGGCCTGCCGATGAAGGAGGGCCTGCAGAAATTCCTTGACTGGGCGGGCGACGATGCCGAGCTGGCCGAGTGGGGCCTGGACGACGTGCCGGTTTTAAAGCAAAACCTGTTCCTCGTCGGGCTGGATGAAAACTGGCCGAACCGCTGGTACGACCTGCAGCGCATCTTCCTGCAGGCTTACCCCCGCAAGGAGGGAGAGGGCCTGACCCTGGAAAGCGTTGTGGACCGCCTGGGCATCCCCAAGGAAGAACCGTTCCACAACGCACTGGACGACGCGCTCTATACGGCCAGGGTCTGCCGCAAGCTGCCGCTGGCCGAGGGCCTCGCGACCTATCCGACGGAGGAGGAGCTGCTGACCGAGGCGCTGCTCGGTGCCGAGAACACGGGCCGCGACGTGCGGCTGTTCATGAACCGCATGGAACACGACGACTACCGCAGCGTGCCCGAACTGTATCAGGCCGGCTGCCCTGAGTGCGGCGCGCCGCTGCAAAACGACGAGGTCTGGCTCAAGCGCGGCAACACGGGCTACTTTACCAGAGCAGTCTGCCCCTACTGCGGGCACTGGTATCTGCGCTTTAAGCTGAGCCGCCGCGACGGCCTGCATTGGAGCTTTGCCCGCTGCATCGACCCGGCTACCCCGGAGTACGATGCCAGATGGGACAAGCAGAAGGCAGCTCTGCTTGAGCGCATGAAGCGCAAGCAGGAGCGGAATATAAAAGAGTGATGAACCCCAAGCTCCGGCTCTGCGGGGCACCTCCCTCGTAACCGGGGGAGACTTTTTTATTTTCCGTCCTCCTGCTCTTGACAAATCCGGCGTTCTGTCTTATGATTGATGAAAACGTAACACAATTTTTACAAAATTGCAAACATAGCAACAAGAGGTACAAGATGGATACAGAACGCTGGCAAATCTTATTAAAGGCAATCGACCGCGGCAGCCTGCGTGCGGCGGCGGATGAGATGGGTTTTACGGTCTCCGGCATCAGCCGCAGCGTGGCAACGCTGGAAAAGGAGCTGGGCTTTGCGCTGCTGTACCGCGCCAAAAGCGGCGTGCAGCCCACCGCAGAATGCCGCCAGCTGCTGCCGTCGGTGCGTGAGCTGCTGTTTGCGCAGGAGCGGCTGGAACAGACCGCAGCCAAGGTGCGCGGCGCAGACTGCGGCACCATTGTCATCGGTACGGCGTATAACTGCTACTATGAGTGGGTCACCCAGATGATGGCGGCGTTCCGCACACGGCACCCCGGCGTGGTCATCAAGATCGTCAACGGCACCAGCAGCGAGCTGGCCGAGATGCTGCTGGATCACCGCACGGATTTCTGCCTCATCAGCCACCGTGACTCGCTGCCGGTCTGGCTGCCTATCCGCCAGGACGAGCTGATGGTTCTGCTGCCCAAAAACCACCCGCTGGCGGACCGCGAGTCTTTCCCGGTGGAAAGCCTGAAGACCGAGCCGTTCATCGACAGCTACCCGGGCATGGAGACCGACATCACTCTGATTTTTGACAAGCTGAAGGCCCGCCCCGACGCGCGCTATTCCACGATGGACATCACGGCGACCTATGCCATGGTGTCGGCGGGCTTGGGTATCAGCGTAAACAACGCCATCAACCACCAGGACGGCTATCCCGGCGTCGTGGAGCGCCCGATGAATCCCCACCAGATGATGGAGATCGGTCTCGCCTGCGGCGAGAACCTTGCCCCCGCCGCCCAGGCGTTCCTGGATTTCGTGAAGGAGCGGCTGCCGGAATAAGAATGCCTTCCCCCGCGGGCGGGGGAAGGTGGCCGAGGCCCCGCCCGAGGCCGGATGAGGGGGCTGGTCTATGTCATATCCCGCCAACGGATGATGGCCGTACACCTGCCCCTCATCAGTCAGCGGTCAGGGCCGCTGACAGCTTCCCCCAAGGGGAAAGCCGACAAAACAAAAACCGCCGTGCAAATCCATGCACGGCGGTATATTTTTGCCTTAATACGTGATAATGATGCCCTGATCCTGCGCGTAGAAGCTGCACAGGCCGGAGCAGGGCACGATCTTCACCGGAGCGCCGGGCCACTTGGCCTCAATGCCGTGATGCAAAAGCTGGGCGGCGTTCTGATTGCCGCACTCGCTGATGAGCACCGGATGGACACCATCGTATTTGTCCTCGTCCATCTGCTCCAGAATCTTTGCCAGCACGCGGGTCTCGCCGCGTGTCTTGAAGTAAAAGTCGATCTTGCCGTCCGGCGTGCGGCGGCCCAGAACGCGCATGTTCAGGCGGCCAGCGATAAAACCGACTACCCTGTTGACACGGCCGTTCTTGGCCAGATTGTCAAAGCTCGCCAGTGCAAACAGGATGTGGGTGCTATCGGCAAACTTTTTCAGCGCAAAGCAGATGTCGTCAAATGCCTGATCCTCGCCGATCAGCTTGTTGGCCAGCTCGGCGGCACCGGCCAGCGCACCGGAGCAGCTCAGCGTGTCCAGCACAAAAATTTTCTTTTCGGGGTGCTCCTCCAGCACCATCTCGCGCGCGGCCATGGCGGCATTGTAGCTGCCGGACAGGTTGCTGCTGATGGTGAGGGCAAACACGTTGTCCGCCTGCAAAAAATATTCGGCCCATTCCTCGGGGCTGGGGCAGGCGGTGGTGCTGGCACCGTTGTAGTCGGTCATGGCCTGCAGCATCTGCTGGGTGTTCAGCGTGGCAAGGTCAACATACTCGCGTTCACCAACGCGGATTTTAAACGGTACAAGGGCAAACTGCACGCCCGGTGCCGGGTTTTTCAGCTCGCGGATCTCGCAGGAGCTGTCGGATACGATCATCCATGCCATGGGGCAGGACCTCCGTTCTGTGATGATTGGTCACGTCTATTCTTACTCTTATTATAGAGGTACAGGAGAAAAGCGTCAAGCTGATTTTTGCAAACGTCCCTTTTTTGTTCTGTAAAATTTGCTGTGGCCACTTGTACCCTGTGCGGTTCCGGCGTATAATAACTATACATGCTTGATTGCGTAAAGAATAGGAGCTTTTATGGCTGATTTTTATACCTACCGCAATGAGGTCGCAGGCAGGCGCCGCAAGCGCAGACTGTTCCTGATCCTCATCGTTGTTTTGGCGGCGCTCTGCATCGGCGTGGGCTACTTCTGGTTCACGCGGCAGAGTGCCCCGGCTCAGACTTCCCCGGCGGAATCCGCTACGCCGGAGCAGGCCGCATCCGCCGCTGTGCCCACCGAGGCCCCCTCGGCGGCCCCAGCAGACATTGCCGAGCCGCAGCGCATCCTGCCGGGCGTCGATACCGCCGCGTGGGACAAGTCCGAGGCCGTCGCGGCCACGATCGACACCGAGTACCGCAACACCGATCACCGCATGGTGGCCGTCCCGATGCTGGGCACCGTGACGAACGACTATTTCAACACCGTCACCTTCGCGGGCGACAGCATCGCGTCGGGCCTTGGTATCTACGATACGGGCTACCACAATGCCCACTACGCCACCTACGTCAGCGCGGGCGTGCAGACCTTTGTCAACAATGTCAGCGTCAAGAACGCCGTCACCGGTGCGAACGAGACCCCGATGGAAACCATTGCCGCCAGCCAGCCGGATTATCTCTATATCCTTGTCGGCACGAACAACCTCGTCGTGCAGGGCAGTGAGGACAGCTTTATCGCCTACTACGAGCGCCTCATTGATATGCTGCGTGAGCAGCTGAACCCCGGCGTGACGATTTATATCCAGTCCATCCCCGGCGTACAGGAGGATGTGGTCGCCTCCAAGCCCGGTCTGGACAACACCCGCATTGCCACGGTCAACGACCTGCTGGCCAACATGGCGCTGCGCAAGGGCTGCTACTATATCAACATCCGCGAGGCCCTGACCAACCCCGCCGACGGCAGCCAGATCGACGACTACGCCACGAAGGACGGCGTCCACTTCAATGCCGCGGGCTACCATGCCTGGGCCGAATATCTGGCCACCCACACGGTCTGGAACCGCCGCAGCGTCTACAGCGGCGAGAACCCGTACTACATCTACGGGACCTGAAAATAATTTCCGGATTGCACAAATCCCCTGCAAAGTGTAAAAAGAACCTTGCAGGGGACTTTTTTTGTACATTTGTCCGAAAAAACGCCCGATTTATGTCGAACTTGTACAAAACGAATGGGTAACATACGAAAATTTTAGCAGAATATTACACAAAAGACCTTGCATTTCCCGTAAGAAACAGGTAATATAGAGACAGAGATTATATAGAGTCGGTGTACTGTATCCACTACAGCACCGCTCAAAAGGGGAGATTACGTTGAAACAGCGCAAAGAAACGCCCAAAAGCTCCGATCTGCCCATTTATCTGTTCAAGCAGGGCAACAATCAGGAGGCCTATCGCTACTTCGGTGCGCATCTGTGCGAGGAAAACGGCGAGGCCGGCGCAGTGTTCCGTGTCTGGGCACCGCACGCCAAGGCCGTTTCCATTGTGGGTGACTTCAACAGCTGGACGCCCGGCGAGCACCCCATGGAAAAGGTGACGGACGGTATCTGGGAGCGCTTCGTTCCCGGCATCAAACAATTTGATGTCTACAAATACTGCATCACCACCCCGGCGGATGAGCTGGTCTATAAGGCTGACCCGTATGCCTTCCATACCGAGACCCGCCCGTCCAACGGCAGCAAGGTTTATGATATTGAGGGCTACACCTGGGGGGATGCCGCCTGGGTCAGTGACGAGGAAAAGCGGGATGTCATCAACAGCCCGATGTCTATTTACGAGCTGCAGGCCGGCAGCTGGAAGATGAAGGACCCCGAAAACGGCGTGCCCTACAACTATGCCGAGCTGGCCGACGAGTTGATCCCGTACATAAAGGAAATGGGCTACACCCACGTGGAGCTGCTGCCCATCACCGAGTATCCCTTCGACGGCAGCTGGGGCTATCAGGTCACGGGCTATTTTGCCCCGACAAGCCGCTACGGCACGCCGAAGGACTTCATGGCCTTCGTCGACAAGCTGCATCAGGCGGGCATCGGCGTCATTCTGGACTGGGTCCCGGCCCACTTCCCGAAGGATGGCTACGGCCTGTACATGTTCGACGGCGCCCCCTGCTATGAGGACCCCAACCCCCGCCGCGGTGAGCACAAGGAATGGGGCACGATGGTCTTTAACTACGGCATGAAGGAGGTCGAGAGCTTCCTGATCTCCAGCGCCATGTTCTGGGTGGACCGCTATCATGTGGACGGTCTGCGCGTCGATGCTGTCGCCAGTATGCTCTACCTCGACTACAACCGCAAGGACGGCGAGTGGGAGCAGAACGTCAACGGCGGCAAGGAAAATCTCGAGGCCATCGCCTTCCTGCAGAAGCTGAACACGGCTATCCTGGGCCGCTATCCGCATAAAATGATGATCGCCGAGGAATCCACCGCCTGGCCGCTGGTCACAAAGCCCGCGTCCGACGGGGGCTTGGGCTTCAATTTCAAGTGGAACATGGGCTGGATGAACGACATGCTCAGCTACATGAAAACCGACCCGCTCTTCCGCGCCGGCAACCACGGCAAGGTCACGTTCAGCTTCTTCTATGCGTTCAGTGAGAACTTCGTGCTGCCCATCAGCCACGACGAGGTCGTCCACGGCAAGTGCAGCCTGCTGAACAAGATGCCTGGCGATTATGAGGAAAAATTCTCGAACCTGCGCACCTTCTTCGGCTACATGATGGCCCACCCCGGCAAAAAGCTGCTCTTTATGGGCCAGGACTTCGGCCAGTTTATCGAGTGGGACGAGAAGAAGCCGCTCGACTGGATGCTGCTCGGCTACGATAAGCACCGTGAGCTGCAAAGCTACGTCAGGGATCTGAACCACTTCTACCGCGACACGCCCGCCCTGTGGCAGGTCGATTACAGCTGGGAGGGCTTCCAGTGGATCGTGCCCGACGACAGCAAGCAGAGCGTCATCGCGTTCCTGCGCCGCGACGCTGCGGGCAAGATGGTGCTTGTCGTATGCAACTTCAACCCGGTGCTGCGCAAGGAGTACCAGATGGGCGTGCCGAACCCCGGCAGCTACAAGGAGATCCTCAACTCCGACGATAAGAAGTACGGCGGCTCCGGCGTGACCAACGGCACGGTCAAGGCGAAGAAGGGCCCGATGCACGGCTTCGACCAGCATATTTCGCTGACGCTGCCGCCGCTGTCCACCCTCTACCTGAGCGTGCCCGCTGCCCGCAAGCCGCGCGCCGCCAAGGCGGAGGCCAAGGCAGCGGAAAAGCCCGCCAAGCCCGCCGCCAAAAAGACGGCAAAAACCACTGCCAAGACTGCGGCCCCTGCCGCAGACGCCGTGACCGAGGCGGCTCCCAAGCGCCGCGGACGTCCGCCCAAGGCCAAAACGACGGTGTAAGCCGTCTTTGGATATATGTTAAAAACGGCATTCTGCCGAAATTTTAAGGGGAGAAATCTTATGGCTAAAGAAATGATCGCAATGATCCTGGCAGGCGGCCAGGGCTCGCGTCTGTACGCGCTGACCCAGAAGCTCGCCAAGCCGGCAGTTCCGTTTGGCGGAAAGTATCGTATCATCGACTTCCCGCTGTCCAACTGTGTCAATTCTGACATTGACACGGTGGGCATCCTGACCCAGTATCAGCCCCTCGTCCTGAACGAGTACATCGGCAACGGCCAGCCGTGGGACCTTGACCGCCTGCACGGCGGTGTTCACGTTCTGCCGCCGTACCAGCAGGCCTCCGGCTCTGACTGGTACAAGGGCACGGCCAACGCCATCTATCAGAACCTGTCCTTCATTGACCGCTATGACCCCAAGTATGTCATCATCCTGTCCGGCGACCAGATCTGCAAGCAGGATTACTCTGACTTCCTGCGCTTCCATAAGGAGAAGAACGCAGAGTTCTCCGTCGCCGTCATGGAAGTGCCATGGAGCGAGGCATCCCGCTTTGGCCTGATGGTCACCGATGAGGATGACCGCATCAACGCCTTCCAGGAAAAGCCGAAGGAGCCTAAGTCCAACCTGGCTTCCATGGGCATCTACATCTTCAACTGGGACATCCTGAAGAAGTACCTGAGCGAGGACGAGGCCGACCCCAACTCCGAGAACGACTTTGGCAAGAACGTCATTCCCAACCTGCTGAAGGATGGCCGCCGTATGTACGCCTACCACTTCAGCGGCTACTGGAAGGACGTCGGCACAATCTCCAGCCTGTGGCAGGCCAACATGGAGGTCCTGGACCCGAAGCATTCCGGCATCAACCTGTTCGATGAGAACTGGAAGATCTACTCCCGCAATACGGGCCGTCCCTGCCAGCAGATCGGCAGCGACGCCACCATCTCCAACTCGATGATCTCCGAGGGCTGCAAGGTCAACGGTACGGTCAAAAACTCCATCCTGTTCCCCGGCGCAGTCGTTGAGAAGGGCGCTACGGTGGAAGCAGCCGTCGTTATGGGCGGCACGGTCATCAAGGCCGGTGCGTCCGTCAAGCACTGCATCGTGGCCGAGAACGTCACGATCGAGGAGGGCGCAACCGTCGGCGCTATGCCCGAGGGCGGCCTGAACATTGCCGAGCCCGGCGATGTCGCCACCGTCGGCTCCGGCGTCGTCATCGGCAAGGGCGCAGTGGTTGGCCCCAAGGCAATGGTCTCCAGCGATGTAAAGGATGGTGAGGAACAATGGTAAACAGCAATGTGAATGCTCTCGGCGTCATTTTCGCCAATACGTATGATAACCTCGTTCCCGAACTGGTGGCGGAGCGCTCCATGGGCTCCATCCCGTTCGGCGGACGTTACCGCCTGATCGACTTCACGCTGTCCAGCATGGCCAACGCCGGCATCGACAACGTGTCCGTCATCGTGCGTAAAAACTACCACTCTCTGATGGATCACCTGGGCGCAGGCCGTGAGTGGGACCTGACCCGTAAGCGCGGCGGCCTGAATATCGTCCCGCCCTTTGCCGAGCGCAGCGTCAAGCTGTACTCCGGCCGTGTGGACGCACTGGACAGCATCCTGAACTGGCTCGAGGCGCAGAAGGAGCGCTACGTCATCCTGTCTGACTCCTACATTGCCATGAACTTCGACTTCAATAAGCTGATCGATGCCCATGTCAAGTCCGGCGCTGACGTCACGATGGTTTACAACCGCGCCGCCATCCCCGAGGGTGCCCGCAGTGATAACTACACCATCCGTCTGGATGACAATGACCGCGTTGTTGAGATTCTGTCCAACGACTACCGCATCGGTGAGCAGAACCTCGCCATGAACATCTATGTCATTGAGCGCGAGAGCCTGATCCACCTGATCCACGATGCCTCCGTCCGCGGCCTCGTCTACTTCGAGCGCGACATCCTGGCCCGCAACCTCAAGCTGCTGAACGTCCATGCCTACCGGTTCGACGGCTATGTCGCCCGCGTCTCCGACATGAAGAGCTACTTCGACGAGAATATGCGTCTGCTCCAGGACGGCAGCATGGATGCCCTGTTCGGACCCGCGCCCATCTACACGAAGATTCGTGACGATAACCCGACCCGCTACCTGGAGGGCAGCTCTGTCAAGAACAGCCTGTTGGCTGACGGCTGCGTCATCGAGGGCTCCGTTGAGAACAGCGTGCTGTTCCGCGGCTGCAAGATCAAGAAGGGCGCTGTTGTCAAGAACTGCGTCCTGATGCAGGATACCGTTGTTGAGCCGAACTGCAATGTGGAGTACGTCGTCACCGATAAGAACGTCCACATCACCGAGGACAAGAAGCTGACCGGCACCGACACCTTCCCGGTGTTCGTCGCCAAGGGCCACAGCGTATAAAATACCCCCGCCAGCAAAACGCTGACACAGGGGAGACATAACGCTCATAGAGGTCGAACTCCCTCTCCCCGGAGACGACTTTGATGAGAGGGCGGGGGAGAGCCAGACTTTCCCTCGCCCTCATTTTGTGAAACTCGCACGGAGGTGCTTATGAAAATCCTGTACGCAGCCAGCGAGGCTGCACCCTTTGCCAAGTCCGGCGGTCTGGCCGATGTTGCGGGCGCTCTGCCCAAGGCGCTGGTCCGCGACGGCATCGACGCCCGCGTCGTTATGCCGCTGTACGGCGACCTGAAATTCAAGGATACGCTGACCTATGTCACCAACTTCAGCGTGCCCGTGGGCTGGCGCAGCCAGTATTGCGGCCTGTTCAAGGCCGAGCGCGACGGCGTTGTCTTTTACTTCATCGACAACGAGTATTACTTCAAGCGCAGCGGCCTGTACGGCTTCTATGACGACGGCGAGCGTTTCGCGTTCTTCTCCCGCGCCATTCTGGAGATGCTGTTCTACACCGACTTTGAGCCGGACATCATCAACTGCAATGACTGGCAGACCGCATTGACGCCCGTCTACCTGAACCTGTACTACCGCCATCTGGATAAGTTCAGCCGCATCAAGACGGTGTTCACGATCCACAACATTGCCTACCAGGGCAAGTATGGTCTGGATATTCTCGAGGATACCTGCGGCATCGGCGCACGTGACGCCCATGTTGTGGAGTATGACGGCTGCGCCAACTTCATGAAGGGCGCCATCGAGTGTGCAGACAAGGTCACCACCGTCAGCCCGACCTACGCGCAGGAGATCCTCGACCCGTGGTTCAGCCACGGTCTGGACGGCTTGCTGCGCCAGAAGCAGTATAAGCTGTGCGGCATTCTGAACGGTATTGACGTCGATGTCTTTAACCCTGCCACCGACCCTGACATTGCCAAAAACTACGACGCCGAGACCTTCCAGGAGGGCAAGGCTGTCTGCAAAGAGGCCCTGCAGGACGAGTTCGGCCTGCATAAGGACGGCAGCCCGGTCATGGCCATGGTCACCCGGTTGGTTGGCCACAAGGGCGTTGACCTGGTTCAGGCCATCGCCGAGGGTCTGCTGCAGCAGGGCATCGAGCTGGTCATCCTCGGCTCCGGCGAGGCCCAGTATGAGAACTTCTTCAACGAGCTGTGCGCACGCAACCCGGGCCGCGTCGGTGTCTACATCGGCTTCAACGCCAAGCTGGCACAGCAGATCTACGCCGGTGCCGACATCTTCCTGATGCCGTCCCGCTCCGAGCCCTGCGGCCTGGCCCAGATGGTCTCCTGCCGCTACGGCACGATCCCCGTCATCCGCGAGACCGGCGGCCTGAAGGACTCTATCCACGACTCCGGCGACGGCTACGGCAACGGCTTTACCTTTGCCAACTACAACGCCCATGAGCTGTATGAGGCCTGCTGGCGCGCCAAGGAAGGCTATTGGCAGAAGGACGGCTGGCCCGTGCTGGTCAAGCGCGCCATGGAGTGCGACTTCAGCTGGTCCAACTCCGCCAAGAGCTACGAGGGCCTGTACAACGAGGTCGTCAACCTCTGGTAATCATTTCATAAAATGCGGTCTTTCGTCGAAAAGCGGAGGACCGCATTTTTCGTTGAAAAAAGCAGCATTTTTCTCAAAAAATTGCTTGACATTTCTTCTGCCAGCCGTTATAATAATACACGTCGTCAGGGCCGCGGCCCACGGCGAAAAGAATATGCGGATGTGGCGGAACTGGCAGACGCGCTAGAT
>ERZ773200.2849-NODE-2849-length-12121-cov-3.224681_pt1 | contig 12121 bp, 10 predicted proteins | sample MGYA00581008_ERZ773200 | MGnify/ENA primary metagenome ERZ773200 (study PRJEB29015, sample SAMEA2737770) | human gut metagenome | biome: human gut; feature: human-associated habitat; material: faeces | place: China | collected 2012 ... | reverse complement strand
TAAAATTATCTCTTTGAGAATTGTGGAGCTCTTCTTGCTGCCTTTAATCCGTATTTCTTTCTTTCCTTCATTCTAGCATCTCTAGTTAAGAATCCTTCTTTCTTTAAAGCTCCTCTTAACTCTTCATCAGTTTTTAATAAAGCTCTAGATATACCATGTCTTATAGCACCAGCTTGTCCAGTGAATCCTCCACCTTCAACTTTTACTATAACGTCATATTTGTTTTCATTGTTAGTTAAAACTAATGGTTGTTTAACATCTCTTATTAATGTTTCATAGTTGAAGTATTCTTCAACTGCTCTTCCATTTACTATTATGTTTCCTTCACCTGCAACTAATCTAACTCTAGCAACAGAGTGCTTTCTTCTTCCAGTTCCGTAAAAACTTGCTTTAGCCAATGTGATTTACCTCCCTCTGATTAAAATGTCAGGACTTCCGGCTTCTGTGCCTCATGTCCATGATTCTCACCAGCGTATACATGAAGCTTTGACATCATCTGGCGGCCAAGTGGTCCCTTTGGAAGCATGCCCTTCACTGCATGTTCAACAACGTATGTTGGTTTCTTAGCGAGCATATCCTTGAGTGTTGTCTCTTTCATTCCACCTACATAATCGGAATGGTTATAATAAATTTTCTGGTCTAATTTCTTACCAGTAACTTTGATCTTTTCAGCATTGATGATGATTACATAATCACCTGTATCAACATGTGGTGTAAAAACAGGTTTGTTCTTACCTCTTAAAACATTTGCAACTTCTGATGCAAGACGGCCTAATGTATGTCCTGTAGCGTCAACAATAAACCACTTTCTTTCAATTGTGGATGGGTTAGCCATATAACTTTTCATCCCAGTACCTCCTAACTAAAATTCGTATATTATTTTCAAACTAACTGCGTCTGACTGCTTATACCGGGGCTTGGGTTAGCTTTCACACGCCACATTTAGCTATTATATAATGAATACAACTTCTTGTCAATCTTTTTTCTATAGTTTCCTTAAGCTTTTTTCTATAGTTTTCTTATGCTCGCATTTTTTCTGTGATTTTCTTAAGATCGTTTTCTTAAGCTGGTCATAAAAACTTTTCACATTTCTATTCTGCCATTCTCATTCTGTTTTTCTATCCATATTATTTTTACATTTTTTCTCTTTTCTGTCCGACTTCTCCTATAGTTTCTTACAACTTTCTAAAGCAAATATAAATTTTCGTTCATTTTTATATCCATTTTTGATTGCGTATCATGTGCTGTCATGGTACAATTATAGTGTTTCTAGTGTATTGCAGATACAAAAGTAATCCGTAAAGAACAAACGATGCAAAGGATTGCAGGTTACTTAGACAGGGAGGATATATGAAAACAAAAAAAATTCTAACTTCAAATCTAAAACCGGGTATGGTTTCTTCTGAAGCAGCCTATACATATACGAATCATCTGGTGATTCAAAGTAATACAACACTTACACCGGAGATTATTGATAAGTTAAAATATTATGCAGTCAAATCCGTTCGGGTATATATCCCGGATGAGGATGCTCCAAAAGAAAAAGAAAAAAATACTCCAACAGATACACCACAAGAAAAAGCTCCTGTCTCTCATGGACCAAGTTTTGATGGTCCTACTTATTTTGAACGAGTACAACAGACAGAACAGTTCGTAGAATTTAAAGATAACTTCACATCATCTATCAGCAGTTTTAAAGATGAATTAAATGATATCGTTGTAAAAAATGCAACAGATGTAACCGATAATATGCTTCATGAAGTGGATTCCATCCTTGGACGTACCAGAAACTCTTTACACCTTTTAGATATGATGCAATGTCTGCGTGGTTTTGATGACTTAACATATACGCACTCCATGAATGTTGCTTTGATCTGTAACGTAATCGGAAGTTGGGCCGGTTTTTCAAAGGATGATCTGAATACATTAATGTTATGTGGTCTTTTACATGATATCGGCAAATTAAAAATTCCTACTGAGATCATTCAAAAACCCGGTAAACTTACCGATGAAGAATTTGACCTGATTCGTTCTCATCCAAAACTCGGTTATGATATTTTACGTTCCAAAAATTTGGATGACCGTATCAAGCTTGCTGCACTTCAGCATCATGAACGATATGACGGAAAAGGTTATCCACGTCAGCTTGCCGGCATTGAGATCAATGAATATGCATCGATCGTTGCGATTGCCGATGTTTACGATGCTATGACTTCAAACCGTATTTACAGAAAAGGCATTTGTCCTTTTACTGTAATTTCTATGTTTGAGAAAGAAAAAGATCTATATAATCCTCATTATCTCTATCTATTCATGAAGAGACTTGTAGAAGCATATGTCAACACAGAAGTTATTCTTTCAAATAATGAACGTGGAAAGATTGTTTTGTTAAATCAAAACCTGTTATCACGTCCTGTTGTCATTACTGATAAGAAGACATATGATCTTTCACGCGATTTCAGTGTTGATATTGCCGCATTGATCTAAAGAACCGGAAAAAAGTAAAACACAGAAGATTCGAGTATTTAAGGACGTGTTCCTGTTATCTTACTCCTATCGTTCTGTTTTTTTTATTTTTCTCTTTCTGTCTTATTTCGTAAGCCCTTTTTAGTTTGTTTCTTTCCGATTCCACTATATATATTTTTTTCGATTCGTCTTTCTGATCTTTTCTATTTTAATCCCGGCAGATAGAAAAAGATCAGATAACACCAGCGGATCAAAATCCCGGTGAGTAAAAAACCGCCCTGTAAGATCCGGTCAAACTTCTTGCGACGTACAATTTCTTTTCCATCTTTTTCTTCCACAAGATCAATCTGTATCGAAGCTTTTCGAATCAGATAAAAATAAAATGCAAGTATGATAAACCAAAGCAAAAACATACCAAAACCGAGCAACTGGTATATGCCATCTGCTTTTGGTGAATATGCCACATTGCTTCTTCTGCTTCCTGTCAGCATTTCAAATGCATAGATCAGATAATCCAATGATACAAAGCCCCACACCAGACTGATCACAGAAAACAAAATTCTCTTCCATTGTTTCATTTTATTTCATCCTCACTTTTCTAAGATTTTCATTTCAAAAGGCTGCAAATCCAGTGTATGTTTTTTTACTGTCTGATCTTTGTAACGTACTATAACATCAAAATGCTGTTTGTGCATGGTATTATTAAAATACAGCTCCCAGCTTTTTGTATCATTTCTGCGTTCTGTCACTTCTACCCCATACGGAAGACTCTCCATATATGGAATTGATGCATTTTCTAACAAAAGCTTTGCAAAAGAGATCATTCCTCTTCTATCCGGAACCGTTCCTACATAATAACCGATTCCTTCGTAATAAGAATTTTGGGTGATCGCAGCCGCCCCTTCATAAAAATCGGTTCCATAGACAGCCAGAGCTTCTGCCTGTTTTGGATCTAAAATATCACACCATAAATGGCACGACTGTATATATCGTTTTTGTGTGCTGCTCTCTCTTTTTCCCCCATCTATTCTATTACATTCTGCCTCAGATAATGCAGATAAATACAAACTGCCATGATCACTCTGCATGTCTTTATGATCTGTTTCATTGTGGTCCGACTCAAACAATACCGATAAATCCAAGCTTTCCTGATCACTTTGCATGTTTTTGTGATTTTTTTCATTGCCTTCCGGCTCAGACAATGCCGATAAATGCGAGTTGCTCTGATCGTTCTGTCTGTCACAGATGTTCTTCCACTTCTCTGATCGGATTTCAATGCACTCTTCCTTTTCTCCGATCGGATTATATTCTTTTACGATCGCACCCGTAATCTCTGAAAAGACTGTCGGCAAAGGAGACATAATACATTGATTATTTGTATCCTTTACACCGGAACGATTCGTCAACACCAGATGACCGCCCTGTTTTACATATTTCTTAAAATGGCCTTCGAGCGTTTTGTCCGAGATATACATGGTCGGTGCCACCACTAAAGTATATTCGTCCAGATCACTTTTGGCATCTACAATATCAACACCGACACCAAGACAGGTAAACGCATCATGATAAGCCTTTAGCTGTGTAAAATAATGCATTCCTTCCACCTGTGGCTGAATCTTAAAACCATATTCCTGCTCTGAAGAATAAAGAATGGCTACTTTATTCTTTATGATAGAACCATCTAAGTAAGAAAGCTTCTTCATCGTCTGACAAAGTTCTTTAAATTCTTCGTATCTGCGACCTAATACATTATTGTGGTCTATAATCCCATGCCAAAACATTTCTGCTCCGGCAACGGCTGTCCTCCAGCGAAAATGAAGAATCGTATCTGCTCCATGTGCCATTGCCTGTAAGGAATAGCCTTTTAACATTCCCGGATAAACCGTTTCACTCATCGGTGTCCAACTTCCTAACCCTCCGCTAAGCTGTTCCATGATCCAGAAGTTTTTCTTCTTGATACCACGCATCAGGTCCAGATGAAACGCATGCGAATAGATTGTTTCCGAGTCCTTTGGAAGATTCGTTGTCGGATAATTATCATATGAAACAAAGTCTAACTTTTCAAACATATCATAAAAATCCGGCATATTTTCACAAAGCCAGTTATTTGTTGTGATCATCGCTTTCGGATCCAAAGAATGGATCAGTTCTCTTTGAAACTCGACATACTCTACCGTACTCTGCGAAGCATAACGATTAAAATCCAGCATATACGATGGATTCAGCCATGTCTGAAACGGTCCGAATGGTGGTTTGATCTGCGAAAAATCCGTATATTCCCCACTCCATACTCTGTTGCCATAGGCCTGATTGACACGCTCTATTGTTTTATATTTCTTTTTGACAAATTCCTGAAATTTCTGAATACAGATCGGACAACAGCAATGATTCGCTTCTAGTTCGTTATCAATCTGATAGCCGCTCACACAAGACTTCTCCCGATAATGCTCCACCATCTTTGTGATAATCTGTGTACATTTTTCACGATACAAAGCATTGTTCAGACATCGATGACCACGGATACCGATAGGAATACGCTGCCCGCTCTTATCTACCTGAATCACTTCGGGATATTTTTCGAAAAGCCACTGTGGCGGTGTACAAGTCGGTGTGCATAAAAACACTTCAATTCCGTTTGCTTCAAATAAATCTATGATTGCATCGAGCCAGGAAAAATCATACACGCCTTCCCTGGGTTCTAAACAGCTCCATGCAAATTCTGCCATGCGGACGATCTCTACACCGGCTTCTTTCATCCGGCATACATCCTGTTCCCACAGGGAACGATCCCATTGCTCCGGGTAATAATCAACACCTATCTTCATCCGTTACTCCTTACCTTACTTTATTTTATCTTGTCACAGCTTTTATAACTTTACTACATTCATTTCAACTTCTGAATCCGGCTTTTATAAACCTTCTGTGTCCATTTCAAATTCTGAATCCGGCTTTTATAACTTTACTATATTCATTCCATATCCTGTATCTGCTTTTTGACCATGACCATCTGATCACGCAATGCTGCTGCCTCTTCAAAGTTCAAGTCTGCTGCCGCTGCCTGCATCTTCTTTTGAAGTTTCTTTACAACAATCTCAAGTTCTTTCCGGTTCATGGATTCCATATCTTTTTCCAGATCAAAGTCGGAAGCTTCCACTTTTTTCGTAATACGTACAATATCACGCACCGCTTTTTTGATCGTTTGTGGTGTGATTCCATGTACTTCATTGTATTGCATCTGTATCTCACGTCGACGATTCGTTTCGCTGATCGCTTTATCCATAGAGTCAGTCACAACGTCTGCATACATGATAACATGTCCCTCTGCATTTCTTGCCGCACGCCCAATCGTCTGTACCAGAGAGATTTCAGAACGCAGGAAACCTTCTTTGTCTGCATCCAGAATCGCTACCAATGCAATTTCCGGGATATCCAATCCCTCACGAAGCAGGTTGATTCCGACTAATACATCAAAGACATCCAGGCGCATGTCACGAATGATCTCTGAACGTTCCAGTGTATCAATATCAGAATGCAGGTATTTCACACGAATGCCGACTTCTTTCACATAATCCGTAAGATCTTCTGCCATTTTCTTCGTCAACGTACATACCATGACTTTGTTACCGTCTTCGATCGTCTTATGGATTTCTCCGATCAGATCATCAATCTGACCTTCTACCGGACGGACTTCTACCTTAGGATCTAACAAACCGGTTGGTCGTATGATCTGTTCGGTTCTTAGAAGTTCATGCTCTTGTTCATATACATTCGGCGTAGCCGACACGAAAAGCATCTGGTTGATATATCCTTCAAATTCATCAAAATTCAATGGTCTGTTATCCAATGCAGACGGAAGGCGGAAGCCATAATCCACAAGTGTCTCTTTACGTGCCCTGTCTCCGGCATACATTCCACGGATCTGCGGAATCGTAATATGAGACTCATCCACCATAATAATATAATCATCCGGGAAATAATTTAACAGGGTATTCGGTGTCTCTCCGGGTTGTAACCCCGCTAAATGACGCGAATAGTTCTCAATGCCGGAACAAAATCCGGTTTCTCTTAACATTTCGATATCAAAGTTTGTTCTCTCTGCAATTCTTTGTGCTTCTAACAGCTTATCATGACTTTTAAAATAAGCAACTCTTTCTTCTAATTCTTCCTCTATCGTATGAATGGCACGTTCCATTGCCTCCGGCTCTACAACATAATGGGATGCCGGAAAGACAACAATATGTTCAAGTACCGCCTTAACCTGACCTGTCAGAACATCAATCTGTGTGATCCGGTCTACTTCATCGCCAAAAAACTCCACACGGATTGCCTGATCCGATTCATTAACCGGGAAAATTTCCACAACATCACCACGTACCCGGAATGTACCACGCTTAAAATCAAGATCACTTCGTGTATATTGGATATCTACCAGTTTACGGATTACAAAATCACGATCGACCATCATACCCGGTCGTAATGAAACTGTCATATTCTGATAGTCGACAGGACTACCAAGACCAAAAATACAGGATACACTGGCTACAATGATCACATCTCTTCGCTCTGACAATGCTGCTGTTGCAGAATGACGTAATTTATCAATCTCATCGTTGACCGATGAGTCTTTTTCGATATACGTATCGGAAGATGGCACATAAGCTTCCGGCTGGTAATAATCATAATAAGATACAAAATACTCTACCGCATTCTCCGGGAAGAATTCCTTAAACTCCGAATACAACTGTCCTGCAAGCGTTTTATTATGACTAATGATAAGTGTCGGCTTATTCAATGCCGCTATCACATTTGCCATTGTAAATGTCTTTCCCGAGCCGGTCACTCCAAGTAAAGTCTGAAATTGGTTTCCCTCCTTAAAGCCATCTACAAGTGTTTTGATCGCCTGCGGCTGATCACCTGTAGGCTCATATGGGGCATGTAATTTAAACTCCATTACGCCTTTTTCTCCCTTCTAAAATCTATTGCATCTTATTCCTGCTTTAACAGATAATCAAACGCTGTCTTTAACTGGTTATCGACTTTCTTATTGCTGTCAGGCAGCTTTTGTATCTGTTTTGACAACTCTACTTTGATATCAGGAGTCAGTCCCTTTTCATGAATATTTCTTCCGTTTGGTGTATAGTATTTTGCTGTTGTCATCTTTAATGCGGAGCCATCCCCTAACGGGAATACTCCCTGCACAATACCCTTTCCAAATGTCTGTGTACCGACTAATACGCCTTTCTTCTCATCCTGTATTGCACCGGAAAAGACTTCTGATGCACTTGCGGAATTTCCGTTGACTAAGATTGCCAAAGGCTTTTTGAATTCTTTATCATCTGTTGCTTTATATTCTTCTTTCGTTCCGCTTTTATCTTTGCTATAAACGACAACGCCCTGTGGAAGCATTCTGTCTAACATTTTTACAGCCGAATCTAACAGTCCGCCGCCATTTTCCCGAAGGTCAATGATCAATGCTTTTTCGCCCTGCTTCTCAAGCTCGTCAACAGCCTGTTCAAACTGCTTTGCCGTAACCTCTTCAAAACCGGATACCTGAATATAGCCGATCTTTTTATCCAACATCTGATATGCCACGGTGTCTTCTTCAATGTTATCTCTGGTAACAGTAATCTTTACCTGCTTTTGCCCACGCAATAGCACCATACCGACTTTTGTTCCTTTTTCTCCTTTTAACATAGCCTGCACCTGGGAAATCTCTTTTCCGGTCACTTCGGTTCCATCCACCGAATAAATGATATCGCCTGCTTTTGCACCGGCTTTTTCACATGGACTATCCTTCATTGGTTTGACGATTGTGATCGCACCGCTGTCCTGATCAGCAGACACATACGCTCCGATTCCACAATAGGATCCCTGCGTCTTTTCCATAATATCCTTATATTCATCACTTGTATAATAAGCAGCATATGTGTCATTCAGTCCATTGATCACACCTTTATAGACTGCATCTGCCATCTTATCTTCATCTATTTTGTCTAAGAAATATTGATCAATGTATCCTTCTATCACATTAACTTTATCCATGATCTTATTTTCCAAGGCTGTATGATTATCCGAGATACCAAGCATTCTTGTTACATTCAATGATCCGTTTTGCACCAGCAAAAAAACTGCCACCAGAACCACTAGCAAAGAACCGGCAACGCCGGTAAGTATTCCTGTTATAAATGACTTCTTATTCACAAAAGACCTCCTATATGTTCTTTTTTTGAATCTATTGAAAACTCTCTTCTCTTCTGATAAATCTTTCTTTACCATTCCCCTATTGCGATACATAACTTAGCGGATTCACATAAGTTCCACCTGCATAAACCGCAAAGTGAAGATGTGGTCCGGTAGATACGCCCGTATTTCCCGACAAGGCGATTTTTTGTCCCTGCGATACCTTAGCACCGGAAGAAACCGCCAAAGAAGAACAATGCATATAATAAGTATATACACCATCTCCATGGGATATCGCAATATAATTTCCTGCAGAAGCAGAATATGCTGCTGTAACAACAGTACCTGCCTTTGCAGCTACAACCGTAGAGCCTACCGGCACAGAGATATCAATACCCTTATGATTTGAACTTGCACCGGCTGTCGGTGACGTTCGGTAGCCAAAATACGAAGTAATCCTTCCTGACACGGTCAACGGCCAGCGGAACCCGCTTACGGAAACTTTTGTTGTGCTGTTATCTGTATTCGTCCGCGGAGCTTTCGTCGCTGCTGTCTTAGGTGCTTTGGTCGCTTTTGCCGCATTAGATGTACTCTTTTGTGCGGCTTTCTTTTCAGCCGTTTTGCGTGTAGCCTCTTCTTTCTCGCTTTGCTTTCTCTGTGCTGCCATCAAAGCTTCTAACTGTGCTTCCTGCTTTGCTAACAGATTATCTGTATTTTTCACAGAACTGCTTTTCTGATCGATCGAAACCTGATATTTTTGAAGTTCGTCCGTCTTCTTATCCATGATCGTATTCATCGAATCTTTTTTCAATTTCAAACTCTTTCGTAATGTTGTCAGATCCGCCAGGTCGATTTCAAGCCTATTTTGAGCAGTTGTAATCGTATCACAGGTCTTTTGATATTCTTTTAACAAGTTTCTATCATAACTGCTGACTTTACTTACATATTCCGCACGGTTTAGAAACTCTGAAAGACTATCTGCTCCTAAAAGCACCTCCCAGTACCCCTGATCTCCATTTTCATATACATATTTTATGCGTTCGAGCATGGAATCATACTGTATTTCTTTCTTTGATTCAGCAGCTTTTTTTTCTTTTTTCAGAATACGGATCTCTTTCTTTGTCTTTTTAAGATTTGTTTCATTTTGTTCTACTTTTGTAGAAAGATCAGCCAGTTTCTGATCCAAACTCTGAATATAAGAAACAACATCATTTTTTTTATTTTCCAGAGATGCTACTTCTTTTTTTAATGTTTTTTTCTCCTCCTCAAGAGACCTCGTCGTTTTATTGCTTTTTTCTATCTTGTTCTGAATCGTTTTTGAAGCCTGCGACTGACCGGCTGCATAGCTGATCATCCCTCTGTCTTCGTTCAGTCCGAGACAGCCATTCAACTGACCGGTTCCGATCAGAATAGCTCCGATGCTCCAAATACCGATTGCAATCCATCTTTTCTTCATATGTACCCTTCCTGTTCTTTCCTATAAAGATCTTCTCAAATGCTTTCTGACTGACAATGCACTTCCAACCAGACCAATTCCAACACCAACCGCAAGTGACATCGGTATCAGTGTACGAAAGACTTTTCCTGTACTGACAAAGGTCAGCCATTCCGATAATGCTGAAAAATGTTCCAAAACAAATGCAATCATTTTATCATAAAGAACAGATAACAGCACCAATGGAACAATCGCTCCGCAAAAACCAATCAATATGCCTTCAAACCAGAATGGCATTTTAATGAATGCATCCGTCGCACCAATATATTGCAATATCGAAATTTCGTCCCTGCGGACACGGATTCCCGATGCAACCGCTGTGCTGATCAGAAAAACAGAGATCAGTAACAGTAAAATAATAATGGTTGCAGATACATAAGTAACCAATAGGTTAAAGCTGTTCAACCCCTTTGCAACACTTCGTGAACCATTGACCTTTCGGACACCATCTATCCCTTCGATTTCGTGTGCAATCTTATTTTGCGCTTTTACTTCTGTTAAATATACTTCATAAGAGGCTGAATTTTCCAAGGGATTCACACCATTGAATGTATCAGCTACGCTTTTATCATCGCCATACATTTCTTTTTGAAACTTTTCCCATGCCTCTTTTGCCGAAATAAATTTGATCTTGTCTACATCCTTGTACGCTTTTATCTTATCTCCAATCTCATCAATCTGCTTTTGTGAGATTCCCTCCTCAAAGAAAACGGTTATTCCAACGCTGCTTTCCGCATGATAAACCATGTTTTGAAAATTACTGACTAATGCATAAAAAATGCCCAGTAGAAAAAGACATGTCGCAATCGTTCCAATCGCTGCAAGAGAAAACAAGCGGTTTTGTACTATATTTTTTACACCCTGTTTGATTCCATAGACAAATGTTCTCACTGTATATACCCTCCCTGCATCTCATCACTTGTAATCCTGCCGGAATGTAATGCGATGACTCTCTTTTTCATTTTGTTGACAATCTCATGGTTGTGCGTCACAACAATGACCGTCGTTCCCAGGCGATTAACTTCTTCTAACAACTTCATGATCTCCCAGGAGTTTTGTGGATCTAAGTTACCGGTTGGCTCATCCGCTAATAAAATAGCCGGACGATTAACCATTGCTCTTGCAATCGCTACTCTTTGCTGCTCTCCTCCCGAAAGCTCCTTTGGACGCATCTTTTCTTTGCCGGAAAGTCCTACCAGTTCCAGAATATTCATGACATTTTTCTCAATCTTTTGTTTGCTCACACCGACAACCCGCTGTGCTAAAGCTACATTTTCATATACATTTCTATCTTTTAATAAACGGAACTCCTGAAATACTACACCTAATATACGACGATAATATGGCAGTTCTTTCCTTTTGATCCGGTCAAGCTGCTTTTTTGCGACAAAAATCTTTCCATGTGTTGCTTTTACTTCTCCAAGCAGTGTTTTGATAAATGTGGATTTTCCCGAACCGCTGCTTCCTACGACAAATACAAACTCTCCTTTTCCCACCTGTAAATTAATCTGCTGTAATGCATGTGTTCCTGTTGGATAAGTTACCGAGACATCCTGTAATGTGATCAATGCTTCTTTCGTATTCATTCCTTTTCTCCTTTAATGACAAATGGGCAAGCCCACTGCGCCTGCCCACTCCCTATATCTTATTTTTAATATTCAAAATTTTCCATATATTTCATATATTTTACAACCATTAAAGCAATCTTGAATGTGATTGCATCATCAAAGACACGAAGATCCAATCCTGTACTCTTCTGAAGCTTGTCAAGTCGATATACCAATGTATTACGATGAATGTATAACTGTCGCGAAGTCTCTGATACATTCAGGCTGTTTTCAAAAAATTTATTGATCGTGGCTATTGTTTCATCATCAAAATCATCCGGTGATTTTGCTCCAAAAATTTCTTTGATAAACATCTTGCAAAGCGGCATTGGAAGCTGATAGATCAGACGACCGATACCAAGGCTGCTATATG
>ERZ773200.2841-NODE-2841-length-12144-cov-2.915047_pt1 | contig 12144 bp, 7 predicted proteins | sample MGYA00581008_ERZ773200 | MGnify/ENA primary metagenome ERZ773200 (study PRJEB29015, sample SAMEA2737770) | human gut metagenome | biome: human gut; feature: human-associated habitat; material: faeces | place: China | collected 2012 ... | reverse complement strand
CTTCCTCCAAATAAATGAGTAAGCCAGGTAGAAACCATAATAATTGGAATCAATGCCTTCGGAATTTCTTCATTTTCCTCAAAACCGGTTTCGAAAATGAGCCCCATTCCCTTTTGCGATTTCGGGCTGATTTTCTGATACAATAATAAAATTACCACACCGGCAAGCGCCAAAAATGGAACAAGAACGGTAACGTGTTCTCCTCGAAATGCCGTAATGCCTAAAAGTACCCTTCCAAATATCGCATCTACTGCTCCAACGATAATTCCAATCAGAACACCCATGATTGTATAGAGCAAAACCGGTATATATTCTCTTATGCTTAAATGTTTCATTTTTCTTTGTCTCTCTATCTATTTTTTTGCAGAACAGTTTGTCAGCTTACATTCGATTTAAACTTAATGAATAAAATGGGTTGCTACTCGTTTTTCTGTTTCCGGCAGACCAAATGTTTCTTTTCCAAGTGCAATACTCTTCATTAAAAATGTCATATTTCTTGCAAGTGTACGCATGGTCTGTTTTCCCTCTTCATCCATCTCAGCTTCACCCACTTTTCTTCCGTGAATACTGTTCCAATACTGACTGGAAGCAATCGGCATGTTGGAAATAGTAAAATATTTATTCAGCTCATCAAACGTCGCTGAACATCCACCACGTCTTGCGCAGACCACACTTGCACCCACCTTCATGGTTTTATCAAATGGTGTACTGTAAAACAGTCGATCAAGACACGCAATCAAAGTCGCATTTGCGGAAGCATAATAAACCGGACTGGCTACCACAAGACCATCTGCTTCTTCAAACTTCGGCGCCAGCTCATTTACGATATCATCATTAATGGAACATTTCCCGTTCTTATAGCAATAATTGCAGGCAATGCATCCACAAATGGCTTTGTTTCCAATCTGAATCGTTTCATATTCCACTCCATTTTCGGCAAATACCTTTTCCATTTCTTTTACTGCAACGGTTGTATTTCCGTCTTTGCGCGGACTTCCATTTAAAATCAATACTTTAAATTTTTCTTTCATAAGTCATTCCCCTTTCATTAAATAAAGCGAACATTTGCAATCCACTTCGCTACTTGCTCATGAACGCAGTCGCTTTGCGATCTGTCAGTGGGAGCTTTCAACTCCCACTGACAGAAGCATCCCCCTCACCCGCCGCTTAGTGCTCTGCGCACTTGAAGCGGGGGAATGCTTATCTGCGTTCAAAATATTATTTTTATTTTATCACAACACGCTCTAATTGACTATATCCTCCCAAATGCCAAAATGCTTAGAAGTTAAATAACCGATTGACAGCAGCAGGAAACCTAAGGTAAAATATTAATAAACTATATACCTGTGACAGTCATCAGAAACAGTAATGTTTTGAGTTAAAAAGAAAATCAGTGCAAATCTGATACAGATGATTCTACTGTGAGACACGCCCCCAAATATGCACACCGGAGGAACTTCAGTAGCATATTTTTGCAGGTCGTTAAGTCAGAGGGCTTGCTGTTACTTCGTTCAAGATTTTTGAAGAAAAGAATCTTTCATACGTAGTAATGGTGGCTCACAAATTTTAATCCAGTAGCGTATCGAAGAGCTTTGCTTCAGAAATGGAGAAAGGCTCTTTTTTGTGTACAAAAAAAGATTTCCCAAAAAAGAGAAGTGTATATAGAAAGTAGAATACTTTAAAAGGAGAAGGAGCATGAAAAAAGAATTTAAGCGACTGCTTAGTATTCTTCTGGTTCTAACACTTTTAGGAAGTACGCTGCCGATGTCCGTATCAGCTTCCGCACTTCCGACCCAAAATGCTTCAGCAATTGAGAACCAGGAATCAACCGATGCATCACAAAATGATATTGAAGAGGATGCACAAACTGTGACACAAAATGAAGCACAAACTGAAGAAACCCAAGAATCCAAACAGGAAGTACAAGCTTATGCCAACACGCTTCCTTCCACAATTCCGGCAGGCGAAACTTATACTCTGTCGGAAGATGTGACAATGGAAAGCGGTCAGTGGTTTGAAAGTATTGAGGGAACCTTAGACGGCGCAGGACATACCATTACCCTGACCGATAAGCCACTGGCAAACAAGGTAACCGGAACGATTCAAAATCTGGGTGTAACCAGTGAAAAAGTAATTGAACGCGACGATACTTTCGGAAGCATGGCAATGACTTTTAGCGGAACCATTCAAAATTGTTTCTCTACCGCTAAGTTAAATATGAGCGGCTGGGATGAACCGGGCGGATTAGTAGGTACCGCAAACGGAGGTGTGATCCAGAACTCTTATTTTGCAGGTACCGTAACCGGAACGCTTTCCGGCTTTTATGGTGCTTTAATTGGTGTCAACACCTCAAATGATACCAAACTTAAAAATAGCTGCTATGGACCTGGAAGTATGAATGGTGCCGTAAGTATGGGTGGCAACAAAATCACTCCGGAAAACGTACAACAAAAATCCTTAGAAGATTTTAAATCCGGCGCAGCAAACAGCATTTTAAATACTAATCTTCCGGAGACCGGATTTTCCTGGGCAACTCCGACAGATGGCAGCAACCAGGGATTCCCGATTCTCGTAAAAGGTGGAGCCACCGAACCGCAAAAACCAGATAAGACAAACTTACAAAAACTGGTAAACGACTGCAGTGCACTTAGCAAAGAAGGCTATACCAAAGAGAGCTGGAGCACTCTTGAAGAAGCACTTGCAAATGCACAGAACGTTTTAAAAAATGAAGATGCTACGCTTAAGGATGTTACAACTGCAACTGCAACACTTCAGGCAGCAAAAGACGGTCTAAAAAAAGAACGACCAACCGAACCTGTGGCACCTCCTGCTGACGCAAGTCAGATTCAGCATATCTCAACTGAAAATGATTTAAGTAAGATTAATTCCAGTTCCGATCAGTACTATGTACTGGATCAAGATATTACCATAAAAGATTCTTACTTCTCTATGACGGAATTCAATGGCATTTTAGATGGACAGGGACATGCCATTATCTTTGAAAATGCAAACTGGATGTTCCAGCATTTAGGGGAAGAAGGCGTTTTACAGAATCTGTATTTTACCGGTACCATTGATACCTGGGAACAAAGTGGAAATGGACCAGTCGGACAAAATTTAAAAGGAACTATCATTAACTGTTTTTCAGATGTAAAAGGAAGTTTAGCCTGCGGTTTTGCAAAACGTCTGCAAGGCGGAAGTATTATCAACAGCTATTCCATCAGTGAGGGCAAAAAAGGTGTTTTATTTAATCAGTATAAAGAAGGCACCCTGAAAAATACTTACTGGCAGGAAGGACTTGCCAATCCGGCTGAAATTCCGGCTGCTGCTTTAAACAACTCTTCTGCAAAATCAGAAGAACAGCTGAAAACCAAAGATTTTGTAACGCTGTTAAATCAAAACAGAGGAGCAAATGGCACCAAATGGGGGCAAAACAGCAACGGCTATCCTTATTTCGGAGAAGATAAAACTTATAATCCGGACAAACCAAATCTTCCGGAAAACAAATATGAAATGGTTATGGTAACTGAAGCAGGCGAAACACTTGCCATCGAAAACCAGACCTTTACTGTTTCACCGGACGAAGTAAATGCATTTGGAATTGTAGGAAACTTCCAGTTAAAAAACGTGCCGGAAACCAGCACAATTTCATGGGGCATTTCAGAAGTAAAACCAGAAGGTTCCTTAATGATTGGATCCGACAACGGCGACCTTCGTATCGACAAAGAAGGATCCGCTACCGTTACTGCGACGGAAACAAAGGCAGATGGAAGCAGCGAAGCCGTAGCCTGGGTTAAAGTCATTTCAAAAGCGCAAAAATTAGAAGAGATCAAGCTGTTTATCGACGGACAGGATGTAACCAATCAGACCTGCCAAGTTGCCGGCTCAGAAGAAAAGAAAATCGAAGTTAAAGCCAAATATCAGGGTAGCGATGCTTTTGTGCCTGCAAACTCAACTCGTTTTGCTTACAAAACCAGCGATGACTCACTCATTAAAAACTACAACGATTCGAGCAGCTTTTCCTTTAAAAAACCTGGTACCGCAAAAATGATTGTGACCTCAAAAGTAAACAATGCTATTACCGCAGAGGTGGAAGTAACTTCTACTTATGTACCGGCAACCTCTGTAAAACCTGCAATTTCCGGAAACAAAGTCATTCATGGAAGAAATGCCAATGACCCAGATCAGTATGCTTTCCTCCCGGATTACAGTGGCGTAATTGTCTCTCCACAAAATGCAAGTTATGCGGATAATTGGAAGGTAACAAGCAGCGATACCTCCATCGCTGAATATGTAGAAAGTATGGTAAAAGGATATGTACCATACAAAGCAGGTACCGTTACTTATCGCGCGACCCTTACACAGACTAATCCGGAAACCAAGAAAGAATCTACCGTATCCGGTACCTCTGATGTGACTTATGTATATGAAAATCCACTTACTGAAGTAACTGCAGTACAAGATAAAGTAAGCATGGAAAATTTCACGGAACAGCCACTGGAATTAACCTTCAAAGGTGAAAAATCCGATGCCGGCTGGAGTGTTACTTATCCAGACCTGAAATGGACCTTTGATAAAAAAGGTATCGTTAAGATTTATAAAAAAGAACCGATTCTGTGGAAAAAAGGCACAGAATGGGAAGGCGCACCGGATTTCAATTCGGTTGTCACAAATGATCAATATTATGTAAAAGCATTAAAAGAAGGAACGGTTGTCGCAACCGGCACTCCTCTTGACAACACAAACTCCGTCGCTCCGATTCAGATTACAATTGAAGTTGCAGGCGGTGAAACTCCACAAATTAATATCGACGAACTGGTGCAGAAAGGTCTGCTTGGCGCAAAAGCACATTTACAGGCAATCAGCCCAGAACAGAATTATGAATGTATTGAGCACGACTGGATTGTTTATGACCTTCTTCGTGCCGGAATCGCCATTCCGGAAGAAAAACAAACTCAATATTATGATTCTGTAGTAAAAACCGTGAAAGGCTGGAAAGCAAATAAGAAACCTACCGAAATTGAGCGAGTTGCCCTCGTCTTATCTGTAATGAACAAAGATATTACCGATGTAGGCGGTGTCAATCTCGCAGAAATGATTTATAATCATCCGAATTTAAACAGTGGTTCTAATGAAACAGCCTGGGCACTCTTAGCACTGGATGCCAAGAAAACACCGATTCCATCCGATGCGAAATGGAATAGAGAACAAATAATTTCCGCACTGCTGACTTTCCAGAATCCGGACAACGGAGGCTTTGGATTAACCGATAACAAAACTGCGGGTGTTGATACAACCGCCATGGCATTACAGGCACTGGCACCATACAGACAGACCAATGAAGCAGCTAAAAATGCAATCGATGCCGGTCTTGCATATTTAAAAAGTGCAATGTCCGATTCCTATGATATGGGAACTGCAGAAAGCACTTCCCAATTATTATTAACACTGATTGCGCTGCAGATTGATCCATTAAATTCCGATTTTGGTACCTCTTATAGCAATAGTATTACAGGCTTAATGGATTACTACTGCGATACCACAGGTGCAACCGGTTTCTGTCACGACAAAACCAGCAAAAAACGCAATGACATGGCCAGCGTGCAGGCTTTCCAGGCATTAAGTGCTTACGTGCACTATAAAAATGGTGGAAAATTCTATTGGGATTTATCGGAAGATACAAAAGATGTTACCGCTGCAACCGTAATTCAGGCTATTAATCAACTTCCTGAACTGAACGAGCTGACTTTAGAAGACGAAGCAACCGTACAGGCTATCGAAGACTTGTATCAGCAGCTTAGTGAGGAAGAAAAACAAAAAGTAACAAACCTCGATGTATTGGAAGCTGCACGAAAGAGAATTGAAGCACTAAAAGACCTTGGTGACCAAAAAGGAACCGTTTCTCTCACTATCATGGATGGAATCCAGGCAGACACTCAGGCACTGAGTGCAACAGAAGATCCAGCCACCGTCAGAGGCACTATTCTCGATGTGCAGGTTCCAATCTACGCACAGGACTCTATGATGAGCATTATTCAGCGCGCTTGTGAAGAAAATGAAATCGATATTTCCCTTCGATTCCAGGGCACTTATATCGAACGAATCGACGGACTGTCCGAATTTGACCGAGGCTCGGGAAGTGGTTGGAAAGGTACCTTAGATGGCGTCTTCCCAAATAAGAGTTTTGCTCAATGTACCGTACAAAACGGGGAAGTAAAAGATCACTCTGTGATTACTGTAGAGTACACCGAAAATCTTGGTGAAGATTTGGAAGCAAATGCTGAATTAAAAACACTGGGCTTACAGGGCGGTAATTTAAAAGAAACCTTTGAGAGAGACCGTTATGAGTATACTCTGCTCACAAACCAGGATGAAATTTCTTTCACACCTGAATTTTTCAATCGCTACAGTGTTGCAAGCATTGAAGCCGACGGTGTTGCGTATGGTGTATCTCAACAGATTCCGGTTGAAGTCGGAACACAGATTCAGCTGGTTTCTGAAAAGAATGTGCGAGGAACTGACCGCAGAACTTATACCTTCCTTGTAGAAGCACAAGGCGAAGAAAAACCGGGTGAGCAAGAAAAGCCGGACACTCCTGAAAAACCGGGCGAATCGGAAAAACCGGGTGAATCAGAAAAACCTGACGACCAGCAAACATCCGTTACTCTGCTGTCAAATAAAGAGTATGGTATTTCCTTAAAAGGTGAAGGTCTGACAGATGATATGGAACTTTCTGTAAAACCGATTAAAAATGACCACGAAGATGTTGCTCTGATGAAAAAAGAACTTCCGGCAAACAAATCTTTATTCTGCTTATATGAAGTGAAACTTCTGAAGAACGGAAAAGAGATTCGTCTCCCGAAGAAAGCAACACTTTCTGTTTCGGTCGGAAAAGAATATGAAGGAAAAGAAATGACCCTTTTACATTGTGTAAACGGAAAAGTAGAGTCTTTAAAAGGCACAGTAAAAGATAAAGTGCTTTCCGTAGAAATCAACAGCCTTGGCAGCATTGGTGTGATAACGGATGTCGCTAGAACACAAAACGGAAACAAGAAAACTACCAGTGGAAACAAGAAAACTACCGTTGGAAACGGTAACACAAAGAAATCTCCAGGCGCAACGGCAGCAGGAAGTGGCAACGCTACTTCTGCCGGCAAATCCGTTAAGACCGGAGATGAGTTACCACTTGGCGTTACGCTTTTGATGCTTCTGGTATCTGCGGGAGCTTTAGGCACCGTGGGTTATAAAAAAAGAAAAGAGAGAAAATAAAGCACTGCCAAAAGTGAGCTAACACATTTATTAATGCCTCCATAGAAGATATGGGGGCATTTTTTACGCTTTTTTAAACCAGCAGTTTAATGACAAATCTTTCTTTTTACTCTATACTAAGTATTGTCAGCAAGAGAGATTACAAAAAAACAAATTGAATATTTGAATCATACCTGCGATCAACTCGATGAATAAAGTACGCCAGTACTTCGAGGTGTGTGGTAAATCCAATAGACCCGGAAACGGGTGAGGGGCGCCCAGTCAACCAAATCAAGGATACTTCTTTTGGAAGGCTGCCGGGGTTTAGTGATAAATCCCGGGAAGACGGAAACCGTCAACGGAAACACATATCGCAGAAATGCCCGCATTTAAAAGCACGGAACTTCTGGATGCAGCAATAGACGCCTACGGTGTAGGAGTAAGCCTAAGGGGTATCAGTGTGGCAACTGATATGACAGAGGTAAAGCCAACAATGCATTCTGCCTTGATGACGGAGAAATCCGCCTATAACAGAAGTCGCCGGTGAAAGTAGCCATATGGCAGATTGACAAAAACTCGTTTATTAATCTGAATGGACGGTGAAATTTGCAGGTAGCCATTCCTGTGCAGGCTTGGGCGTAAGCCGGGGTAAGAAGTGAGGGGTCGCTCCCCGAAGCTCAGACTTATCTTCCTGGTGGCAGAATATAAGTGAAGGGCACGGATTGTACGGCGAAGGCCGGATCGTGGGTATGATTCAGATATTCAAGAATAAAACAAGGTCGTTCCGCCTCAATCATTTTCTGAGACGGAACGACCTTGTTTTCGTACATTTTTACGCTCCAAATTCTATTTTTTTTCACCAGATAATCTGCTGTTTCATCTTAACTATTTCAATACTTCACAATTTTTCAAGCACCACTCCATTCCAATTTTCTTCTTTCCGACCATTCTAAAATCAACCATCAATGAAGTTTTCTCAACTTTAACGATTTTTCCTTTTCCATAAATTTTATGTTTAATCCAATTTCCTTCTTTGATAACTTCAGAAATTTTGGATTCTTCTTTTTTTTTAGGAGATGTCTGTACTGGCTGTCCTTTTGAATTTACTCCAAACAACTCTGCAAAAGTATCAAAATCTTTTACTTTTTCTACCAGACCTGCTCGATACAATCCTACAAAACACGCTGCTGCCTTTGCCTGACAGTTAATACTTTTGGATGGATTAAACTCAATATCTGTAAATGCATCATATTTTAAAATTTCTTCCACAAGTTTCTCATTTTCCAATAATGCATTTATATAAATATAATCATAAAAAATTGTCTTTGGTTCAAGTGGATAAACTCTGTTTTCAAATATAAATCCAGTCAGCATACCACTGGTAACTAATCGTCCATCTCGTTTTGCTTCTCTTGGAGAAACTTCCAAAATATCTTTATATGGTCCACCTTTTTGGAATGTTTTTGCTGACTGAAATACACATTCTACCGGTACTTTCTTTCCGAGTTCCGGAACATATTTCTGGAGGAAAAAGGCACTCAAATCATTTCCATATTCCTGCATGGATTTACTTGAAATTTCTAAAATTTTTTTATCCGGTTTTCTTCTTAAAAACTCATTATGCATTGCAGTAATATTCTTCTGTTTCTGTACCTTTGCAAAGCCACTATTCCAGTCAAAATCAATTGTCATTGTTCTGTAAAACGGTGCGGATTCTCTCGCTACAAAAACTGGTCTGTTTGCCATAATAGCCCTCCATTTATTTTTTCTTTTCATTACGTTGTTTTGTTGAGTTTATTATAGCATGAATTTTTATGAAAAAAATCAACTAATAGTTTAATTCACCGTGGAAATACTGTTCTCTAGTTCAATTTTATTTGCAAATATTCTTCTGTTGTCATAATACTTAAATGCAACGATGCTAATCCCTCTAAGACTTTTATTGTGGCTTCTTCTGTTTCATTATTTACACCGGCAACTGCATCTTTAAGGTAAATTACATAGACTCCAGCATCTATCAAGCTCATAACCGTCGATAATACACAACATTCAGCAACTACTCCTGTTACAACAACGCAAGAGGCATCGGATGCAGCTTTTCTTATTTGTTCTATGCTATAAGATGAATACACGGATTTTGAATAACATTTATATTTTTTCTGTAACTCTTTAAAATCATCCACAAGTTCATTTAGCCATTTATCTAAATTAACATCTGAATTTTCAATATTATAATTTTTCCAAATTCCCTGAGGTTCATCGGATGCGATGTATTTTGTGAAAATTATTTTTTCTTCTGTGTTTGATTCTAATAATTTTTTTATCTGATTAAGAGAGCGATTAAAATTAGAACACTCCCATTTTTGTCCATTTGAATATACATTTTGCATGTCAATTACAAGTAAAAGTGGATTTTCCAATAATTGTTTATTCATACATTTACCTCATGTCAAAATTTGATTTTATGTTTTGATAGAAAAATAATATTTTATGTTCTAATGATGGTATATCATAAATTTTAATCCCTTATAGGTAATGTGCAACAACAGCATTTCTTAGAAATTGCCAAATTCACCTTGAGACTGACCGACTTTTTATTTTCTTCCCTTCCAATTAATTTTCTTCATTACTTTCTGAACTGCATTCACTACATTCAGGGTCAACATTTCCTTCTTCTGTCAATTCTCCATAGATATGATAAATTTCATTGTACTTCTGTTTTGCTTCATGGAATTTTCCTAATTTTCGAAATCCATAGATTTCATTTATACTATATTGTAAGCATATTTTCCCCTCCGGAAAACTTTTTTTAATTGCTTTTTTTAGAAAATTATCTCCTGATTCCATTCATATCCCAACATTTCTGCAATACGAACTGCCAATTCGATGTCTACCATATCGCTAATCACACCTAATGCCATATCAAATCCAGCCATCGTTGAACTGCAGGAATAAAATTTTCCATCGGATATCCAGTTCACACCCTCTGCTCGTCTAATTTCAGCAGTAAACATTCGTTTCCAGTTCTGATCTCCCGGATAATCTGCAATCTGTCTATGATACAAAAGCCCGGTCTGTGCTAATATAGAAGAAGCATTTGCAATCATCATACAGATATCTGCCTCCTGTGCTGCCGCTTTTATAATTTCCAATTTTTTCGGTTCAAGACAAAGCAGCTTCGTTGCGGTACGCCCTCCCGGAAGTACCAATATATCCTCCACCTCTTCTGGAATCAATAATTCGGTCCAAACCTTCACACCTTGTTTACTGCTAACCAGTCCTCCGTTTACCGACAAATAATTAATATAAAAATGTTCCGGTGCCATTCCAAAAATATTAGCAATTCCTAAGGCGTCTAACGTTTCAAACTCATCATAAAGAACAATATTTACATTCATCAGTGGATCCCCTTTCGCATCACTCCAATAATATTTTTATTTTATCAAATCTCTTGTTCTCTAACAAGCCATACAGGGGGATAAGTTACTCAGAACTCGGAATTTTATTCGCCAAAAGCCGAACAACTGTCTACCAATTATACTTATCTGTGATATAATAGTCGAAAGATAATCATATTCAAACAGGAAGGATAGATATACTATGTTTCAGATTTTTGTAGACTCTGCTGCCAATCTTCCGGCTGTAATAGCAAAACAATATAACATCAATGTCATCTCTTTTATTAATCTGATTGACGGAAAAGAAGTTACCTGCTATAATCCAGAGCTTTCTTTAGAAGAAGAACGCCAAAAGGGTACCGAATATTATAATGCCATGCGCAAAGGCTGTGAAATCAAAACCGGACTGATCAGCACTGCAACTTTTGAAGAGAAATTCCAAAACACATTAGAAGAAAATCAGGACGTGTTATACTTTTCTTTAAGCAAAAATATCAGTGGAAACTTTAACTCTGCACGCTTAGCTGCAGAAGAAGTATTAAGTAAACATACAAACGGCTGCAAAATACGCTTAATTGACTCTCTCAATGCCTCTCTTGCTCAGGGAATCCTTGCAATCTACGCCAGCATCATGAGAGAAAAAGGAATGGAGATTGACGAAGTTGCCGATTTTTTGGAGACTTGCGTAGGAAAGATGAACGGTATCTTCACAGTTGGCGATTTGAAATATCTCTCCCGCACCGGACGCATCAAGGGAAGCGTAGCAACAATTGGAAATATGCTTAAGATTAAACCGATTTTAAAGGGAGATAAAGATGGCTATATTGTCACTTATAAAAAGGTGCGTGGTCGTAAAGCCGCTTTAAATACACTGGTTGATCTGGTTTGCAATAATATCGTAGAGCCTGAAAAACAGATTATCGGTATCGCTCACGCGGATGCTTATGAAGAATCTCTGTATGTTATGAACAAAATACAGGAAAAAATTAAAGTCCGTGATTTTATCAACACCTCTTATGATTTCTGTACAGGAAGCCATGTAGGACCGGATACAATTGCACTTTTCTTTATCGGAAACGATCGAGAACTTGCTAACGAGTGATTATAAAAAATACCAAGAGGGGCGTGAAAAATAGCTTTGTTCACACCCCTCTTAACTCATCACTGACGAATATCTACAATGCCTGTTTCCAGTGTACTATCCACAAACTCGCTGCTGCTTCCATTTCCGGATAAATTAAGGTACATGTTCGAAAGTTGATTTTCATCCACAATCCATGCCATTTCTACCTGAATACTCTCTCCCGGTTTTAAAGCTGAAATATAGTTTCCACCATTTCCATAAGCTTCCTGTACACTGTAATAATCCATTTCAAATGCTTTCGCTACACTGCTCGAATGAATACAATCATAATTATCTCCCGATTGCTCATTTTCGATATACAATTGATAAGTATCATCTTTTGCTTTCAGCAACATCAAATTTCCGAGATATAAT
>ERZ773200.2839-NODE-2839-length-12151-cov-3.270089_pt1 | contig 12151 bp, 11 predicted proteins | sample MGYA00581008_ERZ773200 | MGnify/ENA primary metagenome ERZ773200 (study PRJEB29015, sample SAMEA2737770) | human gut metagenome | biome: human gut; feature: human-associated habitat; material: faeces | place: China | collected 2012 ... | reverse complement strand
AACATAATAGATACAACCTTTACACGTAAAATTTATTGTCTGTTACTCTTATATTTATTATAACAAATATAAATTTTTCTTCAATAAGATACCAATCATTTTAATTTTCTTGTGCATTTATAATACTTTTTACAACTTTTACACTTACACTGATGAAGAGTGATGAGGTGGTCGAGAGCGGAAAAATATACTCCGATTTTATGCTGCTCTTCCAGTTTTGGAACAGCTATTATCGTATTCTTTATTGCTTCCAATCCCAGATTTTTAATGGTTGTTCCTGTCAAAGATATCATAAAACTGTTCAAAATCTCTGCTGTTTGAAGTGATGTATAAAGAAAAAAGTGATCAATCCCATTCACTTTCAAATAAGCTATACTCTTCCCTAACATAACCTGTTCCCCTTGATAATACGCTAAGTTTCCAATAGTTCCATTTATCGAAAGTAACAAAGTATTATTGTCCAAATGCTTATTATTTTTTTCAAAAGTTTCTTTCGATACACGCCTTGTTTTGAGAGGATCAATTACAATATGTCCATCAACCAAATTATTGCCATTGATAAAAAAGACCTCCCCATTATCATTATATTTCGGTGCAGAATGTAAACCATCTCCTATTTCAGAACATACTTCCCCTAACTTACGCTGTTCCCAAGTTAAAGTATCTCATCCTTATTTAACCCCTGCACCCTATCAGAACCTTTTTGCCCTTAAATGCGAAACCATACTTTTTAATATTATCTATTGGTATTCCTTTTGCACTCAGATTTGTCTCATACTGCTTTTCTTCAATCTGTATAAGAGCATTTTCTACAGTTTCTTCCAGAGAGTCTTCCTTTCTTGGATTATAGACTTTAAACTCCAAAATAAAAGCCTCTTTACTCCTATCTTTTGGCTCTATCATTACATCATACCGCCCAAAACCACTCTCACGATTTGAAGTCACAATATAGTCCTCTGCCAAATCAACAAGCAGCCCCAATACAAACCCATGGTAAAAACGCGATGACTTGCTAGTCATCGCATACAAGTTTGAACTATCGTTCAAACTTGAGCCATTAGCTACTCCCTTACAGTCGTAGCATGAGACTAATCTCTCCGGCTGTAATTTTGAAGGTTTTGTTCCAACATCAAAATTGCTGAATATTTCCTCAGAAATCACATTCATATACTCATTCATTGCTTCAACATCATTAATTAACAATGCTTTTACAAACGCATTATAGTTTCCTGCTGACTTTTTGAACCAACCTCTCACCATATCATAAAACATATCCAAGACTTCCATATTTGTCAGTGAAAGTTCATACAGTTGTCTCTTTCCAACTACTTTTTTTTCAATAGAAACTACTTTCAAATAACCACTTGCTAGCAAAAGACTCCAGACTGCTTCCGAATCATCATCCAGTTGATTATATACTATCTGCTCATCAATAGGACACAATATATTTTTGCCTTTTAACAATTCTTCAAAAACGGATTTTAAATCTGCATCTCCTTCTCTTACAAGTTTACTTACCAATCCATTACTACTGGTATTTGCCCAATATGTATCTATCTTTCCTTTATCCAGAAAGTTTAAAATAGACCACGGATTATAAATATCTGTTATTTTTCCAAACACAAACCCATCATACCATTTTTTAATTTCTTCTTTTTTATCCCCATATCCAAATTTCTCAAGCGAATTAAATACTTCTTCCTCAGTAAAACCAAAAGCCGTCATATATTTGTTTGATGTTGTTGTAACCACCTCAAGATTGTTTAAATCAGAAAAAACCGACTCCTTACTCACTCTTGTTATTCCTGTCATTATCGCTCTTTCAAGATATGGATTAGTTTTAAATGTAGAATTAAACAGACTTCTTGTAAATGAAGCCAACTCATCCCAAAATCCATTTACATATGCCTCCTGCATAGGCGTATCATATTCATCAAGAAGAATTATTACTTTTTTACCATAATAACGATACAAGTAGTCTGATAACTGATACAAAGACAAAGAAGCATCACTGTCATCCATATTTTCCGAGACCCGCCTAAAATATCTTTTATCCGCCTCGCCCAGCAAACCGGTAAACAAAAGAAATGAATATTCTTCATAAAGTTTTGTAATCAGTTGACATATTTTCTTTCTTGCCATCGGAAAATTTTTTTCTTTTATATTCGCAAATGACAGACTAATCACAGGATATGTTCCCTGCAACTGCCTGTACTCTTTTTCCTCCCATATTGAAAGTCCCTCAAATAAATCTTCTCTATCTTTATAATCTACTGAAAAAAACTGTTTAAGAGTTTTCCCAAATCGTCTCGGACGGGCAATAAGCGTTGCCTTATCTTTGCTCTCCCACCATTCACGAATAAAATATGTCTTATCTATATAAAAACATTTACCATCCCTGATTTCATCAAATTCCTGTATTCCTATTCCAATTTTTTCAGTCATAAAAATGCTCCTCTCCGTGAAAACATTTATCCTCTAATATAAATTAAGAGTTTCCTGTTTTTCATTCTACTATACTTTCTCCCTAACCTGCATCAGTGCATATCCTAGCAGATTTTGACCTCTCCACTCGTCAATGTTTAATCTTTTTGGATCGCTCATAGACAATCCTATACCCCATATTTTATCTCTCACGGCACATTCCGCCAGCATTGCATCACCTGTGTTTTTTAACATCTTTTTAAGTGAATAATTCTGAGAAAATTTTGCCAAAAGTCCCTCGTACACAATAATCTGTCTCTTTCCATTCCAAATATTATCATTATAATTTGAAATCTGCCGTCCTAATCTTTTAATTTCTGCAACATCATTTATTGAAAGAATTTCTTCTGCTATTTTTTTGTCAGAAAAGCAAACAGCTTTTTTATACATCATGTACTGCTCCATCGATGAAAATTCAATTTCATCAATAGAAAAATCTGAATGAAACCAATTACTTAAATAACCATTTTCCTCATCAGGATTGTGAAAACAAATTATCTCCATGATTTTACCTCACTTTCTGTATTACAATTCAAAATAATGCACTAATTACTTCCGTTACTTTTATCACTCTCCTTTTGCAAACATATTTTGTAACATATATTTTTTGACATTTTTCAATTCTTCGCACTTTCGTTGATGAAGAGTGATGATGTGGTCGAGGTTTCTGAAATAATCCCCTATTTTCTTTTGTTCTTCCTCTGATGGAATCGTAAACTCCATTTTCGAAAACATATATCCCGTAATCTGATTAATAGTGGCTCCCATATTCTTTGCAATTTCACACTCAAATGCCGATGTGTCAAGTAATGCATTTACAAAAGAAGGGTGTTCAGAACGTATTCCACTCATAAATGCTCCAATTACTGTATTTGGCATGAAAGCCTTAATTTGTGCATGTTTTCCGATAAGTGCACGTGAACCATTTCTTACAACAACAATAATATCACCTACCTGCACATTTTCCGATGTCGCAACTTTCTCACTCACATATACATTATCAGCATCTATAATTTCTCCATTTTTTACATTAGAAGATCTCAGTACCAGTGTTCCTGTTTTCCGAACATCATCTGGTGTGTAAGTTAAACCATTAAAAAATGAAACAAATTCAGGAAGCTTACGCTGTTCCCAATCGTTCGTAAATCCATCAAATCTGATTTCCGGATTTTTCTCTCCTTTTTTCGGAAACATTTTTTGAAGCATAAATTTTTTTACTTTTTTCAACTCGTCACACTTTCGCTGATGAAGAGTGATGAGGTGGTCGATACTTTTAAGATAAGTTCCAATTTTCTTTTGTTCATTCAATGATGGAACTAAAAATATTTCATTCAAAAAATCCTCGGTAACCAAATCGTGCATCATTGTTGATGCTTTTGTACTTCTGGAAAGGATACGCTGCATCAACATTTCGTTATTGATTGCATATTTCCAAAATTGTAAATCAAACTCTTTAATAGGTCTAAAAACAGCAAAAATATGAGAGACTATGCCGTTTCCAATATCATTTTCAACAAATCTACCATACCGAAACTCTTTGCTCTGATGTCCTTCAAAAGCAATATCGCCCAAATTAAATGTGTAGTATGTCTTGAGATATTCAGCAGTGGAAACTTTGACATCCTCTTTAAACTGCATTGTTGCCACGGTAATATTTCTATCCATTCCTATACTGCCATCATTTTTTTCGCTGGATTTAGCATACAATTCAGAGAACTTACGCTGTTCCCAATCGTCCTCAAACCCTGCGAACCTAATATTCGGTTTTTTCGCCATAATCACACCTCCCTAAGCACTTTGATAAGCTCGTTCACTGCATTTTTTGTTTCCTCATTGCCAAAAGTAAGCTCTTTCATCATTCCAAGCAATGAATCCGTGCTTTCTTTTATACCTTTATCTGTTTCTGCCATATCATTTGTCAACGCATTAAGGTCTATCTCAGGTTCTTCCTCTGTTGTATCTACATATCTCGGTATATTAAGATTAAAATCATTTGATTTAATATCTTCATAAGATGCAAGATATGCCTTTTTTTCAACTGTTTTCCTGTCCTTATAAAGTTTCAGAACACTTTCTATATGTTCATCTTTCATTTCATTCTGTTTTTTCTCTTTTTCGTAAAATTCAGTACCCGATGCATCTATAAACAATACATCTCTGCCCTCACGGTGCTTTTTTAATACAACGATACAAGTCGGTATTGATGTATTGTAAAACATATTTGCAGGCAATCCTATTACAGCATATATTGAACCATTTTCCAAAAGTGTCTGCCTTATCGTTCCCTCTGCTGCCCCGCGGAACAATACTCCATGCGGCAACACGATTGCCATAGTTCCCGTCTGCTTCAAATGATAAAATCCATGCAATAAAAAGGCATAGTCAGCTTTAGATTTTGGTGCAAGTTTTCCACCATAGTCCATAAATCTTTCATCCTGCTTAAATCCCTCAGCGGCAGACCATTTTGCTGAATACGGCGGATTCATTGTTACTACATCAAACTCTGTTTCTTCGTCTGTCGGCCAGTCGGCATCCAATGTGTCACCATTTCTTAAATGCTGATTTTCAGGTAAAACCCCATGCAGGAACATATTCATTCTAGCCAGATTATATGTAGACGGCATAAGTTCCTGTCCGTAGTATCTTATATAATCAGGTTCTTTTGAATAATTTTTGCAACTAAGCATAAGCGAGCCTGAACCCATACACGGGTCATATACCTGCAATCCCCTTTTTTCTTCAAGACCGTCCATTGCAATCTGGCAAAGCAACTGTGCCGGACCATGCGGCGTATAAAATTCTCCTGCTTTTTTTCCTGTTTCAGATGCAAACTGTCCGATAAGATATTCATAGGCATTACCAAGTACATCTCCTTTTGCATGAATCAGGTCGGCACCCTCAAGCACCTTGATAACCTCAGCTATCGTTGCACTTTGTTTCTGGTCTCCTGTTCCAAGACGATTTGAATACAGGTCAACATCCGCAAATAACCCATTAAACAGTTGGTCTGACTCCTGAATCCTGTTAAATGCCGCTTGGAGTTTTTCTCGATTAAATGAATTATTTTTTGCACTCTTAAGCATACTTACATATGTCATATCCGAATCTAAAGTATAATGAAGTGACTCTTTTAATTCTTCAAGCAAATCTTTTGCATCCTCACTCTCCATCACTTCTTCATAACACTCTTGTGCTTCTTCAAGGCTGTCCGGTTTCTCATCGTTCATCAAATCATATGCCTTTGACAAATACGAATCTGATAAATATTTATAAAAAACCAGACCAAGAAGATATGTTTTATACTCATTTGCATCCATCTTCCCTCTGAGTACATCTGCCCCACTCCATAATACCTGTAATAAATCCTTTCCCTCTGTCATCTTTTGAACCTCCATCTTATATAAATGTAAACTAATGCAATCCATGGCATTAGTTGGGGGCAAAATACCTTTTGATCCCAACATCATTAAAATTATACCATAAATTTGCATTGTAAATAACTTATTCTGCCAAAAACAACTTTCTCCTATCTTCCCCTGCATACCGCACATCCACCTTTGTTTCCCACGCAAAATGCACAATCCTTTATCCTCTCCCCATACTCTTTCTTCGTCACAAGATAAATCCCAACACAACTTTTTGCCGGGTGCATATTTCCGCTTTTATCAACTGACACACCTACTTTCTCTGCCCCCGTTATTTTCACAAGTTTTGGCACCGCTGATATATCCATCCCATAAAATCCCGGTCCAAATGAATCCGTCACATATTTTTTATGCCTTACGCTGTGCTTTCTTTCTATATAACTTCTAATCCAGTCTCTCAACACATCTGTTGCCGCTATCATCAGACATTCGACATAATATTTTTCAAGAAGTGAACTTTCTTCCAACACTTTTTCATCAATATCCTTTATTCCAAATGCGTACAGATAAGCACTGTCTATGTCGCCGTACGCCACATTCATTTTTTCCAGTGCGTTACATTCTATTGTCTGCTCTCCAAATACAAATCCGGCGGTTGTCACCACACTTTCGTCAATCTGTTTAAGAATGACTTTTACTTTTTTCTCACTGAAAAATTTATCATATGCTGCATTTATTATCTCCTTATGCTGTCTTTTCATCTCCGCATCCATTGACTCAAATCCACATGAATGTTCTATTTCCGTCTCCATATCCACAATCAGCTCACTTATATCCACTTCAAGAATTTCATCTTTTGACATAAGGCACTTAAGCACCTCTTCATAATTTGCCGCCCTGTGTGGAAAAGTACATTTTGAACAGTCTTTTATTTTTTCTCCATTTGCCGTCACAAAGTAAACAGGATTTCCGGGACACTTTTCTTTAAGATATAAAGGACAATAGCAGAAAAGGCAATTAAAGTCCTTTTCTGCTATCTCATCTGATACTTTGTGGCATGGAAAATACTCGCATTTCTTATTTGAAAAAAATGAATAATTTTCTGCCATCTTTATTCCTCATTTCATTTTTATTGCTTATTTATTTGCTCTTGCAATCGCTCTTGCTACATGAACTCCACTTGCCGATGCGTGTGACAATGAATGTGTTACACCGCTGCAGTCACCGATAACATAAAGTCCTTTAAGCGGAGTTTCAAGGTTTTCATCTATCTCAACTTCCATGTTATAGAACTTGACTTCAACACCATAAAGAAGCGTATCGTCATTTGCTGTTCCCGGTGCTATCTTATCGAGTGCATATATCATTTCTATAATGCCGTCAAGTATTCTCTTTGGCATTACAAGGCTTAAATCACCCGGAGTTGCCGAAAGCGTAGGTGTCACAAATCCCTCAGCTATACGAGTTGCATTGCTTCGTCTTCCTCTTATAAGGTCACCAAATCTCTGCACTAAGACACCGCCGCCCAGCATATTTGAAAGTTTTGCTATGCTCTCTCCATATCCGTTGCTGTCTCTGAACGGCTCTGAAAAATGTTTTGCAACGAGAAGTGCAAAGTTTGTATTTTCAGTGTGTTTGCTTGGGTCTTCATAACTGTGACCGTTTACCGTAACTATTCCGTTTGTGTTTTCATTTACTACAACACCATGAGGATTCATGCAGAATGTACGGACAAGATCCTCAAATTTCGCTGTTCTGTAAACTATCTTGCTCTCGTAAAGTTCATCCGTGAGATGTGAAAATACTTCTGCCGGAAGTTCAACTCTGACACCAATATCAACACGGTTTGATTTTGTCGGAATATTAAGCTCTGAACAGACTTTTTCCATCCATTTACTTCCGCTTCTTCCCGCTGATATGATACATTTATCACACTGATAATCACCTTTTGCCGTCTTTATAAGATAACTGTCACCATTCTGTAAAACACTGTCTACAGGCGTGTCAAAATAGAAGTCTACTTTGTCTTTAAGTTCTGCATAAAGATTTTCGAGAACAACATAATTCTTATCCGTTCCAAGATGACGGACAGAGGCATCAAGAAGATGAAGACCGTTCTGAACACAAAGTTTCTTTATCTCTGTATTGGCTGTCGAATAAAGTTTTGTACCCTCACCGCCATATTTAAGATTTAACTCATCTACATAATACATAAGGTCGAGAGCCTTATTTTTTCCTATATATTCATATAAAGTACCGCCAAACTGATTTGTTATATTATATTTACCGTCTGAAAAAGCACCCGCCCCGCCAAAACCGTTCATTATAGAGCAGCTTTTACAATTTATACAGCTTTTTATCTTATCGCCGTCAATAGGGCAGACTCTCTTTTCAAGTGAATGACCTGTCTCAAATACGGCAGCCTTAATCTCAGGATTTTTCTTAACCAATTCATATGATGCAAAAATACCTCCAGGGCCTGCACCGACTATAATAATGTCATATCTCATACGCATAAATCCTCCTTTCAGGACACAAGAGTTACTTAGCCATTAACAAATCCTGACATTCCGTATCAGACCTGTAAATGAAAAATAACTACAAAAATACAGAAGCAGGGCTAAATCCATTTCAAAACTTAACTCGCTTCTGCATTTATTTTACACTATATACATTATTTATGCAATTAAATATGTCAAATTATATGCCCTCAACCATTTTTAAAAGGAGCAGTTTTTCCCCTTTATGGACTATGTCGCCACTTAAATCATTTAGCTGGCTGATACTCTCAACGGTCGTGCGGTATTTTTTCGCAATATCCCACACCGGTGTATCTTTTATCGCATAATAACCTACTATTCCGGGCAGTTTATGAAGCCGCTCAAAATCAAGTGGTTCAACATTTACATCAAAAATATAATTCTCCTCAAAATTTGAAAAAGCAATGGCACATAATGTTATATTTGCCTTGACCTCAATTTCCGAACTGTCAAGCATCATAACATTTATGTTGTTTATCTCAAATTGCAATTCATAGTAACATTCAGGACTAAGGCCATCAATCTCGATAACATGACGAAACGGCATTACCACCTTTTCGATAGATAAAGGATTAGAATCATTTTCCGTCATATACAAAACATCAAGCTGCATCACGCCGTCAAGCTGTATCCCGTCTTTTACAACCTGCTGTTCATCAATCGTTATCTTTCCCGTTGTATTGCATATTTGAAGTATTTTATCCTGATTGTCTATATTAAATTGCTCAGAAAGTCTCAAAACACTCTGATTTTTCATAATAAGCCTGTTTAGTGACATAGTCTTTCTTACCGGCTCAAGCTCCATTGCCGTTGAATAAGCATCGTCAAGTATCTGAGTTTCTTTATTCTCATAAAACTTCATTTGCAATTTCAGTGTCAGCTCAAAACTTATTATCCTGTTTTCACCATCCTCATCAGGCTTTCCTGAAAGCTCCCTGCTGCCGACACTCACATCTATATCAGGAATCATATCCTCATTGCAGTTATTACAGTTTATAATCTCGTCAAAAGCCGCTTCTGTCTCAAAATATTCAAGGCTCCGCTCCTCATTTTCAGGAGTATATAAAACAAAAATATTCAAATCCCCCATAAGTCTTACACCATCCTCGACAACTTTAGTCTGGATGTTAAGAGGTCTTATATTATAATACAATATTGAATCAATATTCGGTTTTGCTTTCGGCAGATTTATCTCCTCGTAAATACGATGTATATCATTTTTGCTGATAACAAGATGTGTATATGCTACATTCTTTAACTTTGAATATAATCCCTCCGACTCCGTCATTCCTATATCCTCAGAGTCCGAAAGTGATGACACTGCCTCATAATTATCGTTCACCGGCTTGCAGCAATGTATCCCTATAATGGCATTTATGCTCAGTTTTCTTGAATTTATAAGGTTTGCCTGACAGTCATCAATCTCAAAATGACAGTCAATATCATCTCCCTCCGAAACCTCATCAAGCCCTACCGACTCATCAAAATTTATACTTCCGGAAAGATTATGTACTGGAACAATATCGTCACTGCTCGTATATAAAATAAAATAATCAAGGGTTCCTTTTATGCCTGCCCTGCCGTCAAGTGCCACAACCGAATTAGATAAAATATTTCCCTCTATTTTAATTATCTTATCTATATCGGGTTTGCTGTCAGGAACATTCATATCATTTTCCAATGTAATCTGTGTATCACTGTGACAAACTATCTGATTTGAAGTTATCTGTGCGGTTTTAAGTTCCATAGAAATCTCCTTAAATTTATTTAATTGCCATAGATGATTGCAAAACTAATTATATGTTGTGTTAATTTTGAGATTATGATAGTTTCGCAAATGTCTAATTTTATTGTCAGGGTAAAAATTGCCCCGCTGATATATAATTCATATGCAATAATATTTTATTCAACTGCATTAAAAAATATTACATCTTAGCAACAGTTCAGGCATAAAAAGAGTATCGGCATATAACGAGCTTGTTCATTGTTTGCCAAATTTTCTTTTTATGACAGAATATCAAATAAGACTAACCCAAAATATTATACTTGTGGTAAAATATATTAAGAAACAAAAAGACTGCTTTTTAAACATACGATGCTGTAAGTAACAGTCGGAAATGTCTGTAATATTGATTTGCAAATACAAACTTAAAATCAAATACAATGAAAGTCTATAAAATTGATGTTTAAAAAGAGCAGCCAAATATTTATATATAAACAAAAAAAGGATAACAAACATTATGAACAAAGAAACTAAGATAACATATGTAAACAATATAAGCGTTGAAGATTATAATGCACTCAGAAAATCAGTAAACTGGATAAATGTAACTGAAAAAAGGGCAGCCATTGCCCTTAAAAACTCATTTTATCTCTGCGTAGCAGTCTGTGACAATAAACCTGTCGGTATGGCACGCATCGTAAGTGACGGCGGCTATACATATTTCATAACAGATGTAATCGTACACCCGGACTATCAGGGACATCACATAGGTACGGAACTTATACGCCGTGAACTTGACTACATACAAAAAGATGTAGTGGCAGGGGAAACCGTAATGGTAAGCCTTATGGCAGCCTACCATCGTGAAAGTTTCTATGAAAAATTCGGTTTCCACACAAGACCATTCGGAAATCACGGTCCCGGAATGTCAATGTGGGTGTCACGCGATGTAACCGGAAACCCCATGACTTTCTAAACAAACTTGTTCATGCTGCCATCATACTTATAATCGATGGCAGCAAGTTTATTTTCAAGTTCTTCCCTGTCAATGTCAAGTGATTTGCACATTTCTTCAATGTCAGGGTAAAAATCCCTAAGCTGCGTATTCACATAACTAAGCAACATCACCGGGTCTTTTGGTATCGAATCATTGCTCATTTCAATCCTCCATTCTATACGGTCCTTTTGCATGGCAGTGCCACTCAAAGTCAATAATATTCGCAAAATACTCTACTTGCTAGTAACAGTTCAGTCTTGCATTTCTTACTTTGTACCGCTATTCCATTTTCAGCCAAACAATGATTACTTAGCGGCACTGTTTATAAGACCAACTATCTTTTCTATTGAATTGTTAAGATGGCTCTTGTTCATTGCAGCTATATACTTTTCTTTATTGTCAAATGCCTCATTTACGGCGGCAAGAAGTTTTTCATTGGTAACTTCCTCCTCCTGAATAACTATACTGTAACCGAGTTTTTCAAATGATGCCGCATTTAATATCTGGTCCCCGCGGCTTGCCTGTGCAGACAATGGTATAAGTATATTAGGCTTTTTAAGTGCAAGTATCTCACATATGGCATTTGCCCCGGCTCTTGAAATCATTATATCGGAAGCCGCCATAAGGTCAGGAAGTTCCTCACTTATGTACTCATACTGCACATAACCTTTTGTACCTACAAGTGAGTCATCTTTCTTTCCTTTTCCGCAAAGATGTATTACCTGAAATTTCTTCAAAAGTTCTGGAAGTATCCCTCTTACCGCATTGTTTACGGCAACTGCTCCAAGACTTCCTCCTATTATAAGAATAACCGGTTTTGAATTATCAAATCCACAAAATTTAAGTCCTTTTTCTTTATCTCCCTTAAAAAGTTCTTCCCTTATAGGCGAACCCGTAAGTACAGCTTTTTCCGCCGGAAGATGCTTTAGTGTCTCAGGGAAATTTGTGCATACTCTCACTGCACATGGAATACATATCTTATTTGCAAGTCCCGGTGTCATATCTGACTCATGTATGATACATGGAATTTTTCTTGATTTTG
>ERZ773200.2837-NODE-2837-length-12154-cov-4.486156_pt1 | contig 12154 bp, 10 predicted proteins | sample MGYA00581008_ERZ773200 | MGnify/ENA primary metagenome ERZ773200 (study PRJEB29015, sample SAMEA2737770) | human gut metagenome | biome: human gut; feature: human-associated habitat; material: faeces | place: China | collected 2012 ... | reverse complement strand
ATGCAGTCTGTACCATTATGCGGTCGGATGGAACTGTCCTGGGAAGAAAGTTTATTGATTTTCCCAGTGAAAAAGACCGGATGTACCGTGTACTGGGACGGATACGGAGATTCCAGAGAGAACATGGATCTGCACAGGCAAAGAGCAGATGGGCTTATGCAAAACGCCTGAACATAGAACTGGGAAGGAAGATTGCAGGAGCAGTCACAAAATATGCAAAAGAGAACCATGCAGATATAATTGTTTTCGAATACCTGGAGACAAAAGGAAAGATATCCGGGAAAAAGAAACAGAAACTGCATCTGTGGAGAAAACGGGATATCCAGAAGCGCTGTGAACATCAGGTACATAGAAATGGAATACGGGTATCGAGGATCTGTGCGTGGAACACCAGCAGGCTTGCATATGATGGAACAGGAACCGTTGCCCGTGATCCGAAAAATCACAGCCTGTGTGTATTTCAGACAGGAAAACGATATAATTGCGATCTGTCAGCATCGTACAATATAGGAGCAAGATATTTTATCAGAGAACTTTTAAAACCCCTTCCGGTAACGGAAAGGTCTTTGCTGGAGGCAAAAGTCCCTGCAGTAAAGCGTAGAACCTCATGTGTTTATGCGGACTTGAGAAAACTCAGTTCAGAAATGAACTTAAGAGTAGCATAAACGCAGGCAGATATACAGCGGACTACCTGTCATGTGGGAACCTGCCGTATCCGGCACGGGAAATGTGCATGACTGCACACCTAAGTTACAGGCGTATCCGCCGATATTTAGTCTGACGCCTAAAGCGTCCGGAAGCACGCGACTTCAGTCGTGTGAGGATAGAGTTGTTGATTCACAAATATCTTTTTGAAAATAAAGAACAGCAGAATATTCAGTCTGAATATATTCAAAAAACCGGAACACAGGCAGAAGAAGAAAGTCGCAGAGTTGAAGATCTGGAAGAAAAAATACGTGACTGCTATGGCAAAAAAGGAAAACTGGAGAGCCAGATTGAGGTGTACAGCCGCCAGGAAGAGCAGTTTAATACCCGTTATAAGGAAGAACTTGTGCGGAATATTGTGGGAGCTTATGAAGCCGGAACGCTGGAAATTCGACATCAGATCTATGAGCAGGAGTTGACCAGAATCGTAAGAGAACGTACAGAAAGTCAGAAGAAACTGGAATCCGAAAAAGAGATGATTCGAAGCCAGGAGCGCAGCCTGGAAGATAAAAAAGAAGCACTGGTTCATAAAAAAGCAGAGATCCAGAGACAGACAGAAGTATATCAGCTTTATGAGAAAGAACTGGAAACAAGGAGAAATATTCTTAAGTATCTGGACATGGAAGCAGGATATCTTCTGGATCGTGACAGAATTCTTAATGTATCAGAGCGAAAGCTGAAAGAGCTGGAGGAACTGCGAAGAAGCCTGGAAAAAGAAGAGGATATTCTGGAGAAAGAGTATCAGAATCTTACCAGTGGAAAGGTTCTGGAACTGCCGGAAGATTTGAAAAAAGAACTGGATAATCTGGGTATTCATATCGTTTATGGTATGGAATGGCTCCAAAAAAACGGCTATTCACAGAAGAAAAACCAGGAACTTGTGCGAAGAAATCCATTCCTTCCATATGCACTGATCCTGTCCGGACAGGAGATGGAAAAGCTGGCAAAGAGCGGCAGAAATATCTGTACGTCTTTTCCGGTGCCGATTGTAGAAAGGGAAAAATCGAAGAAATCCAGGAGAAATATACAGATAAACTTGTACATTTTCCGGGAATCAGCTTCTATATTCTGTTTAATGAAAATCTTCTGGATGAAGAAAAACTTCAGGAAATGATATGGGAGAAAAAACAGGAACTGGAAAAAACTGCACAGGCAGTAAAAGTCCGCAAAGTAGAATATGCAGAGTATTTTCAGAGACAGGAAGTGCTCAAGAATCAGTCTGTAACAAAGGAAAAATGGCAGGAAATCCAGGAGATTCTGGATAAGCTGAAAGAAGAAAAACAAAATCTTGAGAAAGATATTCTGGAAACGGCACAGAACCTTGACAGACTAAAAAAAGAACACGAAGAATTGCAGGATTTCATTGTAAAAACAGGTCTGGAAATTCAGAACCAGAAACAGCGTATCGCGGATTTTGGACAGCTTGAAAAGGATTATGCGATATACGAAAGCAATAGAGCAGCTCTGGAAAAATGTAAAAAAGAAGAACAGCGTTTTCAGGAAAAGCAAAAGCTGGCGAAGGAGCGGCAGGCAAAACTTCTGGAAGAACAGAAAACGGCACAAAATACGTTAAATATTTTGGAACGGGAAGCCGAAAAACTCAATGAGAAATACACCAGATATGCTACATACGAAAAGGCCGGGCAGTATACTCTGCCGGAAGAAATATCTGTAGAACAAATGGAGGCACGTTATGAGGCTATCACTTCTGTCCTTTCTCAGGAACTGAAAGACCTGGAAGAGCGGGAAACCAAAGCTTCCGGCCGTTTCCAGAGAGAACAGAATGAACTTGAGCATCTTCAGAAAAAATATCGGTTGAAACCAGTGCAGTGGGCGGATGTAATCTATGACAGAAAAGAGGAATCACATCAGGAAGTGATTCTAGAAGACTTTCAAAGAAAAATCCAGACAAAAGATATGCAGTGGAATGACGCAGACAAAAAGGCAGCAGTTGCTCAGAGCAAGAGTAATGATCTGCAGAAAAGAATCCACTCTGTATGTGGAGAAGAAAAACCGCTGTCCAGGAACGAGATCCAGGGACAGGACTTTGAAGCACGAAGGAACCAGCTTCTTTACCAGAAGAAAGAAGAGAAAAAACATGCTGATTTTCTGGCCAAAAAAGTTCGAAGTTATGAAGAAAACCTGACAGCACTTTCTGAATATAACGAACTGATTCCAGTAGAAATGGAGGAACGAGATCCGGTTTCGGATACTCTGACTTCAGAAGAACTGCGAAATCTCAAGGGAATTCTTATTCGTGATTATAACCAGAAAATCAGAGAAGCCCGGCAGAAGAAAGAACAGATTGTGCAGCTTTTGAACAGAGTTATTCGAATGGAAAGTTTTCAGGATGACTTTTACCGGAAACCACTGGAACAGATGCTGGAGCTTGTCGATGATGCACAGCGTGTTCTGATGCAGCTGAAAACAACTGTACAGTCATTTGACAGCCTTATGCAAAAACTGGAAGTGGATATTTCTGTTGTGGAAAGAGAAAAAGAGAGAATTGTAGAGCTCATGGAAGATTATATTCAGGAGATCCACAATAACCTGGGCAAGATCGACCACAATTCTACAATCACTATCAGAGACAGAAATATTAAAATGTTGAAGATCCAGCTTCCGGATTGGGAGGAAAATGTGGGACTGTATCACCTTCGACTGGAAGACTTTATCGACAAGATTACGAAGGAAGGCGTGGAACTTTTTGAAAAGAATGAGAATGCACAGGAATTTTTTGGTTCCAGTGTTACTACCAGGAATCTGTACGATCAGGTAGTAGGAATCGGAAATGTGCAGATCCATCTCTATAAAATTGAAGCACAGAGAGAATATCCGATCACATGGAAAGAAGTTTCCAGAAACTCAGGCGGCGAGGGATTTTTGTCCGCATTCGTTATCCTTTCTAGTCTTCTGTATTATATGAGACGGGATGATACTGATATTTTTGCAGACAAAAACGAAGGAAAAGTTCTGATCATGGATAACCCGTTTGCACAGACAAATGCTTCACATCTTTTGATTCCGCTGATGGATATGGCAAAAAAGACCAACACGCAGCTTATCTGCCTGACCGGTCTGGGCGGTGACTCTATTTACAACCGTTTTGATAATATTTATGTGCTGAATCTGATTACTGCAAGTCTCCGAAAAGGCTTACAGTACCTGAAAGCCGAACACAAGAGAGGCAAAGAACCTGATGAACTGATTACAGCACGGATAGAGGTTGGCGAGCAGATGGAGATGCTGTTTTGAAATATGTTTAATAACCCAAAAAGAAACTCAAATTATTTGAGTTTCTTTTTGAGTTGCTTGGAATATTCTTGAGTTTCTTGAATAAACTTAAATATAATGTTAAAATATAAAAAAGATCAGGAGGAACTAAAATGACAACTGAAGAATTGATTGAAAAATTAGGTTGGATTCAAAATTTTAAATGTGAAACTCCAACTTTGGAGATAAAAAGTGCAGAACGTGGATGCCCTAAACATTTATATGATTCATTGTCTAGTTTTTCAAATCAGGATGATGGTGGAATTATAATTTTTGGTATAGATGAAAAACAAAATTTTAAAGAAGTTGGAGTATATGACCCTCAGGATATTCAAAAGAAAATAAATGAACAATGCCTGCAAATGGAGCCAGTTATCCGACCACAGATTACAGTTGTTGAAAAAAATGACAAGTATTTTGTTTCAGCAGAAATACCTGCGGCCGATATTTCTGATAGACCTGTCTTCTATCGTGGAAGAGGCAGAGTAAAAGGTTCTTTTGTGCGTGTAGGTGACAGCGATGAACCTATGACAGAGTATGAAGTATATAGTTATGAAGCATATAGAAAAAAATATCAAGATGATATCAGAATAATTGAAAGAGCGTCATTGGCTTCCCTGAACCAGGAAATGTTAGCAGAGTATATGGGATTATTAAAGAAAGGAAAGTCACGACTGGCGGCAATACCAGATAACGAAATATACGAATTAATGAGCATAAAAAAAGGTGATGCAGTTACATTAAGTTCTGTGATGAATTTTAGTCCTTATCCTCAAGCGTATTTTCCACAATTATGTATCACTGCGATAGTTGTACCTGGTAAGGAAATGGGAGAAATTGGAAATCAAGGGGAAAGATTTTTGGACAACCAGCGAATAGAGGGTACTATTTCTGAAATGCTTGAATCTGCGATACAGTTTGTAAATAGAAATATGCGTACAAAAACTATTATTAATCCTCAAACGGGAAAACGAGAAGATAGAACTGACTATCCAATTACTGCAATCAGAGAAGCAATACTGAATGCGTTGGTGCATCGTGATTATAGTATTCATACTGAGGGAATGCCAATACAGTTAATAATGTTCGAAGATAGAGTTGAAATTAGAAATCCAGGGGGGATATATGGAAGAATTCGTATCGATCAGCTAGGAAAAGTGCAGCCAGATACCAGAAATCCGGTGCTTGCATCTGAACTGGAAGTGTTAAAAATTACAGAAAATCGATATTCTGGAATTCCCACAATACGTAAAGCAATGCAGGCATATAATTTACCACAACCAGAGTTTCTGGATGAAAGAGGTAGCTTTATTATAAAAATGTATAAATTTGGAGAAGAAAATAGTGCTACTGAAATAGAAAATTTGGAAGACAGAGAACTAATTCTTTATTGTAAAACGCCGAGGACTAGAAAAGAAATATGCGATTATTTAGGGTTAAGTTCGATTACTTATGCAATTCAGACGCATGTGATGCCTTTAGTTAAAAGTGGATTAATTAAAATGAGCATTCCAGATAAGCCGAAAAGCCCGAAACAGTTGTTCTATTCGGAATAATCTTCTACCAGACACCTATGTCTGACCTCTAAAATACGGGACATCATCCCAGTGGCAGCCAGACACACGTCCTGGCTCCGCTGGGATAATTTGATTCAAAAATACTTTTCCCACCATGCGCCGCGGCAATCTGCTCGACCACATGTAGTCCCAGAATATGCGGTGTATTTTCAGTGGTTTCCTGCAGATTCAGAGCCGCAAGAATTTCCGGGGGATAGCCTTTGCCGTTGTCGATTACTGTCAGGTACAGGAAATTTTCTCGTATTTCAGTTTCGATACAGATCTTGACAGATTCAGAATTATGCCGCACGCTGTTGCTCAACAGGTTTTCGAGAAGCCGAGCGAGCAGGGCACGGTCGACAGAAATCTGCGCGTGTTCGGCGGCATTTGTCTGATTCAGCGTAATTTCGCAGTTTTCTGCCAGGGGACTGTCGTAGAATTGAGCGACCAGTTCACGGAACAGCGGTCCGGCGGTGAAAGTTTCTTTTCGGAGTGGTTGTGCACCATATTCCAGTTTGCTGGTTAGATTCAGGTCGTCAATAAGAGAGCGGAGTTTTTCACATTGAGTACGAATCCCTGCGGCCTTGTGCCGTACTGTATCGGGCAGGGAAGAATCCTGTTCCAGCTGTTCTCCCCATCCAAGGATCAGAGCCAGTGGTGTGCGTACATCATGACTGACACCTGCAATCCACTGTGTTCGCGTGTCATCCCGCCGCACAAGCATTTCATTTCGTTTCTGTAGATGAGAACTGGTCTGATTCAGTTTCTGAGCCAGTTCTCCGGTAAAACCATCTGTCGGTAACTGGACAGTCTGTCCGTCGGCCAGTGCATCCAGCCCTTCCGCTACAATTCTTAAGCGTTTGGTTCCACGCCAGCCAATCCATAAACAAAAGATCAGAACCAACAGCAGCATGCCAAGAATAACCAGTGGGATACCGTGGACGATATCCTGGAGAACATTTGGTGAATTGTAAAGATTATATTTCCAGAGACTTCCCTTGGTAAGACCAGCCACAAACAGACCATAATCTTCGGACCAGCAGAATACCGGATAATCATCCAGATACCAGCGGGAAAAACTGGCGATGTCGCTGGAAGAATAATGGTTATCCAGTTCGTCCGGCAGATCATAATTCCATTTCACGTTTCCTTTTTCGTCAAGGATCATAGCCCATGCATAACCGTCCATCCATTCTTCCGGAGCATGTTCTGCTCCAAAAATCATTCCATTGTCTGTTTCAACCATAGAATCTGCAATTTCGCTATAGGAATATTCGCGTTGCGGCTGGAGATATCCTTCGCGCCAGCTGATCCATCCCAGAAGTGAAATTGTCAGGACCAACAGCAGAAGGACAACACCAACTGCGGTCAGTACATATCGCCAGATCAGTCGGGCAAAAGTTTTCACAGCAGTTCCTCCTTTGCCAGTTTATAGCCAATGCCCCTTACAGTCAGCAGACAGCGCGGCTGGTTCGGATCCTGCTCCAGTTTCTGGCGCAGATGTCGGATATGAACACCAAGGCTGTTTTCATATCCATAGTAATCCGCACCCCAGACAGCAGAGCAGAGGGAATCATAAGTCACGATATGCCCGCGGTTATCCGCCAGTTTGCGAAGCAGTGCCAGTTCTGTAGCTGTCAGAGGAATCGTATCTCCGTTTGAAAGTGTGACAAGAGCATCGTTCAGATCCACGCTTCGATCTGCAAGTTTCAAATCTTTTGACTTTGTGCGGGCGAGTTCTGCGCGATAAGTTCTCAGCAGGATATGCTGAACACGAAGAAGTAGTTCCTGCATCAGAAAAGGCTTTGTCAGGTAATCATCTGCACCAAGTCCGAGTCCAAATAAACGGTCCGCATCGGCATCTCTTGCGGAGAGAAAAAGAGCCGGAACGTCTGCTTTGGCATGCAGGGCACGGAACAGGGAAAAACCATCGCCGTCCGGAAGGTTGATATCCAGGATCATCAGTTCCGGGATCTCAGCTGCAAACAATTTTTTTGCCGCAGCACAGTTCGCTGCGGTCTGAATATGCCTGTAACCTGCACCAGACAACTGCTCGCAGAGCAGACGGAGCAGATCTTTATTATCATCTACGATCAGAATTCGAACTTCATAAATACTGTTCATAATCAGAATCCTTTCAAATCATCAGTCAGTCTTGAATTCAGTTTTACTATACCATACTTTCAAACACTCTATCTGAAAATCCCAAAAACTTAAGCGAAAATTAAGGCAGGATTTGAGGAGGCTTAAGGCAGCCGGTGTAAGCTTTAAATTGTCGAAGAGAAAAATAAACAGGAAAAGGAGAGAACATTATGATTTCTGTTATCGAAACCCACGACCTCTGCAAAAGCTACAACGGTCGTATCGTAGTGGAGCATCTGAATCTGTCAGTACCGCAGGGCTGCGTCTACGGTTTTCTTGGTCCGAACGGTGCCGGAAAATCAACAAGTATGAAAATCCTGCTTGGTCTGGTACATCCGACCAGCGGCAGTGTAAAACTGCTCGGGCAGACGATGAATGAGGAAAACCGCATCGCATTGCTGAGAAAGACGGGAAGTCTGATCGAGTCCCCGTCAGGTTATCTGCATCTGACAGCACGTGAAAATCTTAAGATCATCGCAGACTTGAAAGATATCGACCACAAAGACATTGACCGTGTTCTGGAGATCGTACATCTGACTGCCGACGCAAACCGCAAAGTCGGGCAGTACTCTCTTGGCATGAAACAGAGACTTGGCATTGCAATGGCATTACTTGGCAATCCCAGGCTGCTGATCCTGGATGAGCCGACCAATGGTCTCGATCCTGCAGGAATCCAGGAAATGCGCGGTCTCATTGCATCTATGCCGGAGAGCACCGGAGCGACGGTACTGATCTCCAGTCATCTGCTCGGTGAAATGGAGCAGATGGTCACGCAGCTTGGAATTCTGGATCATGGAAAAATGATATTCGAAGGTTCCCTGCAGGAACTGCGTAAACACAGCCGGGGCGGCATCCAGATCCGGGTACTGGATGTGAAAAAAGGCATTGATATACTGAATCGTCAGGGTATTCTGACACAGCCAATGACACATCATCTCGATATCCTGCAGCTGCCGTCGATTTCTGATGAAAAATTGGCAGAACTGGTCAGAACCCTTTCTGAAAATAATGTCGGAGTTGTCGGACTGACTTCTGAGACAAAAAGCCTGGAAGAAATTTTCCTGAGTCTGACACAGAACGGCAGGGAGGTGGCATGATATGGCAGGTGCTTTTTGTGTAGAATTGCAAAAAGCTCACCGCAGGCATGATCTGCTGTTCTGCCTGCTGGTTCCGTTGATCGTAATGCTGTGGACAGGCAGTCTGTTATCGCCCGGTCCGGATGAACTGGCAAATGCGTACAGCGCATTGTTTTACAGCATCCCGGTTGACAATGTGCTGATCTTTCCGATCGTGATGGCAGTACTGGCAAGCCGGTTATGGGATATGGAAGTCAAAGGAAGTACCTGGAAACTTCTTTATACTCTGCAGAGCCGTAGGAGTCTGTTCCTTGGAAAAGCTTTGTTTGGCATCATGGAAGTTCTGCTTGTAACCTTTCTGGAAATGGGAGGCGTATTTCTGACAGGAAAAATATATGGTTACACGGAGGCTTTTCCAATCAGTCAGCTTTTTTATCTGACAGGCTGTACACTGGCGGTGGAACTGATGCTCTTTTTTGGAGCATTTCTGCTCATGCTGCTGGCTGGAAATCCGCTTCTGGCACTCTGTGCAGGAATCATAGCATCATTAACCGGGCTGTTTTCTGCTTTTATGCCAAAGGTTGTCAGCTATTTTGTTCCTTGGGGTTATTTTGTTCCGCTGGGAACTTATGAAGTTGCGAACTGGGACCAGGCTGCACATACGGTTACTTATGGAACGCGGCCGTACAATTGGGGACTGCTTGTTTTTACTGTGGTACTGGTCATGCTCTTGTTCTATGCAGCATGGCGAAGAGTACAGAAACAGGAGGTGTAAAAGATGTTAAAGCGCTGTATTCAGGCAGAAAACCGAAAACTGCATGCGTCTCCGATCTGGGGGCTGTTTTTTGCACTGCCGCTCATTTCAGCAATATATGGAACTTTTAATTATCTGCAGAATCTGGAAATTCTCAAAGATGGCTGGTACAGTCTCTGGACACAGCATACATTGTTTTATTCGATGTTTTTCTTTCCTGCAATGGTGGCTGCTTATGCAGCTTATCTGTGGAGACTGGAACATCTTGGACACAACTGGAATCTTATTATGGCAAGTCCGGTCAGGCCGATAGATCTTTTTCTGGCGAAATTTGTTGTGGTGGCAAAACTGGCCCTTCTGACGCATCTGTTTGTATTTTTGCTGTATGCATTTTGTGGAAAAGTTTTTGCACATTTTCCGGGATTTCCACCGATGATCCTGCTTGCTTTTCTTCTTCGCGGTGCAGTGGGAGCACTTGCGGTCATTGCGGCGCAGCTTGTGCTGGCTATGGTCATCCGAAGCTTTGCCATTCCGATCTTTCTTGGGCTGGTGGGCGGCATCACCGGTCTGCTGGCAGGGAGCAAAGGTCTTTCTCTGTTCTGGCCCTATGCACTGATGCAGGCAGGCATGAATGCAAACAAGAGTAATGATGTGCTGTCTGGAGGCGGATATATTTTATTCTTTTTCAGCTGTATTTTCTGGCTGGTAACAATGGTTCTAGTTGCTGGAATGTTTCTGAAAAAAAGGGATGTAAAGGCATAAAGTCGTTTCTTAATAACATGGCACATGATATACTACAGGAAGAAACCTGGAATGAAAAAGCATAGATAATAACAGGAGAGGGGAGATCTGAAATGAAAAATATACAGGGAATTCAGTTGATCATGGAAAGCAATGAAGAGTTACTCCCGGATTTTTTTATGGATTTTCCCTATATTTGCTCCTGCGTGGAGTTTGATAAATATATAGATCCGGTCGTGCCCTGGCACTGGCATCATGCAGTAGAATTATTCTATATAAAAAGTGGCAGAGTAGAGTATACAACGCCAAATGGGAAATGGATATTCCCGGCGGGGACAGGCGGGTTTGTTAATTCCAATGTACTGCATTCATCAAGAGTGAGTTCTACAAAGGATGGAACCGTGCAATTACTGCATCTGTTTGATTCGGAACTGCTGCCAGGCGGGATATCTAATCGAATAGAAGAAAGGTATATTCGTCCGTTGACGGACAGATCCGGGCTTGAAATGATCTGCCTGTCACCCGAGGACCCCGGGCAGGCGGCTCTTTTGCAGAAGATTCAAGCCGGCTTTGAATTGGAGGAAGGCAGCTGGGGCTATGAGATCACTCTTCGGCAGCTGCTCACAGAAGTATGGCTTGGTTTATTGGAACTGGCATGTGCTGAGACAGAAGATATACACAAAAACAAAGATACCGCTGAAAAAATGAAAGCAATGATGTCTTATATTCAGGATCATTATACGGAGATGATAGCGGTTGACTGCCTGGCGAGGGAAGCGCATATAAGTAAAAAAGTCTGTTTCCGACTGTTTCAGGAGAATCTTCATATGAGTCCACTGGAATATATGAGAGAATACAGACTTCGGAAGGCATGTATGGAACTGATAGAGACAGAGAAATCTATTACAGAGATCGCAAGTGACTGTGGATTTGGAAGCAGCAGCTATTTTGGAAAGCTATTTCGGGAGCATTTCAACTGCAGTCCTGTAAGATATCGTGGAAAATGGCACGATTGTAATAGAAACAGACACGAATAATATAGATTTGCACTGGAAAATGCATTATCCTGTTATTACAAGAAAGAGAGATCTTTTTTCGTATTACACACCATGGAAAGGGGCTGGTCATGAAACCAGCTCCTTTTTCATAAAGGAGGAAATGTATGAATCTGACTTATCGATACAGTGCGATCCAGTTTACACATTGGGCATCATCTTCTGGGGCAGCAGCTTTTGCAACAACGTATCTGTTGAACAAAGGGGTTCCTTCAGGAATGGTAGGATTCCTGCTGGCATTGGCAGGGCTTTGTTCCTGTCTGTCACAGCCAGTTCTGGCATCTCTGGCAGACCGCGCAGAAAAATTTGTCCTGACAAAAATGCTGCTGATCATGTCTGTTCTGTGCAGTGTATGCATACTCCTGCAGTTACTGCCGGGAATTTCTATCATGCTGATGGCTGTTTTGTACATGGTCAGTATCTGGAGCAGTGACGCGATGGTTTCCTTATTAAATGCCATCAGTGTCGCATACAACAATGCGGGCTATTTCGTGGATTATGGCGCAGCCCGGGGAATTGGAGCAGTAGCGAGTGCTGTCTCAAGTCTGATCATTGGCTGGGCGGTAACAGTAGTCATGTAGGAGTTGCCCTGTTTATTGCGGCTATGGTAGCAGCTCCGGTGATTTTCTTTTTTGAAAAAATACGGAAGGTTTTCAGAGACACAACTGTTTTGAAGATAGCAGCCGTTTCTTTTTTCATAAAGGCAGTTGGCTTTTATTTTGCGGGAAATATACAGACGATCTATCTGTTACAGTTCTTTCAGATCTCATCCTACGCGCTTTTGGTACCTGCTCAGGTGTACTATGCAAAAGAGAAAGTCAGAGACAATGATATGGTAAAAGGACAGGCATT
>ERZ773200.2836-NODE-2836-length-12156-cov-7.566978_pt1 | contig 12156 bp, 10 predicted proteins | sample MGYA00581008_ERZ773200 | MGnify/ENA primary metagenome ERZ773200 (study PRJEB29015, sample SAMEA2737770) | human gut metagenome | biome: human gut; feature: human-associated habitat; material: faeces | place: China | collected 2012 ... | reverse complement strand
GCTGCCGGAGCGGTGCTTAAGCCGCAAGGCGGGAATTGTGCGGTGTTGCCTTAGGGTATATCTCAGGCTGGGTCTCCCCTGCCCGCTTACTGGCCATTGGCGCCGGAAATGGCATTGATAGCCTTGGTGATCTGGGGGTCGTTATCGACAGTAAAGTCGTAATAGCTGCTCTGTTCATCGTTGGTCAGGCTGGCGTCCACATCCGGGGTCAGGCCGATGCCGTTCCAGTTTTTGCCCTCGTTATCCAGCAGAATGCCCACGGTGATTACCACCGCGCTGCCGTCCGAAAGGCTCTGCGGGTCGCTGAGCAGAACACCTTTGCCCGCCGTGGTGCTGCCCACGATGGTGGCCCCGGCCATTTTACGCAGAGCGTTGGCAAACAGCTCCGCACCGGATGCCGTGCTGTCGTTGACCAGGCAGATCATGGGCAGGGTGATCTCGTTTTCGTCAGACATACGCAGGTCTGTCACATTGCCGCCCTTATCCTGGCTCTGGGCAATCAGACCGGAGGGCACGCAGTAATCTGTGGCAACAAGGGCAGCGTTCAGGTTTTCGCCGCTGTTATCGCGCAGGTCAAAAATCAGCGAGGTAGCCCCCTGGTTGGTCAGGCTGTTGACAGCATTGCGGAATTCCACCGCCGTGCCTGAGGTAAAGGAATCAATGCGCAGGTAGCCAACGCCGTTATCCATCAGGCGCACCGTGCTGATGCTGGGGGTGGTATAGTTGGCGTGGATAATTTCAAAGCTCTGCTCTTCCCGCAGGGGGGTCAGGTATTTGATGTTGACGGTGCTGCCTTCCTCCCCCAACAGGGCGGAGGTCATGGCGGCGGCATCGCTCATGCTGCGGGTGCTGGTATCGCCGATAGCGGTGATAAAGCCGCCGACTTCCAGACCAACGTTGGTAGCGGGGGTGTTATCATACACACGGATGATGCGCGCATAGCCGGAGGACGGATCCTTGACAACGGCAACGCCAATGCCCATCAGGCGGCCATTGGCAAGACCGACTCTTTCACTGTAGGCCTTGGCGGAATAATAGCGGGCGTACCGGTCGCTGATGCCCAGCATATAGCCGGATGCAATGGTATCGTTCAGCGTATCATCGTTGATATCAAAGTACTCATTGGCGCGCACATAGCGGTCCACTTCGGACAGCTTGTTATACATGCGCTCCTTGTTTTTAACACTGGAAACCGTATTGTTGAACATGTTCATGGATACGGTCATGGTCATGGAAAAGGTCACGGCCATTGCAATCAGCGTGACGGTTGCGGCCACACCAAGACTGACTTTTTTGCTCATAGCGAAAATGTGCTCCCTTGCGTAAAAGTTGTGCGTTGCTGCCGGATCAAAGCAGTGCCATAAACGCCGTTGCGGCAAGCGCCGTTGCGGCAAGGCTTGCCACCATCAAGACGGCGATCACCAGGCAGACAATGCGCACAACAAGCTTATGTTTTTGCTGGTTCATCGAAATTGATCTCCTTCAGGCTGTCAGGCCTAAGGCATAACTGAAAATAAAGTGTCGGTTGGCGCTTTTTCAGCTACACCATAACATTAGTGCGGAACATAGTTCAGCGGGTTGGTGCGCGCACCGTTCACACGCAGTTCCAGGTGCAGGTGGTTGCCGGTGGAGTTGCCGGTGGTGCCAACATGGCCGATGACATCCCCCTGCGAAACGTTCTGGCCCACACTGACCGGCGGGGTGCTGTTCATGTGGGCGTACAGGGTAGCATAGGTGTTGCCCTGGTCGTCGGTGCCGTGGTAAATCATGACATAGTTGCCATAGCTGTAGTGCCAGCCAGACACGGTGACAACGCCGCTTGCCACAGCGCGGATGTTGGTGCCGCCGGGCGCGGCAAAGTCAACGCCCTTGTGGCCGCCGCTGCCATACTGGCAGGAGATATACTTATAGCTCGGCAGCGGGCAGATAAAGTTCAGCGAGCAGCTGATGGGCGCATTGGCGTAGTTCCTTTGGGTCTGGGCAATCAGAGATTTCAGGTAAGCGTCATATTCATCAGCAGCCTTATCGAACTCTGCCTGTTTATCACTCTTGGCTTCTTCCAGAGCCTGCTCCTGCGCTGCGGCGGCGGAGATGCTGGCATCCTGGGCCTGAATGTTGCTGGCCAGCTCCTGGGTTTTGCTGTCCAGCTGGCTTTTCTGGTTCTGCAGCTCTTCTTCGTCCGCTTCCAGCGATGCCTTCGCTTCTTCCAGCTGGGTGCGCTCGTTGGTCAGCTCAATGCCCTGCTGTTCCAGATTCTCGCAGGCCTGGGTGTTGGCATCCGAAATATCCTGCAGCACCTGGTCAAAGGTCAGCAGCTGATAAATGTTTTCCGCCGTGGAAAGCAGCGCAATACCGCCGCCCTGGTCCAGCATCTGCATACTGACGACCTGCTCTTTATATTTTGCCCAGCGGTCATCGTATTCTGCCTGCTTCTGGTCAATTTCAGCCTGCTTATCGGTGATCTGCTGTTCTTTTTCCACGATCTGTGCGCTGATATCATCAATTTGGTCATTCAGCGCATCGATCTGGCCCTTGATGGTGTTTTTCTCCTGCACAAGCAACTGTTTTTGCTGCTCGGCTTCGGCTTTATCGCCGGCAACGTCTTTCAGCTGCTGGCGGATCTGGTCCAGTTCCGACTGCAGCTCGTTCTTTTTGTTTTCCAGCTCTTTTTGCTTATCATCGGCATGGGCCGGCATGGCAGCATTCAGGCACAGTGCCGCGGCAACCACGGCAGCCATCAGCGCAGCCCCTGCGCGCCGCACATTGCGGCGGATGGCAATGGACATTTTCAACTTTCCCCCTTTGGTGGGATGCGGGTAAAACGGGTTTTGGCGGTTCAAAAAGCGCAAGGCAAGCGCCGGGTGCTCAGACCTGCAGATGTTTGCGGATGCTGGTTGCAGTGCCAATGCCGCACAGCACAAAGCCAAACAGCATAAAGCCCAGCACAACATAATACCACAGGTCCTGCAGCGGCAGCAGTGTGCCGCCAAACATTGTCGTCAGGTTGGTGGGGTTCTTGCCGTACCATTCATACACGGCATAGTATCCGCCGCACACAATGGCGGAAGCGATCAGCGCGGAGATCAGGCCGGAGGTAACACCCTCCACAAAGAACGGGAACCGGATAAAGCCGTTGGTTGCACCAACCAGCTTCATAATGCCAATCTCCTTGCGGCGGTTGAACACGGTAATTTTGATGGTGTTGCTGATGACCACCACGCTGACGATGGCCAGCACGATGACCAGGCCATAGCAGACATAAGTAACCGCCTTTTGCAGCGAAACAAACAGATCTGACATGGCCTGCGGCGAGTTGACCGCGCGCACGCCGTCCACATTCTGTAATGCTGCGGCCACGCTGGAGATGTTGGCCGGGTCATCGGCACGCACCACATAGTTGGCCAGCAGCGGGTTATCGTTCTGGAACATCTCTTTCAGGTTGGTGTAGCCTTCCAGGCGCTGGCTGTACTCATCCAGCATCTGGTCTTTGGAGATGAACTCCACCCCGGCCACATGCGGAATGCTGCGGATGGCTTCCTCCACGGCGGCGGTATCAGCGTCATCATTGATGAACGCAACCGTTTCGTTCTGCTCACCGATATAGGCCACCATGGAATCAATATTAGCGCCGAACAAAAATGCTGCGCCAACCAAAATCATACAGACGATCAACACGCCCATAGAGGCAAGCGTCATCATTTTGTTTGCCTTGAGGTTATGCAGGCCCTGCCCCACGAGGTAGGTAAAACTGGAAAAACGCATGGTCTCCCCCTCCTTAATCCTCATACTCGTATTCATCATCATTCTGGCGGGCAGCAAGCCATTCTTCGTACTCCTGCGCCACTTCGGGGTGGGCGGTATCAGATGCCACATGCCCGTTGGCCAGCGTGATGATGCGGTTGTTATACTTGGCGGCCAGCTTGTGCACCAGCTCATGCTCATGGGTAACAACCACAACGGTGATATGCACTTTATTGATGGCCTCGAACAGCTGCATGATATCCATGCTCATTTCGGGGTCAATGTTGCCGGTAGGCTCGTCCGCAATGATCAGCTTGGGGCCATGGGCCAGGGCGCGGGCCACGGCAACGCGCTGCTGCTCGCCGCCGGAAAGCTCATCCGGCAGGCGGTCCATCTTATCCTCCAGGCCAACCAGACTGAGGGCGAACGGTACACGGTTCTTGATGGTTTTGTTATTGATGTTGGTCACGCGCATGGCAAAAGCCACGTTCTCGTACACCGTCATGGTGGGGATCAGGCGGAAATCCTGGAACACCGCGCCCATCTGGCGGCGCAGATAAGGCACCTTGCGGCGCTTGATGTTGGTCAGGTCCTGATCGTTGATATAAATTTTGCCCTCGGTGGGCTTTTCTTCCATCTGGATCAGTTTGAGGAATGTGGATTTGCCCGCGCCGGAATGGCCCAGGATAAAAACGAATTCCCCTTCATCAATGTGGATGTTGATATCTTCCAACGCCACATTTTCATCATTTTGGGTTTCATATACTTTGGTAACATGTTCAAAATCGATCATGAATGGCGCTCCTAAAGCAATACAGCACTTCCCGGCCATGGCGTGCAAAATGGTACACTACACCCCAGGGCAAAACGATACATTTAATAATGTACCATAGGAAGCCCGCCCCGTCAAGATTCCGTGCAGCGGGTGCCTTGTGGAATATATCGCATTTTCGTCAATTTTGTGTCTTTGGGCAATTTGTGGAAACTTTGTAAATTTTACGGCCTGTGCGGGCTGTGTATGGCTATAGACTTGCCTTTATGCTTATTCATCCGCCCCTTTTTCCGTTCTCCCCTCTCCTATTTTTCTTCATCCATCCGTTTTGTTTTCCTGCATTCCACTTATCCGCTCATCTTCTCTTCCAGCAAACCTGCAACAAAAAACGCGCCCACCAAGTAGGGGGGCGCGGAAAAAGCGCTTATAGGATATTTTAGTAACGGGCAGGGTCAGAGGAAAGATACTTTTTGACCATCAGGGCTACCTTGAACACAATCGCATCGTCAAACTTGCGCAGATCCAGGCCGGTCAGCTTCTTGATCTTTTCCAGGCGGTAAACCAGCGTGTTGCGGTGCACAAACAGACCGCGACTGGTTTCGGAAACGTTCAGGTTGTTCTCAAAAAAGCGCTGGATGGTGAACAGCGTTTCAGAGTCCAGCGAATCAATGCTGTCCTGCTTGAATACTTCGCGCAGGAATGCTTCGCACAGGGTGGTAGGCAGCTGATAAATCAGGCGGGCAATGCCCAGGTGATCATAGCTGATGACCTGCTTTTCGGTATCAAATACCTTACCAACTTCCATGGCGATCTGCGCCTCCTTAAAGGAGGAGGCCAGATCCTTGATGTTGTTGATGGGGGTACCGATGCCGACAACTGCCTTGATATAATGTTCGCCCTGCAGGGTATCCACAATGGAAGCTGCCAGCTTTTCCATATCGCGGGTATTGTTATCAGGGCGGATTTCTTTCACCAGCACGGTATCTGTTTCGCTGATGTTGAACACGAAGTCTTTCTGTTTATCCGGGAACAGGCTGCTGACCACATCATAAGCGGAAATATCATTGCCGGAGGTAACGCGGATCAACAGAACCACGCGCTGCACATCCGAAACAAAGTGCAGCTCCCGCGCTTTGGCGTAAATATCACCGGGCAGGATATTATCCAGCACCACATTCTTGATGAAATTGGTTTTATCAAACTTTTCATCGTGGTACTGCTTGATGCTCTGCAGGCTGATGGACAGCAGCGAAGCAAACTGGGCGGCAGTGGGATCGTTGCCTTCCACAAACACAGCATAATCGTTATGTTTTGCGTTGGAGAACTGGTGGTAGGCATAACCGTCCTTTTCAAAGGCATCCCCGGCCGTCAGGCGGGCAACAGCAAAGCCTTCCCGCATTTCGCCGATCTGCCCCAGCTCGGAGCAGGCGATGACGGCTCCCGTTTCGTCCACCACGCCTACCACGCGGTCGATCGCGTCCTTCATCTGGTAGACCACGTTCTGGAATACCCTGTTTGCCATAATACTGCCTCTCCTTCATGTTTATATGCAGATTGACAATGGCCGAACAGAAGCTCCCATCGGCTCATTGCTGTTATTTTGACACAAATAGATTTAACTACAATGTATATTTTACACAATCAGGTTGACTTTTGCAACATATTTCAACGAAAAACTCAATATTTTCTTGGTTAATTTGGATTTTTTGGCAAAATATGTTGGTTTTGCAGTGGTTTTCCATTTGGTCAAATTGCCAAAGCGGGGATTATTTCTGCTTTTTTTGGCTGTTTTCGGCCTGCTGCATGGTGCCGGTGCCGCCTTCTACCACGCCGCGGCGCTGGAACACATAAGTAATGCTATGCAAAAAGATTTTTGCATCGTTCAGGAAAGTGATGTCAGCGGCATACTCACCGTCATAGCGGGCTTTCACATCAATCGGCAGCTCATCGCGGCCATTGATCTGGGCCAGACCGGTCAGACCGGGGCGGATGTCATTGGCGTGCACAGCATCGCGCGCGGCGATCAGGTCATACTGATTATACAGCGCCGGGCGCGGGCCGATGATGGACATCTGCCCTGCCACAATGTTATAGATCTGCGGCAGCTCATCCAGGCTGGTGCGGCGCAGGAACGCCCCACTTTTGGTGATATAGCTGTCTGCGTTCTTCAGCAGGTGGGTGGGCACATCGTGGGGGGTATCCCCACGCATGGTGCGGAACTTTAAGATATTAAAGCATTTTTTGCCGCGGCCAACCCGGCGCTGCTTAAAGAACACCGGTCCCGGCGAATCTTTTTTGATCCACAGGGCAATAATTCCCATTGGGATCGCCAGCACCACACAGGCTGCCAGCGACAAAATCAGGTCAAGCAAACGCTTGATGCAGGATTCATACATAAGTCAAGCCTCCTTGGGGAAGGTTTTGCGCCCGCAGGCCCCGCCAGACCGCCGTCACTGGGTGTTCTGCTGGGTGGAATGCTGTTCGTCCAGCGCCTTTTGCAGCTCTTCCTTATCAATGGTTTCAGTGTTGCCATGGGCGGCGCTTACGGTGTGGTCCTCGTTCACCACGCGGTTAGGGTGATAAGTGCCCACCATGCGCTGCAGGCTGAGCACCACGCCCTCGTCATTATGCTCCGCATCGTGACGCAGGTTCTGCAGCTCCTCATAGAATGCCGCCAGGTCAATCTGCATGGGCGGAGCAATAAAGATTTTATCGTGGGCGGTTTTGGTCATGCGGTCCTGCTCGGAATCCAGCATCAGCTCCTCGTACAGCTTTTCGCCGGGGCGCAGGCCCGTCACCTTGATTTCCATGTTTACGTTCGGCTCATAACCATAGAACCGGATCAGCCGGGTGGCCAGATCCATGATCTTGACCGGCTCACCCATATCCAGCACATAGATGCTGCCGCTCTGGGCCAGACCGCCGGCCTGCAGCACCAGCTGGGCAGCTTCCGGGATCGTCATAAAGTAGCGCACGATGTCCGGGTGGGTGATGGTAACGGGGCCGCCGTTCTTGATCTGCTCTTCAAACAGCGGGATCACGCTACCATGGCTGCCCAACACATTGCCAAAGCGCACGGCCATGCACTTCATGGAAGTGTTCTTAGCAAAGGTCTGGATCAGCATTTCGCAGATGCGTTTGGTGCAGCCCATAACATTGGTAGGATTGACCGCCTTATCGGTCGAAAGCTGCACAAAGCGCTCCACCCCATGCTCCGCCGCGCTGGTCAGCAGGTTTTTGGTGCCGAACACGTTGTTTTTAACGGCTTCCGCCGGGCTTACTTCCATCAGCGGCACATGCTTGTGGGCAGCTGCATGGAACACAACGGATGGATGATAGGTTTCAAACACTTCATCCAGACGCTTGATATCGCGGATGGAGCCGATCAGCGTGACGACGTTGATATCTGCACCGTATTTATTGTGCAGCTCCATTTCCAGCTCATAGGCGCAGTTTTCGTAAATATCGAAAATCAACAGCTGGCGCGGGCGGTAGCGCATGATCTGGCGGCACAGCTCACTGCCGATGGAGCCACCGCCGCCCGTGACCAGAACCACCTTGTCATGCAGGTATTCCGAGATCTGGGCGCTGTTCAGCTGCACTTCATCGCGGGAAAGAAAGTCCGAGGTGTTCAGTTCACGCAGACCGGCCACCACCGGCTTGCCGTTGGCATCCACCGCCTGCGGGTCAGACAGCATCCGCACGCGGCAATGGGTGGAGTTGCACAAGTTGATAACTTCGTTCAGGCGCTCGCCTTTCAGCGTGGTGATGGCGATGATGATCTCCACAATATGGTACTTGCGCACCAATTCCGGGATATCCGAAATGGTGCCGCGCACCGGCACGCCCTGCACGCGCAGGCCTTTTTTTGTCAGGTCGTCATCCACGATCACGACCGGGTTGCCAAAGCTGGAGTTTTTGCTTTTGCACAGGTTGACCGCCCATGCACCGGCGTTGCCAGCGCCGACGATCAGCAGCGGGGTTGCATCCCGCGGGGCGGCGTTGCTTTTTTGTTTGGCGCGGTTATCCTTGCGTAGGCGGGTGGCGGTGCGCACAAAGCGCCACAAAAAGCGCACGCCCGCAATGGCTGCCGTGTTGAACACCGCACCCAGAATCAGCACCGTACCGCTGATGGGGCGGGTGCGGAAGATCAGATCAAACAGCAGGATAAAACCCGTTGCCAGACCGGATAGACAGGTCAGGCGGGCAAGATCCCGCATGCCGGCATACTCCCACATGATCTCATACAGGCCGCCAAACCAGAACACGACCATATAAATAACCAGCACATACGGCAGCATGGGAGCCATGGCACGGATCACTTCGGCCCGCAGCACCGCGGCAGGCACAATGGAATCCTCACCGTCAAACCGCAGCAGAATTGCCAGATAATAACAAAACACAATCAGCCCGCAGTCCAGCAGCATTAACAAAATGCGGCGCGGCAAGCCGTTGATGAGTTGCCTGTTTTTCTGTTTCATTGCACTATCTTCCTGTTTCTTCAATAATGTCGCAGCCGGCTGTCCCCTGCACAGCTGCCGCGCAGCGCCTGCGCCGCCCGCGGCCGTTCCTTCCAAAACCAAGGCGCAGCGGGCATTTTTCTATTTTCTCAAATCTTGTTTGATTTGTGGCAATACCGCATAATTCTAAGTGCCGATACGGCGAGCGAGGTGCGGCAGCTGCTAAGCCAAAAGCGCAGATAATACTTTGTGTATTATCGAGTATTTTGGCAACGCAGATGCCGTGCCGCAGCCGCCGGAGCGGTGCTTAAGCCGTAAGGCGGGAATTGTGCGGTATTGCCTTGTGTTCTATGACTTATAATTTGATAATCAAAGCAAAAAAGTAAAAGTAATTACCAGAACATCTTGCAGCATTATGGGCAAAGCAAGTTATTCTACCACATTTTCGCCACTCCGGGCAACTGTATTTGCATAATTTCTGTTATTATAACACAAATTTACTCCGTTTGTCCTGCTTCCGGCAGGGCAAACGGAGTAAAAAGTGCACAAAATGCAGCGTTTATTTTTGTCAGTCCAGCAGCATTGCTTCAACTGACGCAAGATTTATTCAACCGTAACGCTCTTGGCAAGGTTGCGGGGTTTATCCACATCCAGGCCTTTGGCGCAGCTGACATAGTATGCCAGCAGCTGCAGCGGCACCACCGAAAGGCTGGTGGCAAAGTGCGGGTCTGTTTTGGGCACATATACGGTAAAGTTGGCGGTATCTTCAATGCTGTAGTTGCCGTAAGTGGTCAGGCCCATGATATAAGCGCCGCGGCTCTTGGCTTCCACCAGGTTAGATACCATCTTCTCGTACAGGTCCGGCTGGGTCAGCACCCCCACCACCAACATGTTCTTCTCGATCAGGGAGATCGGGCCGTGCTTCATCTCGCCCGCAGCGAAAGCCTCCGAGTGGATATAGCTGATTTCCTTGAACTTCAGGCTGCCTTCCAGCGCCACAGCGTAATCCAGCCCGCGGCCGATGAAGAAAGCGTCCTTTGCGGAAGCATACTTGGAAGCAAACCACTGGATGCGCTCGTTATCCGTCAGCGTCTTGGCGATCTTATCCGGCAGGATCTGCAGCTCGGCCACCAGCTCGGCGTATTTTTCTTCCTCAATCTTGCCGCGCACACGGGCAAATTCGACCGCCAGCAGGTAGCAGGCTGCCAGCTGGGTGCTGTATGCCTTGGTGGTGGCAACGGCAATTTCCGGCCCGGCCCAGGTGTACAGGGTTGCATCGGCCTCACGCGCAATGGAAGAGCCCACCACGTTCACAATGCCGATGGTGCGCACGCCGCGCTCCTTACATTCGCGCAGGGCAGCCAGGGTATCGGCGGTTTCGCCGCTCTGGCTGATAATGACCGCCATGGAATCCGGCTCCAGCACGGGGTCACGGTAGCGGAACTCGCTGGCCACATCCACCTCCACCGGCAGGCGGGCCAGGCTTTCAAACACATAGCGTGCCGCAACGCCCACATGGTAGGCGGAGCCGCAGCCAATGATATAGATGCGGCGCACATTTTTGATGGCTTCTTCATCCAGGCCCAGCTCGCTCAGATCAATGCGGCCATCCTTGATGCGGGGGCTGAGGGTATCCCGCACAGCGGTGGGCTGTTCGTGGATCTCCTTCATCATAAAGTGCTCGTAACCGCCTTTTTCGGCGGCTTCGGCATCCCACTCGATGGTGCTGGCTTCTTTTTCAACCGGTTCTTTATCAATGTTGAAAAACTCAATACTGTCCGGGGTCAGGCGGGCGATTTCCAAGTTATCAATGTAATACACCGTGCGGGTATATTTCAGCAGAGCCGGAACGTCCGATGCGATCAGGCTGCCGTTTTCGGCCTTGCCGACAATCAACGGGCTGTCTTTCCGCACTGCGTATACCACGCCGGGCTGGTCTGCAAACAGGATGCCCAGCGCATAAGAACCACGCACATGCATCATCATGCGGGTGATGGCATCCAGGCTGTCCCCCGCTGAAACGCCGGTGTAGTAATAGTCCAGCAGCTGGGCCACTACCTCGGTATCCGTCTGGGATGCAAAAGTAAAGCCCTTGTTGATCAGGCGGGTTTTCAGTTCCTGGTAATTTTCAATAATGCCGTTATGCACAACTGCAATTTTCTGGTCGCGGCTGTAATGCGGGTGTGCGTTCACCACGCTGGGTTCGCCGTGGGTTGCCCAGCGGGTATGCCCGATGCCGCAGCAGCCCTGCACGGCTTTGCCTTCATCGGTCATTTCGCTCAGCACACGCAGGCGTCCCTTGGCCTTGACCACTTCAATTTTGCCGGCGGCGTTCTGCACAGCAAGGCCGGCAGAATCATACCCGCGGTATTCCAGCTTAGAAAGCCCATCCAGCAGGATCGGTGCAGCCTGTGCGCTGCCGGTAAAGCCTACAATTCCACACATACATTTGACCCCCTTGGTTGATGGATTGGGTGTATTTCATGTTATTTTACGTTCGGTTTGTTTTTAATTTGTAAACGGCTCAGTATTTTTGTTGCAGCCCGGCCAACATGAGGTAGGCGAACAATACTTATTAAGTATATGTTATTTGCCGCAATAAGTCTACCCCTACATAACAATATGACAAAGATTGTGCATGAATTTTGTGGGATATGTATACAAAAGAGGAACATAGCGGGATGTTTCAGCGGCGTATGGGGCGGCGGGCTGCGTTTTGGGGAGGAGAGCTGTTTGTGCATCGCTGCGCGATTGCGCGGCATAGCCTGCTAGTGGTGGGGCAGGGTTACGGGCTCCAACCATTCGCCGCCTGTTCGGCGGCGGGAGAACAGAGGAACAGCCTCGCTCGGCGCTCCGGCTGTTTTTGCATCGCGCTTTGCGCGATTGCGCGGCATAGCCGCGCAGGCAAAAAAAACGGCAGCCGTCAAGGGCAACGGCTGCCGGGCGCCATGCTCCCTTTCCGGTTTCTTACACCATAAGACTCCCTGCGGGAAGTATTTGCGCAAGAAATATCATACCATGGTTTTGCCCGTTACGCAAGTATAAAAAGCAAGGATAGGCCCGATCGGCGCACATTTCACCTTTTTCCTGAATATTCTTAAGTTTTCATGTAGTATTTTCATCGTTTGTTAAGGCAATACCGCACAATTCCCGCCTAACGGCTCAAGCACCGCTCCGGCGGCT
>ERZ773200.2819-NODE-2819-length-12224-cov-8.316460_pt1 | contig 12224 bp, 10 predicted proteins | sample MGYA00581008_ERZ773200 | MGnify/ENA primary metagenome ERZ773200 (study PRJEB29015, sample SAMEA2737770) | human gut metagenome | biome: human gut; feature: human-associated habitat; material: faeces | place: China | collected 2012 ... | reverse complement strand
GTTAAGAACGAAAAGTAATACTGCTTTCGTTTAGCCCCCGCCCCTTCCGACTTCCTTATTGGGGTTCTTAGGGGCGTGCAGCCCCTAAGGCGGGGTCCGCTGCATTCGCAACAGCGGCAGTTTTCTTTGCAAGCTTTCTTTTGCTGCCAAAAGAAAGCGAGTTTCCGGGGGACTGCCGTTCCCGGTTTAGCCGATAACCTCTCCGTGCCGCACAACCTTCAAAATATCCAGCTTATCATCGACCAGCACGACGTTGCCGTAGCGGCCTGCGTCGAGACTGCCGTAATCGGCATCAATGCCGATGCTGCGGGCGGGGTTCAGGGTCGCGGCGCGGACGGCACTCTCAAGGGGCACGCCCATGTCGAGGACCGCACGCTTCATGCAGTCAAACAGACAGGTCGCGCTGCCAGCAATCGTGCCGGGCTGCTCGGTCAGCGTTGCGCGGGGTCCGCGCACCGTGACGGCCTGGCCGCCCAGACTGTACTGGCCGTCAGGCAGACCGCAGGCCATCATGCTGTCCGCAATCAAAATCACATGATCCGCCCCGAAGGTGTTGAAGGTGAACCGCACCATCGCCGGGTGAATGTGGACGTTGTCGGTGATCAGTTCGACCTCGGCACCATCCTCCAGCGCGGCAATGATCGGCCCCGGCTCACGGTGGGTGATGCCCGGCATCGCGTTGTACAGGTGGGTCATGTGGGATGCACCTGCGGCAAACGCGGCCTTGGCCGTGTCGTAGTCGGTGCAGGTGTGGGCAATCGAAATGCGCACCTCATCGCGGCATTCCCTGATGAAATCCAGATTGCCCGGCTCCTCGGGGGCGACGTCAACCAATTTGATCAGCCCGCCGCTGCGCGCCTGCAGGCGGCGGAACATCCCCGCGTCGGCGGCCATGACGTACTTCGGGTTCTGCGCGCCAACCTTCTTGGGGCTGATGTACGGCCCCTCCATGTTGATGCCGACCAGATCCGCGCCGCGCTCGTTCTTGTGGGCCGCGGCCACGTCCATGATGCCGTTCAGGATCTCCTCGCTGAACGTCATGGTTGCGGGGCAGATGGCCAGCACGCCCTTGCTCGCCTCAAAATCAGCGATGGCCTGCAGGCCGGCCTCGTCGGCGTCGCAGAAATCGTGACCGACTGCGCCGTGGAAATGGATGTCCACCAGACCCGGCAGCGCATAGGCACCGCCCGCGTCAATGACTTCCTCGCCCGCCTGCGGGGCCGCGCCAAAGACGATGCGGCCATCGCGGATGATGAGGTCCTTTTCCACAAAGCGGCAGCCGTCGCTGTAGACTTTTGCATTTTTGATAATCATTGCAGTGTTCCTCCGCAAATCAGATCTCGCTCAGGGCTTCCTCGTCGCCGACCAGAATGAAGTCGGGGTGCATCTGCAGGATGCTGGCGGGGACCTCCGGCGTGACGGGGCCGAAGAACGCCTTTTTGACGATGTCGGCCTTGCCCTTGCCGTTGGCGACCATCAGGACCTTGCGGGCCTGCATGATCGTCTTGATGCCCATGGTGTAGGCCTGCTTGGGGACCAGGTCGGCGTTGCCGTCGAAGAAGCGCTTGTTGGCCTCGATGGTCTCCTCCTTCAGGTCAACGCAGTGGGTGCCCAGCTCGAATGCCTCGTTCGGCTCATTAAAGCCGATGTGGCCGTCGTTGCCGATGCCCAGCAGCTGCAGGTCAACGCCGCCCACATTGTGAATGACCGCGTCATAGCGGGCGCACTCGGCGTCGGCGTCCATGTTGGTGCCGTCCGGCAGGTTGATGGCCTCGGGACGGATGTTGACATGGTCAAACAGGTTGCGGTGCATGAAGCTCCAGTAGCTCTCGGGGTGCTCCTTGGGCAGGCCGCGGTACTCGTCCAGGTTGACCGTCGTGACCTCGGAGAAGTCGATGTCGCCCTTGTTGTACCACTCGACCAGCTGCTTGTAGGTGCCCACGGGCGTACCGCCGGTGGCCAGGCCCAGCACGCAGTTGGGCTTCATGATGACCTGGGCCGAGATGATGTTGGCGGCCTTGCGGGACATGTCGTAGTAATCTTTTGCACGGATGATCTTCATAAGAAAATACCTCCTGATCTTTTCGGGGTGCGCTGCCCCAGATTTCCTATTCTTCATTATACCACGCCATGGGGCGGGATACTATGACCGGTTTATGTGATTTGTACCAAGATTTTGTACCGTTTTTGCAGCAAATCACAGAAAAAGCCGCGGACGGGCTGATCGCCCGCCCGCGGCGGAGTTGATAAAGGGAACCAGACCTTTACCGAAAGATGTCGGAAATTACAGCATCTTCTTCAGCTCGTCGTAGACAAACTGAACCTTGGGTCCGATAACGACCTGGCAAGCGGTCTTGCTGGGGCGGATAACGCCGGCAGCACCGGCAGCCTTGACGGCCTTCTCGTTGACAGCAGTGCTGTCCTTGACCTCAAAGCGCAGACGAGTGGCGCAGTAGTCAACGTTGGCAACGTTGCCCTTGCCGCCGACAGCAGCCAGAACGCCGGAGGCGATGGCGGTGAAGTCGTTGTTGGCGAGGGTGATGTTGGCCTCAGCAGCCTCGGCATCCTCGTCCTCACGGCCGGGGGTCTTCAGGTCGAACTTGACGATAGCGAACTTGAAGACCAGGTAGAAGACAACGAAGGCAGCAATGCCCAGAGGGATGATCATCCAGGTGTTAGCATGTGCGGGCAGGCTGGCGGAGAAGATCAGGTCGGTAGCACCGGCGGAGAAGCAGAAGCCTGCGCGGAAGCCGGTGTAGTAGGTGATGATGGTGAAGATGCCGTACAGAGCAGCATAGACAACATACAGGGGGAAGCAGAGGAACATGAAGCCGAACTCGAACGGCTCGGTAACGCCGCAGACGAAGGCGCAGATAGCAGCGGAAACAACCAGACCGATAGCAGCCTTCTTGTTCTTGGCAGTCTGGACCATGGCCAGAGCAGCACCGGCAATGCCGAACATCATGCAGGGGAAGAAGCCGGACATGTACATGCCGAGGTCCCAGGTGACACCGTTCTGGCCGGTGACGTCGCCAGCCCAGTAGTGGCTCAGGTCGCCCAGACCGATGGTGTCAAACCAGAACACGTTGTTCAGGGCGTGATGCAGGCCGGTGGGGATCAGCAGACGGTTCAGGAAAGCGTAGATGCCGGCGCCGATGCCGCCCATCTTGGCAATGCCGTTGCCGAGGGCAACCAGAACGCCGAAGATGACGGGCCAGACGAACAGCAGGACAACGGAAACCACGATGGAAACAACGGCGGTCACGATAGCAACACTGCGCTTGCCGCTGAAGAATGCCAGCCAGTCAGGCAGCTGGGTATTCTTGAACTTGTTGTAGCAGGCAGCACCGATGATGGCGGCCAGGATGCCGATGAAGGAGTTGCCGGCGATCTTGCTGAAAGCAATGTAATCGACGGTGCCTTCCTCCAGCGTGCGGACAGCGCCGACAACGCCGGGGCTGAGCAGCTGCTGCATCATCAGGAAGCTGACCAGACCGGCCAGACCTGCGGTACCGTCATGGTCATCAGACAGACCGACGGCAGCGCCGATGGCGAACAGCCATGCCATGTTGTCGATCAGGGCGCCGCCGGCCTTGATCAGCAGGAAACCTACGGTGTAAGCGGCACCGGAGGTCGGGCCCTCGGCACCCATAACGGCGGGAGCCAGAGCGTAACCAATGCCCATCAGGATACCACAGACGGGCAGAGCAGCAACGGGAAGCATAAGAGCTTTGCCGAGCTTCTGCAGATACTTCATCATAAAAGCATTCCTCCAAAAATTGTGAGTGGGTCTTTCCCAACTCGGCGCCGGGCTGTCTGGTTCCGCAGCCGCGACACTTTGTTAATCTCATATTAACATATTCTTCACAAAAAAGAAAGTGATTTTAGCAGAATTGTCGAAAAGCCGAAAAATCGACGCTTTCTTTGTGCAATATTCAAACACGCCATTGATTTTTGCCCAAATTTCTTTGAAAATTTAACTTTTTCGGAAAGTTATTTTCATAACGGGATGAATCTACACCTCGGCTACGTCCTTCGTCGCCACCACATCCACGCCGGTCCCGGCTGCATCGGGCAGCAGAATCTGGCCGATGTGTACGGGGGCGGGCACCACGACGCTTTTCAGCGCGCGGACAACGTCAAAAATTTTCTCCTTCGGGATGTCGCTGCGGGTCTTGCAGCTCACGGCGGGCAGGGTGCCGCCGGTCACGCGCACCGTTGTGGTCACAATGCGCGTCGGGGCGGTGACCTCCCTGCGGGCGTAGGCGTCGCCGCGCGGGCAGGTGTTGCCCTGCACGGTGACCACCGCGCCGCCGTCCAGCGTCACAGTCAGCGGGCAGCCCATCGGGCAGCCGATGCAGATCAGTTCACGTTTTTCCATCGTCAGCCCTCCTCCAACGTTACCGTCACGGCGTCGCCCGGGCCGCGCAGGAGCTCGGCCTTCAGCCTCACAGTCTCCATCTCGCCGGGGGCCAGCACGGGCCGCTTGCGGCTGTAGATGCAGTCTGTACCGCGGTACACCGCGATTTTTTTATTTTTGTACACGCCGCCCACGCGGAACCGCAGCGTCACGGTATCCCCCGCGCAGTCGGGGCGGATGGTGGTCGGCACGGTGTAGCGCACGCCGTTTTCGCACCGCACGGGCAGGGTGCGGCCCGCCGCGGCCCCGCCGCCCGCAATGTATGCCGCCGCGTGCTCACCTGCCGCCGCGGCCTCCTCCGACACATAATCCACCAGGTCATGCACATGCAGCACGTTGCCCGCGGCAAAGACGCCTGGCAGGTTCGTTTCCAGGCTCTCATTGACCGCCGGGCCGCCGGTGACGGGGTTCAGCGCCACGCCCGCGGCGCGGCTCAGCTCGTTTTCGGGCAGCAGCCCACAGGAAAGCAGCAGCGTGTCGCAGTCGTAGTGCTCCTCGGTGCCGGGGATGGGTTTTCCGTTTTCGACCCGCGCCAGCGTGATGCCGGTCACGCGCTCCTTGCCTTGAATGTCCACTACCGTGTGGCTCAATTTCAGCGGAATGCCAAAATCATCGAGGCACTGCACAATATTGCGCTTTAAGCCGCCGGAGTACGGCATCAGCTCCGCCACGCAGAGCACCTTTGCCCCCTCCAGCGTCATGCGGCGTGCCATGATAAGGCCGATGTCGCCGCTGCCCAGAATCACGACCCGCCGCCCGGGCAGGCAGCCCTCCATGTTGACGAGCCGCTGCGCCGTGCCCGCGGTGAAGATGCCCGCGGGCCGGTAGCCCGGAATGTTCAGCGCGCCGCGCGGGCGCTCACGGCAGCCCATGGCCAGAATGACCGCCTTGGGGTGCAGCTGAAACAGTCCGTCGGTCTTGTTCATGGCGGTGACGGCCTTGTCCGCCGCCAGATCCAGCACCATCGTGTTGAGCTTGTATTCAATTCCCAATTCGCGTACCTTCGTCACAAACCGTGCCGCGTACTCGGGGCCGGTCAGCTCCTCTTTAAAGGTATGCAGGCCGAAGCCATTGTGGATGCACTGGTTCAGGATGCCGCCCAGCTCACTGTCGCGCTCCAGGATCAGGATGTCCTGCACGCCGCTTTTGCGTGCGGCCACCGCCGCGGCCAGCCCCGCCGGGCCGCCGCCGATAATGACCAGATCAACGTTTTTCATGGCAGACGCCCCCCTTTCACAGGCTATCCTTGTTCGTGCCGACGATGATTTTGGACGCACCGCCGGACTTGGTGATCTCGCTCTGCGGCACGCCCAGCTCCCGCGCCAGGATCTCCATGACGCGCGGGCTGCAGAAGCCCGCCTGGCAGCGGCCCATGCCCGCGCGGGTGCGCCGCTTGACGCCGTCCAGACTGCGCGCGCCGGGCGTGCGGCGGATGGCGTCGATGATCTCGCCCTCGGTCACGCTCTCGCACCGGCATATAATCTGCCCGTAGGCCGGGTTTTGCCGGATAAGCTCCGCCCGCGCTGCAAGATCCAGCGCTTTGGGGTCCAGAATGCCCCTGCGCGTCGGGTCAAAATCGGGCTTATTGTGTAAGTGCAGACTGCCGCGCACGATGTCCGCGACCATCGCACCGATGGCCGGGGCGCTGGACAGGCCGGGCGACTCGATGGCCGCGCAGTCCACAAAGCCGGGCGCGATCTCGCCGATGAAGAAGTCGTGCCGCGCCTCGTGGGCGCGCAGACCCGCGAAGCTCGTGATGGTCTGGCGCAGCGGAATGTCCTTGACCGCGAGGCCGGATTTCTCCCGCACCTCGTCCAGGCCCGCCGCCGTCGTGGCCGTGGCCTCCTTGTCGTCCACGTCGATGGCCGTCGGCCCGACCAGCAGATTGCCGTGCACTGTGGGCGTTACCAGCACGCCCTTGCCGTATTTGCCCGGCAGCTGGAATACCGTGTGCCGCACATGCTGCCCCGCCGTGTGGTCAAGCAGGAAGTAATCTCCCCGCCGGGCCGTGATGGTCATGGGGTGCGCCGCGTCGGCCATATTGTGCAGCGTGTCGGCGTATACGCCCGCCGCATTGACGATGCAGCGTGTTTCCAGCGTGCCGTGGTCGGTCTCGACGGCCCACCCTGTTCCGCCGCCGTCCAGCGGGTGCAGGCCCGTAACTTTGGTGTCAAACCGAAACTGCACACCATTTTTGACGGCGTTCTCCGCCAACGCAAACGTCAGGCCGAACGGGCAGACGATGCCGCCCGTGGGTGCCCACAGTGCGGCGACGGCAGCGTCCGAGATGTTCGGCTCCATTCCCACCAGCTCGTCCCGTTCTATGATGCGCAGCCCCTCCACGCCGTTGGCGATGCCGTTTTCATAGAGCTTTTGCAGCGCGGGGCGGTCCTCGTCGCTCAGGCAGACGACAAGGCTGCCGCACCGGTCGTAGGCAAAATCCAGCTCCTTCGCAAGGGCCGGCATCCGGCGGCTGCCCTCGACGTTGAGCTTGGCCATCAGGCTGCCGTGGGCCGCGTCGTATCCGGCGTGGACAATGGCGCTGTTGGCCTTGGACGTGCCGCAGCAGACGTCCTCCTCCTTCTCTACTACAAGAATTTTCGCGTCATACCGCGAAAGCTCCCGCGCACAGGCGCACCCGGACACGCCCGCGCCGATGATGATGATGTCGTACATATTGATACCTCGTGTTGTTTGTGCAATCGGAATGGCTTCCCCCTTGGGGCTGCGCCCGCAGGCGCGTGTCGGAGCGCAACCGCCGTAGGCGGCTCTTAGCGCGGAGACTGAAGCTGTCAGCGGCCCCGCCCGCTGACTGATGAGGGGCAGCCTTGCCACTATTACCCGTTTACGGCCTGTCGCGGCAAGCTCTCCCCTCATCCGGCCCTGCGGGGCCACCTTCCCCCCAAGGGGAAGGCTTTTGGGGGTCAATCCTCCTTCGCCCAGCCGTAGCTGCACCGCACCGCCTTATTCCAGCCCTTCAGCCGTCTGGTGCGCTCATCGTCGGGGATGCCCGGCATAAACTCACGGTCCACCGACCAGTTTTGCAGCACGTCCTCGGTGCTGCTCCAATAGCCGACGGCCAGCCCGGCCAGATACGCCGCGCCCAGCGCCGTCGTTTCCACGCAGCAGGGACGCTTGACCGGCAGGTTGCTGATGTCCGCCATCGTCTGCAGTAAGTAATTGTTCGCGCACGCGCCGCCGTCCACCTTGAGCGCCGTCAGGTCAATGCCGGAATCCGCCTGCATGGCGGCCAGCACATCGTTGATCTGGTAGCACAGGCTGTCCAGCGTCGCGCGGATGATGTGGTTCTTGTTCACGCCGCGGGTCAGGCCCACGATGGTGCCGCGGGCGTACTGGTCCCAGTGCGGCGCACCCAGACCGGTGAACGCAGGCACGACGTAACAGCCGTTCGTGTCCCTGACCTTCTGCGCCATGTACTCGCTGTCACGGGCGTCCTCCAGCAGATGCAGCTCGTCCCGCAGCCACTGGATAGCTGCGCCCGCCACAAAAATCGAACCTTCCAGCGCGTAATTTACCCTTCCGTCCAGCCCCCACGCCACGGTGGTGACCAGCCCGTTTTGGGAGAATACCGGCTTCTCGCCGGTGTTCATCAGCAGAAAGCCGCCCGTGCCGAAGGTGCTCTTGGCCTCGCCCCTGGTAAAGCAGGTCTGGCCGAACAGCGCGGCCTGCTGGTCGCCCGCCGCCCCCGCGATCTTGATCTCGCCGCCGAAGTGCATCGGGTCGGCGTACTCGTAGAACTCGCTGTTGGGCACGGGACGCGGCAGCATACAGCGCGGTATATCGAGAATTTTCAGTATCTCGTCGTCCCAGTCCAGCGTGTGGATGTTGAACATCATCGTCCGGCTGGCGTTGGAGTAGTCGGTCACGTGGATCTTGCCGCAGGTCAGCTTCCAGATGAGCCACGTCTCCACCGTGCCGAACAGCAGGTCGCCGCGCTCGGCACGCGCACGCACGCCGGGCACGTTGTCCAGGATCCACTTGAGCTTTGTGGCCGAGAAGTAAGCGTCGATGACCAGCCCGGTCTTTTGCCGGATCAGGTCGGTCAGGCCGCGGGCCTTCAGCTCGTCGCAGTACTCGCTTGTGCGGCGGCACTGCCAGACAATGGCGTGGTAGACCGGCTCGCCGGTGTCACGGTCCCAGACGATGGTCGTCTCGCGCTGGTTCGTGATGCCGATGGCGGCGATGTCCTCCGCCGACGCGCCGACCTCGTTCATAGCCGACAGCGCCACGCCGAGCTGGGTCGTCCAGATCTCGTTGGCGTCATGCTCGACCCAGCCGGGCTTGGGGAAATACTGGGTGAACTCCTTTTGCGCGACGCTGCACATCTCGCCCCGGGCGTTAAAAAGAATGCAGCGGTTGGACGTGGTGCCCGCGTCCAGCGCCATGATATATTTTTGCTTTGTCATCGCGGTTTCTCCTTTTTACAGCAGAAAATCGATCCGTGTCTTTATTATACAGGATGTTCAGATTTTATGCGCGTGGCAAAACCGCCAAATTTTTCACCCTATTTTTGGCAGGGCTGGCGTTGGGCGGGGCGCGCACGGCATACCGGATGGTGCGGAGATGCCCCGTATAAGCTATGAAAAAGACCGAAGCGGTACGCCCATGATTTCCGGGCACGCCGCTTCGGTCTTTTTATGGTTTTGTCTCAGGGGGCTTTTTCCGGCTCTTGGGCAGCTCCTCCGCCGCGGCAATCGCCACAGCGGTCACCTCCACCGCACCGGCCTCCAAAAGTGCCAGCGCACACGCCGACGCCGTCGCACCGGTTGTGATAATGTCATCGATCAGCAGCACCCGCCTGCCGGTCAGGTCTGTGCCGGGGCGGCAGCCAAACGCGCCCCTGGCGTTTTGCAGGCGCTGCTCGCGGGTAAGCTCCTTCTGCGGGCGGCCCCGGCGCTTGATGTACAGCGGTGTCTCCACCGGGACCCCCAGCACCGCGCCCAACCGGCGCGCCAGCAGCAGCGGCAGACCCGGCATACCGGGCAGCGGCTGGCGGGGCGGCACCGGCACAATGCAGCTGTACAGCGGCAGCGCGGTCACACCCGCATACTGCGGCATTTTTCCGGGCTGTTTGGCCGGCAGTGCGCCGAACACCAGCACGGCCACACGGTCCGCCAGCTCCCGGGTATACCAAAAGCAGCCGCCCCGCTTGCAGCGCAAAACGGCTGTACGTACAATATCCTCGTAATAATACGCCGCGGCAGCCTCCCGCACGGCGTAAAAATCGTGTTCGCCCTCCGGCAGACGCGCCGGAATGTGCTGTAAGCGCATTTCCTCGGGCACGCAGGCCGGGCAAACCGTGCCCTGCAGTGCGTCCGGCCCCAGCAATGACCCGCAAAACGGACAGCGCCGCGGGAAAAGCAGGTCCGGCAGACGGCGCAGCTGCGCAAAATCCGTGCGCACTTAATAGAAGCCGCAGCCGTGCTTGCCGTTCTGCTTGACACGGTACAGCGCCTTGTCAGCATCCTCGAAGATGCTCTCGCCGGGGTTTGCGCGATCCGTAAAGGCCACGCCCACGCTCAGCGAGATGGCCGGCAGGTCGTCCGTCGGACAGTACAGCTGATTGTTGATCACCGTGATTTTCTCACGTATGGTATAACTCAATTCCTGATTCACATCCACCATGATAACGGCGAACTCGTCACCGCCGATGCGGCAGACATAGTCGATGCTGCGGAAGGTCGTTTTCAAGAGGTTTGCGACCTTTTTCAGGATCTCGTCACCCACCGCATGTCCGTAAGTGTCGTTGACATGTTTAAAAACGTCAACGTCGCAGATAATCATTGCAAACGGCTTCTCGCCGTTCTTATAGATATTCAGGATCTTTTCAAACGAACCGCGGTTCAGTGCGCCGGTCAGCGCGTCGTGCTCGGCCTCGTGGCGGATGATCTTCTGCGTCTCCTGGTTTTCGCGGTAGACTTCGTTGTAGGTCAGTGCCAGGTCCTGCAATTCTGCCGCGCCCACCACCGGGAAGATCTCCCCGCGCCGGATACTCTGACCGTAGTCCATCAGCGGTTTTACCACCAAATAGCGCGTTATCATGCAAATTTCCAGCATGAGCAGTACCAGCAGCGCCGCGCACAGTTCAATTTTACGGTACACGCCGGTGAAAACGGTCTGTGCTCCGTTCTGGCGGCTGCGTGTCAGTGCAATCAGGCTGTCCATGCTCTCGGTGATTTTTTCGTTCACCTCATCGCGCATATTTTGATATTGGTCGTTGCAAACCAACTGCTGTGCCTTGCGCATCTTCTCGCTGTCTGTCATCGTTATGTCACTGTCATGCAGCGAGACAGACCGGATTTCCGTCGGCCAGCTCGACTCGTCCGCCAGCGTGGCCTGCGCCACAAGCCGCATGGCATACCGATCCGTATAGCTTAAATTTTGCGACGTTGTCATGGCGGATTTCAGCAGCGTGAAAGCATCGGTGTCGCCGTAATGCTCTGCAAAATACTCTAAAGCGTTCTCGCGGCGGCAGGTCGCGTTCAGCTCCTCAAAGTAGTTGTCCATGTACTCCCGCTGACCGGTGGCGGTGTACATCCGCACCTGCTCGATCAGGTAGTCCGACCCGCTTTGCAGCTGCCGGGCCAGTGTCTCGCACTGGATGTAATTGTCCGTGGCGGTCTGCATTTGAGCCAACTCCCCCGTGCCCTGCACCGCGAACGCGACGAGCACCACCGCCAACACCAGCGTGGCGACAATATCAAAGATGCTCACCCGCTGTATCCTAATCTTTTTCAACACCCGGCTCGCTTTCCAACCAGAATTTTTATCATTTTTCCGATTATTTTGTATAGTATATATAGGTATAGTATACAAAAAGCCAAATCTGATTGCAACTTTATTCGTTTGGCACAATCGACAAATTTGGGACAAGATTTTTGGCAGTACGTCTTACCGCCGTCGTCTGCGTTTTTCAAACCGAATTATAATATCACATTATTCACAAATAATGTATAAAGAATTTGGCATCCCCCACAATTGACGCAGCATCGTTATCTGCCTATACTTTATTTGTACGGTTTTATACTGATGCGGGAGGCGTGCGCTATGGCCCGGTTCTGTGATTCCAACCAAAAAAGAGGGGTTACCCTCGTTGAACTGATCGTTGTCCTGGTCATCCTGGCCGTATTGGCAGCGCTTTTGGTCCCGTCCCTGACCGGCTATATCGACAAAGCCGTTGAAAAGCGCATCATGCTCCAGGCTCGCTCCCTCATGACCGCCGCCCAGGCGACAATTGATGAGGCGTATGCGAAAGGCGAATTGCCCATCGACAACAATGGCGGGTTTGAACCGCTCAATGTGGATACAGCCCATAAGCTTGCCAAACAAATCATAGAGTTATCTGAACTTGACACGCAATGTCAGTGGCAGTTTTCGCTGGCAGACACAGACACTGATTTTCCTACCGGTAAAATTGCTATCCTGCAATTTTGCAACGGCGAGCATTACATTGTTTATCGCATCACACCCGGAAGACCCGCTAAGAGAAATCCCGCCGGCTGGAGCCGTGTACAAAAAGCCACCAGTCTGCCAGAATGGCTCCCCCGCGACGGCTTGCTTTTCCTTAAATCCTCCGACTATGATCCTGATAGATATCATCCACAGTCTGGCAAAGCCTGACTGGTTGGTATTGTACCAACAAACCGCCATTGAGGAATTGGCGAGCCTTTTTTGACAGCTCTCTCCCCTTCTGATATAATTTGCTCTTGATTGTCGCCTCCAAATTACGAGGGAGGTGAACGCTTGAGTTTTCAGGAAATAATTTTGCTGCTTACTTTTATTG
>ERZ773200.2812-NODE-2812-length-12251-cov-4.499590_pt1 | contig 12251 bp, 8 predicted proteins | sample MGYA00581008_ERZ773200 | MGnify/ENA primary metagenome ERZ773200 (study PRJEB29015, sample SAMEA2737770) | human gut metagenome | biome: human gut; feature: human-associated habitat; material: faeces | place: China | collected 2012 ... | reverse complement strand
ATATTGTGGCTGCAAAACACTTAGCATGCTTTGACATAATAAGCAATATGTGGTTCTTGCAGTAGCTTCCGGTATGGGAAGTTTTAGTTACAAATTAATAAAATTTGCGTTTTTTTTGACTTGTGATTTGCCTTGTAACCTTAGAGGAATATCGTTATAATGTAATAAATATATAATGACAGGGGAGCAGGTGAGCATATGAAAAAGGCGATTAGCATAGGAATACAAGGTTTTTCTGATCTGAGAGAGCAGGATTGCTTTTTTGTGGATAAAACAAATTTTATAAAAGAATGGTGGGGAAAACGGGATGTTGTAACATTGATCATGCGTCCACGCCGTTTTGGTAAGACATTAAATATGAGTATGCTGGACTGCTTCTTTTCTAATAAATATGCGAACAGGGCGGATCTGTTTGAAGGGCTTTCTATATGGCAGGATGAAACGTATCGGAAACTGCAGGGAACATATCCTGTGATCTTTTTGAGTTTTGCTGCTGTGAAAGCAGGCAATCTGGAGGATGCAAAAACCCAGATCAAGCAGGAGATTACAAGGCTGTACTGGGAAAACAGGAATCTCATGAAAGAAGATATTTTTGGTGAGGATGAGCGTGAATTATATTACCGGACAACAGTAAAGATGGATGATGTTACGGCACAGGATTCTTTGAGAAATTTGTCTGTCTGGATGGAACGCTATTATGGCAAAAAGGTTATTATTCTTTTGGATGAATATGATACTCCAATGCAGGAGGCGTATGTTCAGGGATACTGGGATGAATTTACGTCTTTTGTGAGAAGCCTGTTTAATGCGTCTTTTAAGACAAATCCTTATCTGGAGCGAGCAATTATGACGGGAATTACCAGAGTATCCAAGGAGAGTATTTTTTCCGATTTAAATAATTTACGTGTCGTAACGACGACTTCCAATCTGTATGCAGATTGTTTTGGCTTTACGGAGGAGGAAGTTTTTGCTGCACTGGATGAGTATGGAATGGGAGATAAAAAGGATGAAGTGAAACAGTGGTATGATGGTTTTACTTTTGGAGAACACAGAGACATTTACAATCCGTGGTCCATTACGAATTATCTGGATGAACATAGATTATATCCATACTGGGCATCCACAAGCTCCAATGGGCTTGTGAGCAGATTGATCCGGACGGCATCTGCAGATGTGAAGGAGAAGATGGAGGATCTGCTGAGGGGACAGGCGATCACTGTAAATTTTGACGAGCAGATCGTATATAACCAGTTGGATGACAATGAAGAGGCGATCTGGAGTCTTCTGCTTGCCAGTGGTTATCTGAAAGTGCAGAATATAGACTACCGTGGGATTACTTTGGAACCATGGTACACGTTGGATATTACAAATATTGAGACACTGAGCATGTTCATGACAATGTTCCGGGGATGGTTTAAAAATAAAGATGCAAATTATAATGATTTCGTGAAGGCACTGTTAAAGGGCAGTCTCAAGGAAATGAATATTTATATGAATGATGTTGCACTTGCAACCTTCAGCAGCTTTGATACAGGAAAGAAACCTTCTGAGAAAAGTCAGCCGGAGCGGTTCTATCATGGATTTGTTCTGGGACTTTTGGTGGAGTTGCGGGACAGGTATCAGATCCGTTCCAACCGGGAGAGTGGATATGGACGATATGATGTGATGCTTACACCGGTGACAGAGGTGGATGATGCCATTGTGATCGAGTTTAAAGTGCATGAATCGGATGAGGAGGAATCTTTACAGGATACCGTTCGGACGGCTTTAGATCAGATCAAAGAGAAGAACTATGATGCCGAACTGCTATTACAGGGAATACCGGCAGACAGGATCCGTCATTACGGCTTTGCCTTTGAAGGAAAAAAGGTTTTGATCGGACAGGACGAAATTCAGAATGTAGCAGTGAGGAGGTGATTTTGTGTCAGAAATACAAAAACCATTTATTTTACACAGCGAATACAAACCTACCGGTGATCAGCCCCAGGCGATCGACGCTTTGGTCAAAGGTTTTGAAGAGGGCGACCAATTCCAGACTTTGCTTGGTGTGACGGGTTCCGGTAAGACCTTTACGATGGCAAATGTCATTGCGAAGCTGAACAGACCGACTTTGGTCATTGCGCACAATAAGACATTGGCGGCACAGCTCTACGGCGAGTTCAAGGAATTCTTCCCGGAGAATGCGGTGGAGTATTTTGTATCCTATTACGATTATTATCAACCGGAGGCATATGTGCCATCTTCCGATACGTATATTGAAAAAGATTCTTCGATCAATGATGAAATTGACAAATTACGTCATTCTGCAACAGCAGCACTGACGGAGCGGCGGGACGTGATCATTGTAGCCAGTGTATCTTGTATTTATGGTTTGGGAAGCCCTATTGATTATCAGAACATGACGGTGTCTTTGCGTCCGGGTATGTGCAAAGACCGTGATGAAGTGATCCAAAAATTAATAGAGATTCAGTATAACCGTAATGATATGGATTTTCAGCGTGGAACATTTCGTGTGCGTGGCGATGTTTTGGAGGTATTTCCGATTTCAGAAGCGGATCAGGCGGTTCGTATTGAATTTTTTGGAGATGAGGTGGATCGCATTGTTCAAATTGATGTACTGACCGGAGAGATTAAAGCAGAATTGGAACACATTGTTATTTTTCCGGCATCGCATTATGTTGTTGATAAAGATGCGATGGAGCGTGCGATCCGAACAATCGAGGCAGAGCTGGAAGATCGTGTGAAATATTTTAAAAGCGAAGATAAACTACTGGAGGCGCAGCGTATTGCTGAGCGAACCAATTTTGATATTGAGATGCTCCGGGAAACCGGTTTTTGTTCAGGTATCGAAAATTATTCGAGGCATTTATCGGGATTAAAGCCGGGAGAAACACCACATACATTGATGGACTATTTTCCGGAAGATTTTTTGATCATGGTAGATGAGTCTCATATTACGATACCACAGATACGAGGCATGTATGCGGGAGATCGATCCAGGAAGACTACACTTGTAGACTATGGATTCCGTCTGCCATCTGCATTAGATAACCGTCCGCTGAATTTTGATGAATTCGAGTCGCATATCAATCAGATGTTATTTGTATCGGCGACACCGAATGTATATGAGCAGGAACATGAGCTGGCGCGTGTTGAGCAGATCATACGGCCTACCGGACTGTTGGATCCGGAAATTTCTGTTCGTCCGGTGGAGGGGCAGATTGATGATCTGGTAGGTGAGATCCGAAAGACGATCGATGCAGGAAATAAGGTTATGGTAAATACGTTGACAAAACGTATGGCGGAAGATCTGACGGACTATTTGAAGGAAATTGGGATTCGGGTGCGTTATCTGCATTCAGATATTGATACGCTGGAACGTTCGGAGATTATTCGTAATATGCGGTTGGATGGATTTGATGTATTAGTCGGTATTAATTTGCTGCGAGAGGGACTGGACATTCCGGAGATAGCACTGGTTGCTATTTTGGATGCTGATAAGGAAGGATTTCTTCGCTCAGAGATTTCTCTTGTTCAGACGATTGGCAGGGCCGCCCGTAATGCAGAAGGACGGGTTATTATGTATGGTGATGTCATGACAGATTCGATGCGCCATGCCATTGATGAGACGAATCGAAGACGAAAGATTCAGATGCAGTACAATGAGGAGCACGGTATTACGCCACAGACGATCAAGAAGGCGGTACGTGATCTGATCAGTATATCGAAGAAAGCCGATGGCAACTCAGGCGATATTGAGAAAGATCTGGAATCTATGAGCAAGAAAGATTTGCAGCAGCTACGTAAGAAGTTGACGAAACAGATGCATGCGGCCGCAGCAGAGTTAAACTTTGAACTGGCAGCAACGTTGAGAGATCAAATGATGAAAGTTGTACAGCAGCTGAATGAGTAAAATTCTGCAGTCAAAGGTTGTATAAATCAGTGTTGGCGAATAATCGCAGATAGGGTATAATGATTACGTAATGTAATGAGGAACGTAAGGATTCGACAGATATTCCAGTACAGCGAAAATTAAGTTTTGGATAGTTTAGCGCAGAAGATTTTTCTGAGAGTGCTACTTCACAAACGTAGGCGTAGTGGTGGCTACGTCGAGGCTTGGGGAGTAGTGCTATCAGGAAAATAAGCAAGTCAAACTGCCAATCACTTAATATTCGCTGTACTAGAGAGAAGGGCAATAAAATTTTAGAGTATGCCTTATGTTTATTTCAAGAAGGGAGAAAAAGAATGACAAAGAAATGGCGGCGCGTATATGCGTGGGCGCTGACCGTGGCAATGGTCTTATCTATGGCAAATCTGCCGATTACCATTGCTAAGGCAGCATCGACACAGAATCTTACCGTGAAGAGCGGAGCAACCAGTGTAACGATTGCTAAGAATGAGTATGGCGATGATTATATTGGCGATATGTTTTTTAACATACCGGACGCCTTGAAAACGAAGAGTGCAATCTCTTCGAACAAGGTGACTTCCATGACGGTAAAGATCACGATCAAAAGTTTTACACAGGGAAGTGGCGCAAAAGCGCAAGCATTTATTTTTGCACAACCGGATGCATCGGGTGATTGGAATTGGAATCAGTCGTCGACTGCAGAGCTGGTTACCGGCAGTCAGTTGACGCTTACCTATTCCTTTGCGGATATGGATTGGAAAGGTGGAACAACGCTGGGAAATCTTGGCGTGCGTTTTGCTAATGCAGCTGAGGGGAGTACCGTGTCCTATTCTGTTGACTCTGCGGTGATCAATATGGCGGACAGCGGCAGCAGTGCGACAAGTAAGCCAAGCAGCGCGACAAGTAAGCCAAGCAGCACAGCAAGTGCCGGTGGCAATGTTTCGACAGACCAGATTGCGATCACGAGAAGTGTTGGCAGTGGAACAAATGATTATTATGCAGAATACAGTTTTTCTATCACAAATAACAGCAGCGAAACGGTTAGAGGTATTCAGATTTTAATACCGACATCGGGATCGGTTGACGTTGGCTATGTTGAGGGATTTTCTGCAGTGTATGATGCGGCGCTGGGAGGCGTTGTGGCATATTATTCGACAGAGATTGCAGCGGGAGCAACGGTTAGCAGCTCTTCTAATAAAGTTGGTTTTGGAAAACAGCCGTCTATTTCCGTTGGAAAATCTAATGTCATTGCTGTAAATTGTGCAGGTCCAAGTACCGGTGATGAACTGAATTATGAATTAACCGGACGTAAAGATGTTGCATATGCGGACACTCCGGTCGGCAGACATGGTAAACTGTCAGTGCAGAAGGTTGACGGCTATGTGGCACCGATCATGGTGGATCAGAATGGTGTGCCGACACAGCTTCGTGGAGCCAGTACCCATGGTATGCATTGGTTCCCGCAGTATGTCAATCAGAATGCGTTCCAGACATTGCGTGATGATTGGGGAATCAATATGGTTCGATTAGTTTGTTATCCACGCGATGGTGGATCGGTTGGATATTTGACGGGTGGAGACAGTACCAAACAGCAGCTTGATACATTGATTCAAAATGGTGTCGATTATGCAACCAAGCTCGGAATGTATGCGTTGGTAGACTGGCATGTGCATGCTTACAATCCAAATGAGTATTTGAAAGAGGCAAAGATATTCTTTACAAAGTACGCAACAATGTACAAGGATCATGATAATGTGTTATATGAGATTTGCAATGAGCCGACAGGCACAAATTGGTATAGTGGCAATGGCAAAGATCTTTATACATATTGTAGTGAAGTTATTAAGACGATACGTGCCATTGATCCGGATGCGATCATTATATGCGGAACGAATACTTGGTCACAGGATGTCGATCAGGTAGCGGCTAAGCCGATGAAAGCACTTGGTTATGAAAACATCATGTATACGTTCCATTTTTATTCCGCAACGCACAAAGAGAATTTAATGGAAAAAGTACGTCTGGCAACCAAGGATGGAACACCGATTTTTGTTACCGAATTTGGTATATGTTCAGCAGATGGTAATGGAAGTTATGACCCGGAAAGTGCGGATCGGTGGATTGCGTTGTTGGACGAATTAAATATTAGTTTTGCATGCTGGAGTTATAGTAATTGTAATGAAAAATCGGCGTATTTTAAGAGCAGCTGCAGCAATGCCGGGGGTGATTGGACAGCAGATGATCTGACAACAACCGGTAAGTGGCTGATCAATACCTGTCGAGCACACGAGGAGAAAGAAAATGCATCCTATCCGGCAGTATCACCGTCAGCAGAACCGACGAAAGCACCGACAGTAACCGTAAAACCAACGGCAGAACCGACGAAAGCACCGACAGTAACCGTAAAACCAACAGCAGAACCGACGAATAAACCGACAGTAACGACTGCTCCGGACAAGGAGATACAGGAGGCACCATCGACAGCATTAACAATAGTGGCACGTACGTCTACCTCCTTAACCGTGCAGGCAACCGTTGCAGCACCGGCAGGCAAGAGTTATGAATACACAATTGATGGCACATCATGGCAAACGCAGACCACCTTTACTGATTTACAGCCTGCTACAAGTTATACCGTGTCAGTACGCTATGCAGAAACCGACAACTATCAGGCTAGTATGATCTCTGACCATACGTTGACAGGAGGTACACTAGTTGAAGATGTGTATAAGATCGACTTGTCTAAGCTGGACGATACGACTTATGTCGATGGCATGTTTAGCAAAGATGATGCAACCGGTAAATCTTATGCAGCAAGTTATGATGCTTCCAGTAATGAATTGACATTATCCGGGACAGATCATACTTTTGAATTGGTCGCTGATAATGCGAAAGTCAAAATTATATTAAAGAAAGGCGTTTCTGCAGCGTTATGTGGAGTGACTTGCGGAAACATTTCCAGCGAAGATGATACAAGCCTTGAGATGGTTCGAGGTAGCAATACTACTGGAAGTATTGAGGCAGCAAATGTCATTGTTTCCGGTGGAACTAACAACACCGAGCAGATTATGGCAGATACTATTGCGGTAAAGGGCGGAAGTCTGACCGCTGTAGCTGCCAAAGAAAGTAATAAAACAGCATTATCTGCAGACAAGATCACAATCACGGATGGAGAAGTGACTGCGATCGGGGACGGAACAGGTGGCGCATTATATGCAGATAGTAAGATCTCTTTGATCGGAGGAACACTGACGGTGAAAGCGGGTCCGAATAAAACGGAAAAATCTGCTATTGATGTGAAATCAGATGAAAGCAGCGTTATCTTGGTCGGAGATATTAAGATCATTAATCAGACAGATGGCGCACTTGGAACGGACGATTTGTTCTCGAAGGAGACAATTTCCACAGGGGGAACAACGACGAAGTTAGTTACCGTAACATTTGATACAGTAGATGAAGTTTGGACCGTGACAGTGGAACAAGGTTCTGATATTATTTTGCCGAATAAACCAAAGGAGAATTTAATTTTACGGTGGTATAGTGACCGTGAGGTACAGGGATATGCCCCGGGAATTATATACACGGTACAAGAGAATACATACTTCTGTGCAAAATATTTTGATAAGGCGCCGGTAGAACCGAGCAGCAAGCCAACAGTGGCACCGAGCAGCGAGCCGACCGTGGAACCAAGCGAAGAACCAATCGCGACCCCGACGGCAGAGCCAACGAAAGCGCCGGAACCAACGGCAGCACCGATGATAACACCGGTACCTAGTGATGATCCGACAGAAAGTGCTGCTCCAAGTGAGAAACCAACGATCACACCAATGCAGAAGCCGGGAATTCAGGCGACCGGAATGCGCGTTATTGCCAGTGTGAAAAAGGTAAGTAATCTTCCGGTAAAACAGAAATTGCAGCTTGCAGCAGGAAAGAGTATGCAGCTTACGGTGACTTTGTTGCCGACAGGAGCTAAGCCTCAGAAACTAACGTATACCAGCAGTAAACCATCAATAGCAAAAGTAAGCGGTAGTGGTAAGATTGTTGCTGGTAAGAAAGCCGGAACGACAGTGATCACGATTCGTACAGCGAATGGATTGCAAAAGAAAATTACCATTCGCGTTATGAAAAAAGCGGTGAAGAAGATCAAACTGTCTGGCGTTAAGAAGTTAAAGGTTGGTAAGAAACTCAAACTGAAAGCCAAAATCACGCCTAAGAAGAAGTATGCATCTGCTAAAGTATTCTGGGTATCTGGTAATACTAAAATTGCAACAGTGACACAGAGCGGTGTTGTAAAAGCGAAGAAGAAAGGCAAAGTTAAGATTACTGCAATTGCAACAGATGGCAGTGGTAAGAGGAAAGTGATCAAACTTACCATTAAATAAATTTTAACAGATCGACTTAGAAATAAGTGGCAAATATGCCTTTTGAAAATTTAGAAAAAGAACAACCAAGTATTTATTGGTTGTTCTTTTTTGCTTTATAGGAAACTTGTCGTTTCCTATAAAGCGAAAAACGCTCCGCGAGGATGCGCATCTCGCGGAGAAGAAGTTAGCTGTAAACAGCACCGCTCGAGCGCGAAAGAGTCGCAAGCGACTCTTTGTTCTTTAATCGGAAATTGCTGCCTGGCAATCTTAATTTTTTCTTAAGGAAACGGACATATATTACAGCCATAAATGTTGTAATATATAACCAAGGAGAAAATTATAAGCTCCATCGTAATATTACTATTGTAGCAAAACGGACAGCGCGATCAATTGTCCAACATAGAAAGGAGAGAGTAATATGAGGATGAAAAAATATGTAATGACGCTGGCATTATGTATCGCTGCAGGAGTTATGCTGACTTTACCGGTGCAGGCAGATGCAAAGTCAACCGGGAAGTTGACCAAAAACATCAAATGGTCTTTGAACTCTGATGAGACAGTATTGACAATCACAGGAAAAGGAACGGTGGATATCCGTAAATTTCGTAAAGAGGGAAGATACAAATGGCCTGGTTCAGAAGCGGGACAGCCGGCAATTTTTGACAGGCTGGTGTTTGGAGAGGGGATAACAACAATTTCATCTGGCTTTTTTTGTATTGAGGGTATCAAAACGATTTCACTGCCAAAGAGCTTTAAGAAGATCAAAGCATCCAATGAAATGGATGCTGTCAATGGCTCTTTTGAACCATACAGCACGACATTAAAGAAACTTCAAGTGTCTAAGAAAAACAAGAAGTTCTCTGTCAGTAAGGGCATCTTGTATTCAAAGGACAAAAAGAAGTTGTACATTTATCCAAGTGGCAAGACGGAGAAAAAATTTGCAATACCTTCCAAGGTAACCAAAATTTGCAGACGTGCCTTTTATGGAAATTCCATAGAGAGTGTTATTATGGGAAATAAGTTGCGTGAAATTGGTCGGCAGGCTTTTGCGAAAACAGAGTTAAAGTCTGTAAAGCTTCCAAAGTCGTTGAAAATTATTGAAGATTCTGCGTTTGACAGCACTCAGATTTCATCTGTAGAATTGCCAAAGGGCCTTAAGCGGGTAGGAAATCATGCGTTTGGAAACATCAAAGATTTATCGACGATCATCGTACGATGCAATTGTAAACTAAGTTATGTGTTTGCAGACAGTGGTTTTCAAACAAATCTTCAAACCTATGACCGAGAGAACTATACGGATTTTCGAATTGTATTGGGTAAGGAATTAAATGCAACAATATATCGTTTGTTTGCTGATTTTGCAGATCACATAAGATTCGGCAAGATGAAAGTTGAAGTTGAGAAAGGCAATAAGACATATTACATCAAAGACGAGGCGGTATACGCTAAACGAGGGGATCGTCTGAAAGAGAGCTTTAAGAAGTCAAATGGTAAAGAACTATCATAAGAAGGGAGTGATTTTTATGAAAAAATGGAGACAGCTAGCAGTAGTCATGCTTTGTCTGATGGCAGCGTTGACCATGACCATGACAGCAGATGCCAAGACAAAGAAAAAGCAGCCAAGTGGTAAAGTATGCAGTGGGGTGAAATGGACATACAATAAAAAGAGTAAAACGTTAACTATAACTGGAAAGGGATATGCTAAAATTACCGGGTTTTATGACAAATCACTGAGCAGCTATGAGTGGCCGTGCTCGGAAGATTCTGTATTGCCGGTGTTTACGAAGATTAAATTTGGAGAGGGGATCACGCAGGTCGATTATCGATATTTTGCAATGGAGGGCATCAAGCAGATATCGTTGCCAAAATCTTTTAAAAAGATTAAGTATGCAAGCCCAGTTCGTGTCAATGGAGCTTATGAAGGCTGGAGTACAACCTTAAAAACGATTTCTGTAAATAAAAAGAATCGTAACTTTTCATCATCAAAAGGTGTATTGTATTCGAAAGACAAAAAGACAATTTACATATATCCTTCGGGCAAAAGTGTCACCAATTATAAGTTATCCGATAAGGTGACGACGATCGCACCGTATGCATTTTATGCAGCGGATATGAAATCAATTCAGCTTTCTTCAAAGCTAACAACTATTGGAGAGTGCGCATTTCAGTATTCAACAGTCAAGACAGTTACTGGCGGCAAAAAACTTCGAGTGATAGGACAGATGGCTTTTTATGAAGCCGATGGATTGACCAACTTTGCCTTTGACAGTGCGCTTAGAAAAATAGGCAGCAATGCGTTTTATGCCTGCAGGCTGCAAAGTGTAACTCTTCCGGAAAAACTGGTATCTGTAGGAAGTTGTGCGTTTATGGCAAACGAAGAATTGCGTTCTTTGACGATATTATGCAGATTAAATCTGGGAGAAATCTTTCTGCTTTGTACGAAAAAAATGAATTATAGCAAGTCGGAATATGATTACCGACCAATTACGGTAAAGCTTGGGAAGAATGCTACCGGACCGCTTACGACACTCATAGACGATTTGGGGCAGCAGATCACTTTTGAGGTGGATAATGCCAATCCGATATATTACGTGAAAGCCGGGGTGCTTTATAAGAGAAAGGGAAACGAAGTATGCTATCCCCAAAAAGCATCTTAATATCTTGCAATATGCATAATAAAATATATAAATAAAATATATTTTTGTAAAAAAAGATGATCCATCGAAACCATTTCAGTATAGCATGCTCCAAAATCGAGTCATGCAAATGATTAGGAAAAATGATATTCGGGATGAGAATGGAGAGTTGCTGAATTTTGGAACACATACATTCCGACATTGTTATGGGAAAAAGCTGACAGAGATGCATATCGACGACTGGATGATCGCAAGGCTTTTGGGGCATAAAACATTACAAAGTGTACATCATTACCGAAAGATTGGGAACAAGATAATGGCGGATGAAACGAGGGCAGTCAGAGAAAAAATCGATATGATTTTAATGGATGTGGTAAAGGAGTGGGATGGGTATGAAATATGATAAGATGATAGCCGTTAACAAAGCTGAGAGTGAGCAGAAAATAAAAAAGGCGATTCGGGCAATCGATGATATGAGTGCCAGAGGGATGCCGATATCTGTAACAGAATTGGTTCGTTGGACAGGTTTATCAAGAGGATTTTTTTATAAGAATATGCAAGTCCGTCAGAGACTTGAGGAAGCTGTCAAACTGCCACGGCGGATAGATGTACAGCAGCCATCTGAAGAAAGAAATGCTGCAGATTATAATTTTCAGGAATTGAAGAAGGATTTTAACAGCTGTCAGTCAGAGAATCAAAGGTTAAAGGTTGAAAATGAGCAGCTTCTCCAAAAGTGCAGTATACTTCAAAAAGAGGTGGACACATTGAAGAAACGGTTGGATCGAAAGGAGATTGCGTTGTTGAAAAAACTATAAAGGTTGTGATTAAAGATGAAAGCAAATAAAATCATCGAAATGAGCCAGGAGAAAAGTAGGAAAAAAGTAAAACTAGCAATGGAAGAAATTCAAAGAATGCGTAATGAGGGTGAAAGGATTACAGTTTCCGGATTATGCAAAAGAACAGGATTATCTAACTCGTTTTTCTACAGAAATGAAAAAATCAAAGAAGAAGTACATAAAGCTGTTGATATTCAAAATCAAAGCTATAAAATGAACATAGACGAAGCGGAACTCCTTGATGGGTATAAGGAAAAGTTGTTAGCTATGAGAATTGAAATTATAAAATTGAAAGCGGAAAATCAAAAGCTGGAATCAGAGTTAGATACTTTGCGAAGGCAACAGAAAGGTGTGAGTGATGTTAAATGAAGTATGATAAAATCGTAGGTCTCAAGAAACAACAAGAAAAAGAGAATTTAGAAATTATTCAGAGAGAGATTGATGCGATGCTTCGAAGAAAGGAGCGGATATCAATTACTGCATTGGCAAAATATGCAGGGGTGGA
>ERZ773200.2811-NODE-2811-length-12258-cov-3.526838_pt1 | contig 12258 bp, 11 predicted proteins | sample MGYA00581008_ERZ773200 | MGnify/ENA primary metagenome ERZ773200 (study PRJEB29015, sample SAMEA2737770) | human gut metagenome | biome: human gut; feature: human-associated habitat; material: faeces | place: China | collected 2012 ... | reverse complement strand
CACAAAATGAACTTCGCTCTTCAAGTCATCACCCACCTCCTTGCCGCAGACCGGAAAGGTCGGTTTCGTCGCGGACATCGGAAATTTCCTTCAGCTTGCCTTCCTTAACGAGGTCGACCACCTTGTCGATTATAGCCTCGATGGTGGTCGAGGGCGGTATCTGAGTGACCTCGATACAGCGCGCGTCCGGGTCGTAGCTGTACACGGCGCGTACTTTCACCGCGCCAAGTCCGGTGCGGTATATCTTGTTCATCTCCGCCTCGTCGTAGACGATGTAGCCGCCGCCCGGGAAATCCGGGCCTTTCAGCGTGGAAAGGGCGTCGTGCTCCGGGTCCTTCATGAGGGCTATAGTGGTTTCGCAAATCTCGCTGAGGTTGAACGAGCAGATGTTGCTCGCCATTGATACGGCAAGTCCGAAGTTGCTGTTGACCAGCACCGCGGGGTATCTCACCGGGAAAAGGCTCGGCTCCAGCATGGTGTTGTCGTAGTTCGGTGCCATATCTACGGCTTCCTTGTCTATCTCGGCGAAAAGCTCGGCGCTTATCGGCTCGAGCTTCGCTTCGGTGTATCGCGAAGCCGCATACGCCATATCGCGGGAGTACGCCTTGCCGAAGTTGCCCTTGCTGTCAACATATGGGTGGAGAAGCGCTTCGTTTCCGCGCGCGAGTCTTACCATCGTTTCGTAGATGGCGGCGTCGCCGTGGGGATTGAGCCGCATGGTCTGACCGACTATGTTCGCGGACTTGGTGCGGTTTCCGGTCAGCAGACCCATCTTGTACATCGTATAGAGCAGCTTGCGGTGAGATGGCTTGAAGCCGTCTATCTCCGGCAGCGCACGGCTGACGATAACGCTCATCGCATAGGGCATGTAGTTCTCCTCAAGGGTGCTCACGATGTCCTTCTGCTCGACTATTCCGCTGCCCTCGATGTAAGCCCCGGCTATGGGGGAGCTTAACTTCCTGGGCTGCTTCTTTGGAGTGTTTTTCTTCAAATCTATCTTCCTTTATCGTGGAATTAACTGATATCAGCGGCGGCAAGGTACCTGCTGCCGTTTTCCTTTATGAACCGCTTGCGCCCTTCAAGGTCGTTGCCGAGGAGAACGTCGAACATCTCGCGGGTAGCCTCCAAATCGGTGGGGTTGACCTTTATAAGGCGGCGGGTGTCGGGGTTCATGGTGGTGAGGCTCATCATGTCGGGGTCGTTCTCACCAAGACCTTTGCTTCGCTGTATGGTGTACTTCGCGTCGCCTATCATGCCGAGTATCTTGGTTTTTTCCGGCTCGGTGTAGGCAAAGTAGGTGCGGTCCTTCGTGTTTATCTCGTACAGCGGGGATTCCGCGATGTAGACGTAGCCCTTCTCGATAAGGGTGGGGCAAAGCTCCTGTATCATCGTGAGTATCAGCGTGCGTATCTGGAATCCGTCCTCGTCGGCATCGGTGCATATCACGATTTTGTTCCAGCGCAGGTTGGCGAGGTTAAACGTGGATATCTGCTTGTTCGCCTTGGTCTTGACCTCCACGCCGCAGCCCAGAACCTTTATCAGATTCGTTATTATCTCGCTCTTGAATATCTTGTCGTAGCTTGCCTTGAGGCAGTTCAGTATCTTACCGCGAACCGGTATTACCGCCTGGAACTCAGCGTCCCTTGCGAGCTTTACCGAGCCCAGCGCCGAATCACCCTCCACGATGTAGACCTCGCGGCGGGAAACGTCCTTGCTGCGGCAGTCCACGAACTTGTCGATACGGTTGGTGAGGTCGAGCGTGCCGGTGAGCTTCTGCAGCGTGCTCTGACGCACTTTGTCGGCGTTCTCGCGGGAGCGCTTGTTTATCAGCACCTGGGTGCCTATCTTTACGGCTTCGTCCGGGTTCTCAAGGAAGTATACCTCGAGCTGATGCTTGAGCCATTCGGTCATGGCTTCGGTTATGAACTCGTTGGTGACGGCTTTCTTGGTCTGGTTTTCGTAGCTCGCCTGAGTCGAGAAGTTGTTCGAGATGAACACCAGGCAGTCCTCGATGTCCTCCCACTTTATGCTCTTTTCGCCCTTGTTGTACTTGTTTCCGTTTTTGAGGTACCCGTCTATCTGCGACAGGAACGCCTTCTGGAGCGCCTTCTGCGGGCTTCCGCCGTGCTCCAGCCAGCTTGAGTTGTGGTAGTGCTCGATGAACTGCACTTCCTTGCTGAACGTGAACGCGACGTTCAGTTTCAGCTTGTATTCGTCCTTGTCCTCGCGGTCGCGGCCCTGGCGCTCGGCGGTCCAGTGCTGCGGAGTTGTCATCGATTTGTCGCCGACCAGCTCAAGCAGGTAGTCGCTGATTCCGTTTTCATAGCAGAATATCTGCTCGGTGAAGGTGCCGTCCTCGTGCTCGTTTTTCAGCACGAGTTCCACGCCGTCGTTGACTACAGCCTGCCTGCGGAGGATATCCGCGAGGTAGTCCGCGCCGATGTCGATATCTGTGAATACTTCAAGGTCGGGCTTCCAGTGTATCTTTGTGCCGGTGGTGCCGTTGCCGCGGGACTTCTTGAATCCGCGCTCGTCCTGGGTCACGTTGAAGCCTTTTTCGAACCGCAGCGAGTAGTTCCACTGACCGCGGCGGCTCTCGACCTCCATGTATTCGCTGGAGAACTGCGTAGCGCACAGACCCAGACCGTTCAGACCCAGCGCGAAGGAGTAGTTTCCGCCGGAGTTGTTGTTGTACTTGCTTCCCGCGTACAGCGTGCAGAATGCAAGCTCCCAGTTGTATTTATCCTCTGACTTGTTGAAATCTATCGGGATACCTCTTCCGAAGTCCTCGACAGTTATAGACTTATCCTCGTGAAGCGTGATTATAATGCGCTTTCCGTAGCCCTCACGCGCTTCGTCGATGGAGTTCGAAATAATCTCGAACACCGAGTGGCGGCAGCCGTCGACGCTGTCCGAGCCGAAAATTACGCCCGGGCGCAGACGCACCTGGTCAGGCCCCTTCAGCGCTACGAGGTCGTTGTAGTTGTTTTCCTTTGGCATTTATGCATCTCCTGTTTACCGCGGTTAACCACAGACGGGCAAAAAACCGCATTATCATTTTTAGTATATCACAGTTTGAAAAAAAATGCAAGTACCAAAGCAAAACGTTGACAAATCTCCGGCAAGCAATTATAATAGTACTATAAAAATCAAAGGAGAACCAACATGAAAAAAGCAATTATCTTCGACCTCGACGGAACTCTCTGGGACAGCTCCGAGAGCGTCTGCGAATCCTGGAACATCGTTTTCAGCAGATACCCTGAAATAACCCGCCGCCTGACCCCGGCGGACGTCCAGGGCTTCATGGGAAAGACCCTCGACCAGATATTCCCCATCGCGCTGCCGGATACTCCGGACGAACTCCGCCGGAAGGCGCTGAACGAGTGCGTTCATTACGAGCTGGAATACATCGCGGAGCACGGCGGGCGGCTCTATCCCAAGCTCCGGGAGACCCTCGTGGAACTGCGCAGGAGCTATGCGCTCATCATCGTCAGCAACTGCCAGGACGGCTATATACAGGACTTCCTCGACTTTGCGGATATGCGCGGGCTGTTCGGCGATTTCGAGAGCGCGGGCGGCACGGGGCTTTCCAAAGGCGAGAACATCAAGCTGGTGATAGAGCGGAATTCAATTGATAAGGCGGTGTACGTCGGCGATACCCAGGGCGACCTGGATTCCGCTGATTTCGCGGGGATCCCGTTTATCCGCGCGGCTTACGGGTTCGGTCAGATGAACCGCCCGGTGCCGGAAATACGCGAGTTCTGCGAGCTTCCCGAAAAAGCCGCCGAAATTATCTGATTTACGCAAATTATCAAGACAAATGCTCCTCGGAACGCTATAATATAAGTGTAAGCTTACATTTAAGGCAATACCGCACAAAGACCATTTGTTAGATTTTGTACGTGTCTTGCTTGCATCTTTTCCGTCATCTTGCACAATTCGTCCTTGCAAGGCGTGGTCTCCCCCGGTGGGGGAGGTGTCAACGCAAGTTGACAGAGGGGTTGACCGACAGACCAGCCTTGCGTCGCTAGTTGTTGACTTGAAAACGCTATCGCTTCCGTCAACATTGTACAATCTGACGAAAAATCAAGATCAGCCAATCAGCGAAGCGTATTATTGGCTGATCTAGCTGCGCAATACACGCACAATCTTTGTGCGGTATTGCCTTAACGAAAGGGGAATGACATGGAAGCCGACAAGCTGACCGCCCTCGCCGCCGCGCTTGAATACGTCGAGCAGAACCTGACCTCGGATTTTTCCCAGGAAAAGTGCGCGAGATACGCCTGCTGCTCCCTGTCGGGACTGCAAAAGCTGTTCCGCAGCGTGTTCCGCAGGAGCGTTGGGGATTACGTAGCCCGCAGGCGGCTCACCGCGGCTGCCAGGGAGCTTCAGCAGACCGACCGCACCGCGCTGGACATCGCGGTGGAATTCGGCTGGGGAAGCGCGGAGGCTTTCACCCGGGCGTTTTCCCGGGTGTGGGGCGTAACTCCGTCGGAGTACCGCAGGAGCTGGCACTTTTCCGGTCTCTGTCCGCGCCTGGATTTCCCCCGGCACTTTATGCGCGAAGGAGAGCTTATTATGACAAGTAAATACGATATTTCCGAGCTTTACGACTACATCAGGTCCAGGCAGGGGACATACGCCGTCACATTCGACGCCTCGCATCTCATGGAGATAAACGATACGTTAGGCCGCGAAGCCGGCGACAAGGTGATACTTGAGTGTATCCGCCGCATAGACCGCGAGTGCTCCGACGGAATGATGATGTTCCGCATAGGCGGCGACGAATTCGTGATGATGACGGGGCTTTCGGACAGGGCGGAGGTCGCCGCCCTCGCCGGGAAGATACTGGCTCACAACGGCGAGAGCGTATCCCACGGCGGCACGGATATTCCGGTCAGCATGCGCGCCGGAGCGGTAATGCTCCGACCCGGGAAGCTCAGCTACAGCGAGCTTTTCACCGAGCTGGTAAGCGCCCCGGCGGAGATCCCCGGGGAAGTGCGTTTCTGAATCCGGTAGGCCGCGGAGTACTGGTTTTCGTTTCCTTTTGCCTACAAAAGGAAGCGGGAGTGTGAGAACAGAGCCTTCACTACTCTGCGCGCCGGCGCGCAGCTAAACGTTTCAAAAGCGCTAAAGGGGTGCGGGGGAAAGCAAGAGTTTTCCCCCGCAGCTTTTGTGAAATTATTTCAAAAACTATATTGACCTTATGGGAGATTTGTGATAAAATAATAATATATTCTTTTGAAAAGAGGTATCTGTATGATCGCTATAGGTTCCGACCATGCCGGTTACGCGCTTAAATGCGAAATGATAAAGCACCTTGAGGAAAAGGGCGTTGAGTTCATCGACTGCGGCTGCAATGGCGAGAGCGTCGACTACCCCGATATCGCGGAGAAAACCTGCGAAAAGGTAACTTCCGGGGAGGCCGACAAGGCAATACTCATCTGCGGCACAGGCGTAGGCATTTCCATTTCTGCGAACAAGATAAAGGGAATACGCGCTGCGCTCTGCGGCGACTGGTATTCCGCGAAGTACACCCGACTGCACAACGACGCGAACGTGCTGTGCATGGGCGGCAGAGTTATCGGTGCAGGTCTTGCGGCTGAGATCGTGGACGTGTTCCTTGATACCGAATTTGAGGGCGGACGTCATGCGCGCCGCGTTGAAAAGATCATGAAGCTGGAGGAAAAGTAATATGAGTAACGTTATCGTTTGCGACCACCCGCTGGTTCAGCACAAGATATCCCTGCTGAGGGACAAGAACACCGGTTCCAAGGAGTTCCGCGAGTTGGTTCAGGAGATCGCGATGTTCATGTGCTACGAGGCTACCCGCGACCTTCCGCTGAAGGAAGTTCAGATCGAAACTCCCCTCGCGCTTGCCAACGCCAAGATCATCAGCGGCAGAAAGGTCGCTTTCGTACCGATCATGAGAGCCGGTCTCGGCATGATGGAGGGCGCTCTCGCGCTGGTTCCCGCCGCTAAGGTAGGTCACATCGGTCTGTACCGCGACGAATCCAACGGAAGCACCACGCACGAGTACTACTGCAAGCTGCCGTTCGATATCGCAAACCGCGAGGTTATCATTCTCGACCCGATGCTCGCTACCGGCGGCTCCGCTGTGAAGGCCATCAACATTGTTAAGAAGGCAGGCGCAAAGCAGATAAAGTTCATGTGCATCGTCACCTGTCCGCAGGGTCTGAAGGCAGTGCAGGACGCTCACCCTGACGTTGACATCATCACCGGCGCTATCGACGATGGACTCAACGAGAACCTCTATATAGTTCCCGGCATCGGCGACTGCGGCGACAGACTTTTCGGCACAAAGTAATTACAGATATAGAAGAAATTATTACGTCCTGAATGGGGAAAACAGCCTTGCCGGAGGTTCAAAGCTCCGGCGGGATCTTTATGCCGCATTCAGGACGTTTCGTTTTGCACCCGGTTTTCGTGTAACCGGAGTTTCATGCATTGCAGCGCGGTTTATTGCTGTCAAGGGTAAATTTATACGAATTCTTTGGATTTAATTCTACATATTCTATATTTGCATATCGCATTTTATATGTTGACTTATACAAGAAAAAGTGCTATTATAGATATACTGCTACTAGATATAGAACATGTGTATCCAGAATGATACAAATATTGAAAATTCGAAAGGACTGTCGGCTCAATGATCAGGGTAATAAAAAAGGACAATACAAAGGAAGAATTCAATGTCCAGAAGGTGGTGAACGCGGTAAATAAGTCCGCCACCCGCGTGATGTACGAGTTTACCCCCACTGAGATCGAATATATCTGCAGCTACGTCACCGAGAAGGCAGAGGCGTTCCACACGGACGAAATCACCATCGCCCAGATGCACAACATAGTTGAGGGCGCTCTGGAGGCCACAAATCCGGACGTTGCAAAGAGCTACAAGGACTACCGCAACTACAAGCAGGACTTTGTAAGCATGCTGGACGAGGTGTACAAGAAGAGCCAGTCCATCATGTACATCGGTGACAAGGAGAACTCCAACACAGATTCCGCGCTTGTTTCCACCAAGCGGAGCCTTATTTTCAACGAACTGAACAAGGAACTCTACCAGAAGTTCTTCATGACCACCGAGGAGCTCCAGGCATGCCGTGACGGCTACATTTACGTCCACGACATGAGCGCCCGCCGCGACACGATGAACTGCTGTCTGTTCGATGTAAAGAGCGTGCTTGAGGGCGGCTTCGAGATGGGCAACCTCTGGTACAACGAGCCCAAGACGCTTGCCGTTGCGTTCGACGTTATCGGCGATATCACGCTGTCCGCTGCGAGCCAGCAGTACGGAGGGTTCACAGTTCCGAGCGTTGACCTGCTGCTCGAACCGTACGCGGAGAAATCCTACAAGAAGCAGTACGACCGCTACAAGAGCCTGGGGCTGTCCGACGAGGCAGCCGAGCGCGAGGCGATGGCGGACGTAAAGGTGGATTTCGAGCAGGGATTCCAGGGCTGGGAGTACAAGTTCAACTCCGTAAGCTCCAGCCGCGGAGACTATCCGTTCATCACCATGACTGCCGGCACAGGCACCGGAAGATTCGCGAAGATGGCAAGCATAACCATGCTGGACGTCCGCCGCAAGGGCCAGGGAAAGAAGAACTGCAAGAAGCCGGTTCTGTTCCCGAAGATCGTGTTCCTTTACGACGAGAACCTCCACGGTCCCGGAAAGCCACTTGAGGACGTGTTCAGGGCTGGCGTTGAGTGCAGCTCCAAGGCTATGTACCCCGACTGGCTCAGCCTAACCGGAGACGGCTATGTTGCCTCCATCTACAAGAAATACGGCAGGATAATCAGCCCGATGGGCTGCCGCGCATTCCTTTCCCCGTGGTTCGAGCGCGGCGGAATGGAGCCTGCGGACGAGAACGACAAGCCTGTGTTCGTCGGCAGATTCAATATCGGCGCGGTTTCGCTCCACCTTCCGATGATATACGCGAAGGCTCAGCAGGAGAGCAGGGACTTTTTCGAGGTGCTTGACTACTACCTGAATCTTATCAGAAAAATACACATTCGCACCTATGATTACCTCGGCGAGATGAAGGCGAGCACAAATCCGCTGGCATACTGCGAGGGCGGATTCCTGGGAGGACATCTCGGCATTCACGACAAGATAAAGCCGCTGCTGAAGTCGGCTACCGCTTCGTTCGGCATCACCGCGCTCAACGAGCTTGAGCAGCTTGCGGACAAGAAGTCACTTGCGGAGGACGGCAGCTTCGCGCTGAAGGTAATGGAGTACATCAATAAACGCGTTTCTGAGTTCAAGAAGGAGGACGGACACCTCTACGCCATCTACGGAACTCCCGCGGAGAACCTCTGCGGATTACAGATAAAGCAGTTCCGCAAGAAGTACGGCATTATCGAGAACGTATCCGACCGCGAGTACGTAAGCAACAGCTTCCACTGCCACGTTACCGAGGACATCACCCCGATACAGAAGCAGGACCGCGAGGAGCGCTTCTGGGATCTGTTCAACGGCGGAAAGATACAGTACGTCCGCTACCCGATCGACTACAACAAGGGCGCTGTAGAAACGCTGGTGCGCCGTGCGATGAACAAGGGCTTCTACGAGGGCGTGAACCTCTCGCTGGCGTATTGCGACGACTGCGGCTATCAGCAGCTTGAGATGGACGTCTGCCCGAAATGCGGCAGCACGAACCTCACGAAAATCGACCGCATGAACGGCTACCTGAGCTATTCGAGGGTAAAGGGCGATACGCGCCTTAATGCGGCGAAAATGGCGGAAATAGCCGACCGCAAGAGCATGTAAAAAACGAAAGTGAACTTAAACAATGCGTTACCATAACATAACTACCGACGATATGCTGAACGGCGACGGACTTCGCACCGTGCTGTGGGTGGCGGGGTGCGAGCACCGCTGCCGGGGCTGTCACAATCCCATTACGTGGGACGTCGACGGCGGCGTACCGTTTGACGAAGCCGCGGAGCAGGAGCTTTTCGAGAAGCTCTCCGCGGATTACATAAGCGGAATAACGTTCAGCGGCGGCGACCCGCTCCACAAGCGCAACCGCGACGAGATAACCAGGCTTGCGAAGAAAGTTCGCGAGACTCTGCCTGGGAAAACCATCTGGCTCTACACCGGCTATAGCTGGGAGGATATCAGTGACCTTGAGATAATCCCGCTGCTTGATGTGCTGGTTGACGGAAAATATGTCGAGGCGGTCCGCGACCCGAAGCTGCACTGGAAGGGAAGCTCCAACCAGCGCGTTATCGACGTCCAGGAAACGCTGAGACTTGGCAAAGTGGTACTATTTGACTGAAAGGTGATGACTATGAAAAGAATAGCAAAGTTTGAAAAGGTAAGCTTGACGCAGTTCAAGGCAGGATGCACGCGCGAGGACGCAGAGAAGGTCTATGAGGGCATAAAGCTCCCGAAGCGCGCAACGGCGGGCTCCGCAGGGTACGACTTCTATGCCCCGTTCGATATTGAGCTGAAGCCCGGTGAGACCGCAAATATCCCGACGGGTATCCGGGTGCTTATCGAGGACGGCTGGGTTCTGAAAATCTACCCGCGCAGCGGTCTGGGATTCAAGTACCGCCTACAGCTCAACAACACGGTCGGGATCATCGACAGCGACTATTCAAGCTCGGATAACGAGGGTCACATTTTTATTAAGGTTACAAATGATTCCAACGAGGGCAAAACGCTGAGCATTCCGGCGGGAACCGGCTTCGCACAGGGAATCTTCGTTGAGTATGGGATCACGGTGGACGACGACGCGTCGGGAGTACGCAACGGCGGTTTCGGCTCGACAACTAAATAATATAAAAGGCAGGAATCAAAGTTCCTGCCTTTTGTTTATTTGCTGTTTTTCTGCTTGTCGTAAGCTGTAACGTATTTATCGGCGATGTTTGCGATCTTTTCGTAGCCCGGGTCGCTGTTAGCGAGCACCGCCTTGAAGAACGCGTACACGTCCTTGCTGGTGACGCGGGAAATACGGTTCGCGATGTACTCGTGCGTTGCGTACAGCTCAGGATTGTCGAGTATCGCGAGGGAGAACTCCACGAATTTCTTCGGGTTGGTGAATTGCAGGTAGTTGCATGCGGTCACAATACTTGCGTAGAAGTTCGGCGAAATAATTATCTCGTCATTGTACTCCACCTCGCCGGCAAGCAGCGCGTTTAACTGTCCCTGCGTGAGCTTGTCAACGGTGAATACCGACTCCATCATTTCGCAGTCGGGCATTTGCTCGCACTGGTCAAGCACGGGGCGGGGAATTACCTTGTTGCTGTAGGATTTTTTCCGAACCAGTCCCAGCTTGCGGGTCAGAGCACGGTACTGTTCCGGCTTATACTCAAACCTGGTTTCAAGCAGTATCTTCAGCATTTCCCGCGGGAACAGCTCCAGCGGTATCTTCACTGACGCGCTGCGGAATCCGGTAATTCCTTCCTGCTTTGGAGTTTCCGGCGCGGGCTTCGGCTGTTCAGCAGGAGCTGCCTCGGCTTCGGGAGCCGCTTCCTCTGCCGCGGCATTTTCCGTAGGAGCCTCCGTATCATCATCCGGAGCGGGAGCTTCCGCGGGCGCAGGAGCAGTCACCGGCTTTACAGGTTCGTCTGTATATGGCTCGTTTATCTTTTCAATTACCGCGCACTTGTATGGTATCTTCGCGTCAACGCAGGATACCGCGCCATGGTGTCCCTTCAGAAGCACGGAGTGCAGCCCGGACAGGTGGTACACGATTCCCTGGCAAATTCTCGACTTCGCAGCTTCGTTAGTCATGGGGAGCAGCTTTGAGTCGTAGGTGTCCAGCGGTGTGCCGGGTATCAGGAAGCAGGGGCGGAATGTCTTGCTCCTGCCGATGGTGCGGTTGTGCTCGGCGGTTCCGTGTATCTCGTGGGCGAGATTGTAGGCTCCCCAGAAGAATGTACCGGCTCCGTCGGTGGGGTAGTAGTCGGAATAGTAGATCGTGTAAACCCCGTCGGGGAGCAGCGCAAGCACGTCGTGCAGCCCCGCCGCGAGGGAATCCCCCTTGTTCAGCCGCGTGAAGCTTTCTGTGAGCGTGTCGTGTATCTCATCGTCCATCGCGGAGTAGCCGGTGCACAGTGAAATGAGCTTATCGGAGCTTTTGCTGCCGTGATTCGGACAGAGTATCTCGGCAACCGGGTCGTTGCCTATGTAGAAAAGGCGGGTCTGCGCCGAGGTATCGCCGCGCTTGGCTCCGTAGCCTGCCGAGCAGGTACCTATTACCGCCTTGCCGCCGCGCACGGAGGCAAGCACAACATTGCTGCCTCCGATGTCGATGTGTTCGCTTTTTATCTCAACTCCCACTTGCCGTTACCTCCATTTAACGCTGTTCAAGACGAAGTGAAATTATATCCGCGATACCGCCGATACACTTCTTGTCGAATGCCTTCTTGGGAACGAAAACCGATGTGCTGCCGTCCTTATAGAAAACGAACATCTTGTCTGATTCTATAAAGTAGTCCAGGGACGACCACGGTATCAGCTCCTGATTGTCGGCGACGCAGCTTTCGCAGGCTGAAAAGCCATATGGGCTGATTATGAACGATATCGGCTCGTTTGAAGCAGGGTCGCAGCTTGAAACTGCGGTGTACTTCCTGCGTGCGACCGCGTGGCATATCATGTAGACGATCAGGGTCAGGATCGCGCCGCCGATCATCGAGATGGGTATGAAGTACAGAACGTTGCTGCGGGTTATCCCCACGAAAATGTGGAGCGCCAGCAGGATAACGAGCATGAGCATTACCGCGAGCAGCCACAGAACCTTCATCAGCCGGAAATTCATCAGCATGATGAACGTCGCCGCCGCGTCGTTTTCGTCTATCTCGCAGGAGCCGTAGTAGGATTCCTTGCCGGGGTCGGTCTCGATGTACTCGCTTTTCAGCGGTAAAATGCGTCGCTGGTGTACATACTCAAATCCGCCGGATTTCTGCGCGCATTCGATTATCGCGATGGCGCGGAAGTAATCCGACTGGTCGCCGAAATCCTTCTTGGGGATAATGAAATCGCAGTTTTCGGTATGTATCGTAATGGCGCGCTTGTCCTCCGTAACCGTCTGCACAAGATCCCAGCTATAAACAAGTGGCTGAGGTCCGTTCGCGTAGACTGCAAATACCTCGCCAATAATATATGTCACTCCTGCGCCCTCGTTGTATATCTTGACAGGGCGTAAGTCACAGAATGCCATTTCCTCACCTTCCAAACATAATTCTCATGGTAGTATGATACTATATACTATTATTTATTATATCATA